>APMI01002106.1_pt1 | contig 21684 bp, 23 predicted proteins | sample 667938 | NCBI WGS metagenome assembly APMI01 (sample SAMN01084076, study PRJNA167559) | wastewater metagenome | biome: Wastewater | place: Denmark: Ejby Moelle, Odense | collected 2011-11-28
TGGGTTCTCGGGTACAATCCGGCCCGCCAAAAGGCGCTGCTTTCCGCGCTGGGCTTCGCCGAACCCGACTGGCGGGTGCTGACGGCCTTGATGGGCGGGGGAAGTGTGATCGTGATGGGCCTACTGACAATCTGGGCCCTGCGCAGACGCACCTCCGCTGATGCCATCGACCGCAGCTGGACACGTTTTTGCCAGCGTCTGAACGCCATCGGGTACGGGCGGTCAATGTGGGAAGGCCCACTCGATTATGCCGAACGCCTCGCCCGGCAACGCCCGGACCTGGCCAGCACCGTCCGCCGCATCGCATCCGACTACGCCCGCCTGCGCTACGGCCCGGCAGACGCCGACCCGACCCTTGGCCGACGTTTCCACCAATCCATAAAGAACTTCCAGCCCCGATGAAAACCGCCCTGCTCCGTCCGACTCTTGCCCTGGCCCTGCTTGCCGGCCTCACCTCGGCCACGCTCGGCCAAGCGGCCGAACGCTACGCCGACCGGGCGGAAACCCAGCAGTTCATCGAAGAGATGCAGCAGCGCCACGGCTTCGACAAGGACGCCCTGACCTACATATTCCGCCGTGCCGAGTACCTGCCTTCGGTCATCAAGGCCATCTCGCCCCCGAAGGATCCAACCAGCGTGCGCTCATGGCAGCGCTACCGCAGCCGCTTCATCGAGCCGGTGCGGATCAAGGCAGGTGTCGCCTTCTGGGACCGCCACCAGGACAGCATCAAGGCCGCCAGCGAGAAGTTCGGCGTACCAGAAGAGATCATCATCGGGATCATTGGTGTCGAAACGGTCTACGGCCGCAACACCGGCAGCTACCAGGCCGTCTCGGCCCTGTCCACGCTGGCCTTTGACTACCCGCGGCGCGCCGAGCTTTTCCGTGGCGAACTCGAAGCCTTGCTCCTGATGGCCCGCGAACAGCACCGCGACCCGCTCGACTACCAAGGCTCCTACGCCGGGGCTCTTGGCCTGCCTCAGTTCCTGCCCAGCAGCGTGCGCAACTTTGCCGTGGATTTCGACGGCGACGGCCAGATCGACTTGCTGAACAGCCCGAAGGACGCCATCGGCAGCGTGGCCCGCTACATGCAAATGCACGGCTGGGAAGCCGGCGCACCGGTGGCAATGCGCGCCAGCGTCGGCAGCGATGCCAACCTGCTGCCGCTGATCGCCAACGACATCACCCCCGCTTTCGACGTCGCCACACTGGCCAGCCATGGTGTCACCGCCGCCAACGGCAGCGAACCCGTCGGCAAGGCCGCCTTCGTTGAACTGGTAACCCCTGGAGAGGCCAGTGAATACTGGCTCGGCTATCAGAACTTCTATGTGATCACCCGCTACAACCGGAGCAGCTTTTACGCCATGTCCGTGTTCCAGCTAGGGGAGGCGGTCAAGGCTGCACGGACGGCCGCCCTCGCCGCCAGGCGCTAAAGGAGCTCCAGCACCTTTTCGGGCGGGCGGCCAAGCACGGCCCGCTCGCCGCGCACGGCGATCGGGCGCTCGATGAGAATCGGGTGGGCCACCAGCGCATCCAGCCATTCGTCTTCGCTGAGCGTGCGTCCCTTGAAGTCCGATTTGTAGATGTCCTCACCGGTGCGGACAATTGCCTCGGCGGGCAAGCCAAGCTTCTTCAGCAAACCGGCCAGCTCGTCACGGGCCGGCGGTGTCTTCAGGTATTCAACGATTTCCAGCGTCACGCCATTCTCCTCCAGCAACCGGCAGGCTGATCGGCTCTTGGAACAGCGGGCGTTGTGATACACGCGAACCATTTCGCTCATGATGTTGAATCCGGGAATTTAAACGTGAGGCTGCGGCGCAAAACTACAACAGCACATCCTTCGAAACGCCCCGCCGCTTGATGATGCGGCGCAATTGGCCGAGGGCTTCAAGCTGGATCTGGCGGACCCGCTCGCGGGTCAGTTCGAGGCTGTCAGCAAGCTCTTCGAGAGTCTGGACTTCGCACTCGTCGATTCCGTAGCGATGGCGGATGACCATCCGCTGCTTCTCGCTGAGCTGGCTGATCCACTCACGCACGAGGCTTTCGACCTCCAGATCCTGGATCTGCACATCGGGGGCCTCGGCATCGTCGTCGGCCAGCGACTCCCCGATGGAAAGGCTCGGATCAATGTCCAGAGGCGCGTCAAGGGATGCCGTGTGCTCGTTGAGGGCCAGAATCGCCCGCACATCGGCCACCGGCCGGTCGAGCCGCCGGGCCACGTCTTCGATGGTGGTGTCACCGTTACCTGCGGCCTCAAGCTGGCGCTGGGCACGCAGAACCTGGTTGAGTTCCTTCACGACATGCACCGGCAGGCGGATCGTGCGCGACTGATTCATGATCGCCCGCTCGATGTTCTGCCGGATCCACCACGTGGCGTAGGTGGAAAAACGGAAACCGCGTTCCGGATCGAATTTCTCGAGGGCATGGATAAGGCCGAGATTGCCTTCCTCGACCAGATCCAGCAGCGGGATTCCCCGGTTCAGGTAATGCTTGGCGATGTTGACGACCAGACGCAGATTGCGCTCGATCATCGTTTGCCGTGCGGCGAAATCCCCCTCCCGCACCCGGCGTGAGAGCATCAGCTCCTCTTCCGCCGTAAGCAGTGGGTTGGCACCGATTTCGTTGAGATAAAGCTGGGTGACGTCACCGAGAAACTCGGCAGTTTCAGCTGTCGGCGCCGCTACCTCGAGGAATACCTCGACCTCCGGGGGCAAGTCCGGTTCGGTGGTTTCCAGTTCCTCAGGCACGGCCGGTTCGTACATGGAGTCCTCACTGCATCAGGGGAGAATCCGGCGCAGACGAAAACACCTCGCCACACCCGTAAGACCGGTACTCACCCGAAATCCAGCAGAGGTGAAGCCCGGCGTCTATAGTCATTCATATCACGACAACCACCCGCTTCGACCGGAAACCCGAAAACTCAGCGGGGAGGCAGGTACTTGCCCGGATCGACCGGCTTGCCCTGCCGACGAATCTCGAAGTGCAGCTTGGGGCGGTCACTGTCAGTGTCGCCCAGTTCGGCGATTTTTTGGCCCCGGCTTACCGCCTGACCTTCCTTGACCAACAGGTTCTGGTTGTGGGCATAAGCACTCAGATAACTGTTGTCATGCTTGACGATGACCAGTTTGCCATAACCACGCAAACCCGTGCCGGCATAAACAACCCGACCACTTGCGGCGGCAAGCACCGGGTCGCCAGGCTTGCCGGAAAGGTCGACGCCCTTGCTCGAGGTTTCATTGAAACCGGCAATGATCTTGCCGGACGCCGGCCAGCTCCAATCGATCTTGTCATCGCCATTTGCCGGTTTGGCCGGTTCGACCTTCTTTTCTTCCTTGACCTCCGGCTTGACGGGCTCGGGCTTCGCTTCAGGCTTGGGATCGACCTTGACCACGACCACCGGCGCTTCGGGCTTCTGGGCCTGCGCCCACGCCTGCTCCGAATAGGCCAGCTTGCCACCCTTGGGCTCGCGGCGAACACCATCGCCGCTCACGGTGGCAGGCGCACTGCCAGCCGACGTCACCGGACGAATCTCGACTCCCGACGAACTGACTGGCCGGCTGACGGCACCGGACTCTGGCGGCCGGACACGCAACTCCTGCCCAACTTCGATCAGGTTGGCGTTTTCGAGGCCGCTCCAGGCAGCAATATCCTTGTAATTCAACCCGTGTTCGAGTGCAATGCGAATCAAGGTGTCACCGGGTTTGACGATGTAATAGCCCGGACGAGCGACGGGAGCCGGCAGAGCAGGCACGGACGCATCGGACTTGCTCCCGGTGCGCTCGGAAACTGGCGCGGGAGCCTTGGTGGCACATCCAGCCAAGGACAGGACAACGAGAAGACTACTGATAGAAAAGCGGGACAACATCATTCTTTGAAGGAACATCATTCAGTGCCGGGCAGTAGCGGGACGAAGCGCACTGCGCTAAGGCGTGTTTCTCGGATACCGCGCGCCGTACGCTCGATCAGCACCAGAACCTGATCTGCAACGCCCACCGGCAAAATCAGGCGGCCGCCTTCGGCGAGTTGCTCGACCAGGGCGGGCGGCACCTTCGGTGCAGCGGCGGCCACGATAATAGTGTCATAGGGTGCAACCTCGCGCAGGCCTTCGCTGCCGTCTGCATGCTTCAGGCGCAAATTAGGGAGGCGCAGGTGGCGCAGGTTGTTGCGTGCCCGATCGAGGAGCGGGCGCAGGCGTTCGACCGAATAGACGTCGGTTGCCACGTGAGACAGGACCGCAGCCTGATAGCCACAGCCGGTTCCGACCTCAAGCGTCTTGCCGAGTTCGCGACCAGCACGCAGGAGTTCGATCATCCGTGCGACGACGAAGGGCTGGGAGATTGTCTGTTGCAGCCCCAAGGGGAGCGCCGTATCCTCGTAGGCACGGGACGCCAGGGCTTCCTCGACAAACAGGTGGCGCGGCACAGCCATCATGGCAGCCAGCACGCGCTCATCGCGCACGCCCTGCTCGCGGATGCGTTCCACCATGCGCGTGCGCGCCCGCAGCGCGGTTTGCATTGCGGCCCGCAGCACTTCGCTGCTCATTTGCCCAGCCAGTCGCGCACGGTGGTGATCTGGCCCTGGTGGGTCAGGTCGATCTGCAGCGGGGTAATCGATGCGTAGCCGCTGGCCACCGCATGAAAGTCAGTACCTTCGCCAGCATCCTGGGCCGCACCGGCAGCGCCGATCCAGTAAACGATATCGTTGCGGGGATTGGTGCTCTTGATCACCGGCTCAGCCTTGTGACGCTTGCCAAGACGGGTCACCTGGATACCCTTGATCTGCTCATAAGGGAGATCGGGCACATTGACATTGAGCAGCGTCGGCACCTTTACCGGATCGCGCTGGAAACGCTCGACCAGTTCTCGGGCAATGCGCGCTGCACCCGAGAAATCGGATGCGCCCTTGGCCACCAGGGAAATCGCAATGGCCGGGACGCCAAGCAGGAAGCCTTCGGTGGCAGCGGCGACGGTGCCCGAGTAAATGGTGTCATCGCCCATGTTGGCGCCGTGATTGATACCCGACACAACCATGTCCGGCAACTCATCGAGCATGCCGGTAACGGCAAGATGAACGCAGTCGGTGGGGGTTCCATTCACATAATGGAATCCGCTGGCGGCCTTGCGCAGCGAGAGGGGCCGGTCGAGTGTCAGGGAATTGCTGGCGCCGCTGCGATCACGCTCCGGCGCCACCACTGTAACTTTCCCCACCAAGGAGAGCGCGGCTGCGAGGGCCTGCAGGCCGGGGGCAAAATAACCGTCGTCGTTGCTCAGCAGAATACGCATGGGGAACCGGAATCAGGCTTTCTCGAATGGGATGCAGAATCGCGGATCGCCCTTTAGTTGCGGGCGGAAGCCCGGAGAAGGGGCAGTGTGCGAAACAACACGAATAGTGTCCGAGTTTAGCAGAGTCAGCTTACCTGCTGCTAGGCGCAAGCACCTAGGCGACGCTCGCGGCGCTGCCCCGCGAACGAGCAAGAGCGATGCCGCACACCACAAAAGAAAAATATCCGCGTTGCACTGTAATTTCCGGCGCCCTGCTCCGTCTACCTCTGCAGACACCGCCATACAGGACTGACCATCATGCTGATCCGCCGCCCCAACGACATACTTCCATCGGAAATCACCGACTCCGGGCTCTATCTGGCTCGCCGTCGCTTCATGGCTCAGGCAGGTACGCTGGCGCTGGCCACCACGCTACCCGCCAGCCTCGTCAATGCCGCGGGCCAGAGCCTCGGGCCCCTCGCAAAGAGTCCCTTCAGCGCCAGCGAAGCCCAGACGTCCTACAAGGCTGCCACCACCTACAACAACTTCTACGAGTTGGGCACCGACAAGGAAGATCCGGCCCAGAACACCCACCGCCTCAAGCCCGCCCCGTGGACGCTGCGCATTGAAGGCCTGGTGAACAAACCGCAGATTCTGAGCATCGATCAACTACTCAAACTCGGTCCGCTGGAGGAGCGCATTTACCGGATGCGCTGCGTGGAAGGCTGGTCGATGGTCATCCCGTGGGTCGGCATCCCGCTGGCCAGCCTGCTCAAGCTGGCAGACCCGCAGGGCAGCGCAAAGTATGTGGAGTTCGTTTCCCACTACGACAAGGCCACCATGACCCGTGGCGTACTCGACTGGCCCTATAACGAGGGTCTGCGTCTCGACGAAGCCCGCAACCCGCTGACCATCCTGGCCGTGGGCCTGTACGGCGAAGTCCTGCCAGTCCAGAATGGAGCGCCCGTGCGCCTTGTGGCGCCCTGGAAATATGGCTTCAAGGGCGCCAAGTCGCTGGTGGCAATCCGCCTGCTCGAAAAGCAGCCGACCACCGCCTGGATGAAAGCCGGACCTTCCGAATACGGTTTCTACGCTAACGTAAACCCCGAAGTGAATCATCCGCGCTGGAGTCAGGCCACGGAGCGACGCATTGGTGAATTCACCAAGCGCAAGACACTGATGTTCAACGGCTACGCCGAACAAGTCGCGTCGATGTATTCCGGCATGGACCTGCATCGCTACTTCTGACATGAAACGAAAAAGCCAGACCATGACCCCGAACAACTCCCAGCTCTCCGCCATCAAGACACTCTTGTTCGCGGCCTGCCTGTTACCAGTCGTTTTCCTGTGGCGTGGGTTCGAGATGGACAGCCTCGGCGCCAACCCCATCGAGACCATCACCCGCAGCACCGGCGAATGGACCCTGCGCTTTTTGCTCATCACGCTCTGCATAACGCCGCTGCGCAAGTACAGCGGCTGGCACTGGGTTGTGCGCCTGCGCCGGATGCTCGGGCTATTCGCTTTCGCTTATGGTGCGGCGCACCTGTCCACCTATCTGTGGCTCGACCAGTTCTTCGACTGGCAGGCTATTGCCAAAGACATTCTCAAGCGCCCCTTCATCACCGTCGGTTTTGCTGCCCTGGTGCTGATGACCCCGCTGGCGCTCACCTCCAGCAACTTCGCCATCCGCAAGCTCGGCGGACGCCGCTGGCAAAGCCTGCACCGGGCGATTTACCCCATCGCCATACTCGGCTGCATCCACTTCTGGTGGCTGGTCAAGAAGGACGTGACCGAGCCGCTGATCTACTCGGCAATTCTCGCTGTGCTGCTCGGTTTGCGGGCCTGGTGGCGCGAGCTGGAGCGGAGAAAGCAACTGGCCGGCGGCTATCTGGCGCAACCGAAGTTTGAAGGCAAGGTCATCAAGATCTTTGCGAAATGAGCGCAACGCGGGAGACCTTGACCCGGGTGACGCCCCGGTGGCGCAGGAACGCCAAGGTCCAGGCACGACGAGCCGAAAGTGTCGCCTTCGTCGGTGCCACCACGAGATCCATCAGCACGCCATCACGCCGCGATAGCCTCTGGCCATTTTTACTGGCAGCAGGCTTTGTCGTCGCGCTCGCGCTGGCCTGCCTGAAGGGCCGGGCGCCACGGTCCATCATCGGGCTTTATGCGGGCGCAAGCCTCCTCGCCTTCATCGCCTATGCGTGGGACAAATCGGCGGCGCGGCGTAATGAGTGGCGCACGCCGGAAAACACCCTGCACCTGCTTGCGCTGGCAGGTGGCTGGCCGGGAGCATTGCTGGCCCAGAAAATATTCCGTCACAAAACACAGAAACAGTCATTCAGAACAGTCTTCTGGCTGACAGTTACCTTGAACGGCGGGGCTTTGGGATGGCTGCTTGTGGCGCCGGGGGCCGCGCCGATTCGGGCAAGCCTGGGTGGGGTCTGAGGATCAGGCCCCAACCAGGGAATCAGAAGCTGGTCGCTCAGGCCTTCGGACGAATCGCCGCTTTGGGCCGGAAGGCCTTGACGACCGATTCGTTGGTCTCGATATACGGCCCACCGATCAAATCGATGCAGTAAGGCACGGCCGCAAAGATGCCAGGTACTTTCTGCGTCCCGTCAGCGTCCTTCAGACCTTCCAGTGTCTCGGCGATAGCCTTCGGTTGGCCGGGCAGGTTGATGACCAGCGTCTTGCCGCGGATCACTGCAAGCTGGCGCGACAGGATCGCCGTCGGCACGAAGGCCAGACTGATCTGACGCATCTGCTCACCAAAGCCTGGCATGATCTTGTCGGCAATCGCCACGGTCGCCTCCGGCGTCACGTCGCGGGGTGCCGGGCCGGTGCCGCCGGTGGTCAGGACCAAGGCGCAACCAAACACATCGCACAACTCGGTGAGGGCGGCCTCGATGCTCGCCTGATCGTCCGGAATCAAGCGGGTTTCGGCGCGAAACGGAGTTTCGAGGGCCTTTCCCAACCAGTCCTGCAGGGCCGGAATGCCCTTGTCTTCATAGATGCCACCGGAAGCCCGGTCGCTTATCGACACAAGGCCGATCACCACTTCATCGTTCATTCTTCTGCCTCGGACTCGTCATCGAAGTCTTCAAAATCTTCGCTCCCGGCACTGCCGGTTTCCAGCTCACGCAGGACGCGAAACAGCTCGCGATAAGCCCGCGGCGGCTTGTTGAGTTCCTTCTCCTTGAGCGCATTGCGGCGCATGACGCGCAACTGCTGCAGGTCGACGCCCGGATGCCTTTCGGCGATCTCGTGCAACGTCTTTTCGTCTTCGAGCAGGCGGGTGCGCAAGGCTTCGAGCTTGTGCATGCGCGCCGTCTCGACGGCCGAAACACCCCGAAAGGCATCGAGCGCGGCGCGCACCGGCTCGGGATCAACGTTGCGCATCAGCCTGCCGATGTACTGCAGCTGGCGGCGCTTGGCTTCGTGGGCGGTGAAGCGCTGGTAGTCCTTGACGGCGTCGCGCAGGTCTTCATCGATGGGCACCTTGGCCAGGCGCTCCTTGCCCAGTTCGGCCAGTTCGCGGCCGAGATCCTGCAAGGCTGCGCTGTCGCGCTTGAGCTGCGACTTGCTCGGGCCGGCGTACTCTTCTTCTTCGTGCTTGTGTTTGTGTTTGGCCATATGGGCTGGAAAGACTCGGGAAACGGTTAAGATTATAGCCTTTAGCCCAGCCTTAACCCGGAACGCCATGGCCGACACCCGTTTCAGCTTCAGTCAGGACAAGCTCAAGACCATTGCCGACGACATTCTCAAGTTCGCCAAAAAGCGCGGCGCGTCGGCCTGCGAGGTGGATGTATCGGAGGGCTTCGGCCAGTCCGTCAGCGTCCGCCGCGACGAGGTCGACACCATCGAATACAACCGCGACAAAGGCGTCGGCGTCACCATCTACGACGGCCAGAAGCGCGGCTACGCCAGCACTTCCGATTTTTCGAAAGAAGCCCTCAAGGCCACCGTCGACGCCGCCGTATCCATCGCCCGCTTCACCGCGCCCGACCCTGCCGCCGGACTGCCCGACAAGGAACTGCTGGCGACCGAATTCCCCGACTTCGACCTTTACCACCCGTGGAACATCCCGGTCGAAGAAGCCATCGAACTTGCCCGCCGCTGCGAGCGTGCCGCCTTTGCCGTGAGCCCGGAGATTCGCAATTCGGAAGGCGCCAGCATTTCGATGCAGGAATCCCACTTCATTTCGGCCAACAGCCTCGGCTTCATGGGCGGCTATGCCAGTTCCCGTCACTACCTGTCGTGCTCGGTGATCGCCGGTGAAGGCGATGACATGCAGCGGGACGACTGGTACACCTCCAAGCGCGACCCGGCCGAACTGGCCGATGCCGACGAGATCGGCACCTTCGCCGCCCGCCGCGCCCTCGCCCGCCTCGGCGCCCGCCAGATTCCCACCTGCGACGTGCCAGTTCTCTTCGAAGCACCGCTGGCCGCCGGACTGATCGGCGCCTTCGTGCATGCAGTGAGCGGCGGAGCCCTGTACCGCAAGTCCACCTTCCTGATGGACAGCCTCGGCAAGGCCGTCTTCCGCCCGCACATCCAGATCGCCGAACGCCCGCATCTGGCCAAGGCCTTCGCCAGCAGCCCCTTCGACGACGACGGCGTGGCCACCAAAGACCGCGAGATCATCATCGACGGCGTGCTGCAGGGCTATTTCCTCAGTACCTACTCGGCCCGCAAGCTTGGCATGCAGACCACCGGCAATGCGGGCGGCAGCCACAACCTGCTGGTCAAATCCGGTCAGTACGACCTCGACGGTCTCGTCAAACAGATGGATCGCGGCCTGCTGGTCACCGAACTGCTCGGTCACGGTGTCAATTACGTCACCGGCGACTACTCCCGCGGCGCGGCAGGTTTCTGGGTCGAGAACGGCAGGATCCAGTACCCGGTGCACGAGATCACCATCGCCGGCAATCTCAAGGACATGCTGATGGGTATCCAGGAAGTCGGCTCGGACGTACTGGTGCGCGGCTCCAAGCACTGCGGCTCCATCCTGGTCGATCGCATGACCGTAGCAGGTGCCTGAGCTTTACCCTTTTGCGCAGATAGAGAAAGAAAAGGACACATCATGGAACGGCGTTCCTTCCTGAAAAAGGCCAGTGCCGGCGTTGCCGTCGGCGCCATGGCCACCCCGGCCATGGCGGCAGAACTACCCACCATCAAGTGGCGTCTGGCGTCGGGCTTTCCCAAGACCCTCGACGCGATCTTCGGGGCGACCGAAACCATCGCCAAACGTGTTGCGGCCGCCACCGGCGGCAAGTTCCAGATATCCCTCTTTGCTGCAGGCGAAATCGTCCCGACCCCCGGTGTGCTCGACGCAGTGAAAGACGGCACCGTTGAAATGGGCCACGCTGCGTCCTACTGGTACGTCGGCAAGGATCCTGCCCTGGCCTTCGACACGGCCCTGCCCTTTGGCCTGAACAGCCGCCAGCAGAGCGCCTGGATGTTCGATGGCGGTGGTCTCGAACTGATGCGGGATTTTTTCAAGGATTACAACATCTACAACATTCCCTGCGGCAACACCGGAACCCAGATGGGGGGCTGGTTTCGCAAGGAGATCAAGACCCTCGAAGACCTCAAGGGACTCAAGTTCCGGGTCGGCGGTCTGGCTGGACAGGTGCTTGCCAGGATGGGTGTGGTACCTCAGCAGATTCCGCCAGCCGATATCTATCCGGCGCTGGAGAAAGGCACCATCGACGCCACCGAATGGATTGGCCCCTACGATGACCAGAAGCTCGGCTTCAACCGGGTCGCCAAGTACTACTACTATCCGGGTTGGTGGGAAGGCGGTCCGCAGCTGTCAATCTACGTGAACGCCAGGCACTGGGCCTCTCTCCCCAAGGAATACCAGGCCATCCTCGAAAACGCCTGCATGTATGCCCACGCTGAAATGCAGGCCGCCTATGATGCCAAGAATCCGACGGCACTGAAGCAGTTGATCGGCTCCGGCACCCAGCTGCGCCCGTTCCCCCATGAGGTGATGGCTGCCGGCTACAAGCACGCCACGGCCTTGTACGAAGAAATTGCAGCAAAGAACCCGAAGTTCAGGAAAATCTACGAGCCCTGGAAAAAATTTCGCGACGATCAGCTGCAATGGTTCGCCGTGGCCGAAAACCGCTACGACAACTTCATGCAGGGAATGCGTCACAAGACCAAGAAGTGAGCGCTTTTCGCTGCACGGCAGCATAGGGTTTTCCTGACTATTGGCGGCTCCGTAGCTCATGAATAATCCGGCCAACATCTGCATCCATACCAAGAAGGAGACAAAGTGGAACGACGTTCATTCATCAAACGCGCCGGTGTTGGCGTAGCCGCCGCTGCCGTAGCGGCCCCGGCCATGGCTGCCGAACTGCCCACCATCAAGTGGCGCCTGGCCTCCAGCTTCCCGAAGAGCCTCGACACCATCTTCGGTGGTGCCGACGTAGTGTCCAAGCGCGTGGCGGCTGCCACTGGCGGAAAGTTCCAGATCCAGGTCTTTGCTGCCGGTGAAATCGTTCCCGGTCCGGGCGTGATGGATGCGGTCAAGGATGGCACCGTCGAGTGCGGTCACACCTGCTCCTACTATTTTGTCGGCAAGGACCCAACGTTCGCCCTCGACACTGCGATTCCCTTCGGACTCAACAGCCGCCAGCAAACCGCGTGGATGATGGACGGCGGGGGTCTTGAGCTGTTCCGCGAGTTCTTCAAGGAATACAACATTCATAACATCCCCTGCGGCAATACGGGCGCCCAGATGGGCGGCTGGTTCCGCAAGGAGATCAAGACCCTCGACGACCTGAAGGGCCTCAAGTTCCGTTGCGGCGGCTTTGCCGGCCAGGTTCTCGCCAAGCTCGGCGTCGTGCCTCAGCAGATTCCCGGTGGCGACATCTACCCGGCTCTCGAAAAAGGCACCATTGACGCGGCCGAATGGATCGGCCCTTACGACGATCAGAAGCTCGGCTTCAACAAGGTGGCCAAGTACTACTACTACCCGGGTTTCTGGGAAGGCGGCCCGCAGATTTCGCTGTACGTAAACCAGAAGCAATGGGCCTCCCTGCCGAAGGAATACCAGACCATTCTGGAAGATGCCTGCCTCTACGCCCACGCCGAGATGCAAGCCCGCTACGACGCCAAGAATCCGAACGCCCTCAAACAACTGGTCGGCTCAGGCACCCAGCTGCGCCCCTTCCCCAACGAAGTGATGGCCGCAGCCTACAAGGCGGCTCACGAGCTCTACGAAGAAACCGCCGCCAAGAACCCGAAGTTCAAGAAGATCTACGAGCCCTGGAAGAAATTCCGTGACGACCAACTGCAATGGTTCGCCGTCGCCGAAAATCGTTACGATAACTTCATGCAGGCGAGCCGCAGCGCTTCAGCCAAAGCAGCCAGGAAATAGGCACCGCCAGAACGGGTTCCCGGGGGGCCGCGCATTGCGCGGCCCCTTTTTATTTGGGACGATTAGTCCCCAACCACCCGGGGAAAACTCAACCATGATCGCCGCCTTTGCCCTCCTCCTCGCCTTCCAGCTCGCCGGCGAAGCGCTGCGGGTCGCCCTGCACCTGCCAGTACCCGGTCCGGTCATCGGCATGGCCCTGCTGCTTGGCTATCTGATCATTCGCCGCGGCCCCAGCCAGCCCCTGCGCCAGACCTCCAGCAACCTGCTGCAGAACCTGTCCCTGATGTTCGTCCCGGCCGGCACTGGCGTCATGCTGCATGTCGGTCGCCTGGCTGACGAAGCCTGGCCGATCGCCATCGCCCTGGTCGCCAGCACAGTGCTGGGCCTTGCGGCCACCGGCCTCACCCTGCACTACCTGACCCGTAACCGGAAAACGGGAGAGTCGCAATGAACCCCGCAGGCAGCATGACCGAAATCTGGGTTTATCTCTCTGCCCAGCCATTGCTATGGCTGACGCTGACACTCGCCGTCTATCTACTCGCCATCGCCCTGCACCGCAAGGCCGGAGGACACCCGGCCGTCAATCCGGTGCTGGTCTCAGTTGCCGTGCTGGTCAGCCTCCTGGTGGCCACCGGCACGCCCTACCAACGCTACTTCGACGGCGCCCAGTTCGTGCACTTCCTGCTTGGCCCGACCACCGTTGCACTGGCCATTCCGCTCCACGGCCAGCTCAAGCGCCTGCTGGCAATGGGTGGCCCGCTGCTGATCGCACTGGTGGTCGGCTCACTCACAGCCGGCCTGTCGGCCTACGTCATCGGTGCCGTCCTGGGTGCCAGTGCGCCAACCGTCGCCTCCCTGGCACCCAAGTCTGTCACCACCCCCATTGCCATGGGCATTGCCGAGCGCCTTGGCGGGCTGGCCTCCCTTACCGCGGTGTTCGTGATCATCACCGGCATCTTCGGGGCGATCTTTGCCACCGGCATCCTCAAGCGCCTCGGCGTCAAGGACGACGCCAGCATCGGTTTCGCCATGGGCCTTGCCTGCCACGGCATAGGCACCGCCCGGGGCTTCCAGATCAATGAGCAGACCGGCGCCTTTGCTGCGCTGGCGATGGGCCTTAACGGCCTGTTCACGGCCCTGACCCTGCCGTGGCTGCTGCCAATGCTGTCGCCGCTGCTGCTCAGATAGACGCTACGTGAGTCAGGGTTAGCCTCAGCTTGTTGCATAGCCATGCGGTCCCGATAATCAGGACCGTATCTTTTTGCTGCACCGCCCCAATGGACTTGCTGATTGACGTCATCCTGCGTGCCGGCCGCTCGGCGGTCGAGCTGTCTTTCTTCGTGCTGCTGCCGGTGATGGTGGTCATGCTGTCGCTGATGCGCCTGCTCGAGGCCCGCGGCGTGCTCGACTGGGTCGTCGCAAAACTCGCGCCGGCGCTGCGCCCGGTCGGCCTTACCGGCCTCGGTGTGTTCGCTGCTGTACAGATCAACTTCGTGAGCTTCGCCGCACCGGTCGCCACCCTGGCCATGATGGACCAGCGCGGCGCCTCCAGCCGTCACCTGGCAGCCACCCTGGCCATGGTCATGGCCATGGCCCAGGCCAACGTGTCGATGCCGATGGCTGCGATGGGCCTGCATTTCGGAATCGTTCTGGGCTGGTCGATCATCGGCGGACTGGCCGCCGCCGCCGCGACCTACTACGGCTTCGGGCGCGGACTATCCGCCGTTGAGCATACCCTCGACGAGACGCTTCAACACCCGGTCGCCGAGAGTGCCAAGGGCATTCTTGATGTCATTAACCGGGCCGGAGCCGAAGCCTTCAAGATTGCCGTTGGCGCCATACCGATGCTGGTCCTGTCCCTCACTGTCGTCCTCGCCCTGCGCCGCCTGGGCGCACTTGATGCGCTGACAGCCTTGCTTTCGCCGCTGCTGCTGGCCATCGGGGCCGATCCGGCCCTGATACTGCCAACCCTCACCAAATACCTGGCCGGCGGCACCGCGATGATGGGTGTGATGGACGAAATGCTGCGCGCCGGCACCGCCAGCGCAAGCACCCTCAATGGCGCCAGCGCCGGCCTGCTGATCCACCCGCTCGACATTCCCGGCGTGGCGGTTCTGATCTCGGCCGGCAGACGGGTTGCCGAGGTCTGGAAGCCCGCCGCCCTGGGCGCTGTGATAGGCATCCTCGTGCGCATGCTGGGACACACTCTGATCGGCTGATGAACGTTGCCGGCGGGATGCTGCAATGCCACACTGGCAGCACAAATCCGAGGCCTCTTCGATGCGAACGCGGGCCCGACTTTCCCCGGAGCCCCTCATGTCCCATCCCGATTCAGCGCCTCGCCGGCAGTTCAAATACTACGAATTCGTGATGGCAGCCTTCGTGGCCGTCTATCTGTGCTCCAACCTGATCGGCCCGGCCAAGGCAGCACAGATCACCCTGCCCGGCTGGGGCCCGGTCACCTTCGGTGCCGGCGTGCTGTTCTTTCCTATCTCCTACATCTTCGGCGACGTGCTGACCGAAGTGTATGGCTACGCCCGTGCCCGGCGGGTCATCTGGGCCGGCTTCGGAGCGATGATCTTTGCCTCGGTAATGGCCGCCGTGGTCGTCGCCCTGCCGCCCGCCCCTACGTGGACCAACCAGTCGGCCTACGAAATCGCCTTCGGCTCCACCTGGCGCATTGTCCTTGCCTCTCTCACGGCCTTCTTCTGCGGCGAATTCGTCAACTCCTACGTCCTCGCCAAGATGAAAATCCGCAGCGAAGGCCGGCATCTATGGCAGCGCACCATCGGCTCGACCATCTTCGGAGAAGGCATCGACTCCCTGCTCTTCTATCCCCTCGCCTTCTGGAACTCCGGCCTGATTCCCAACGAACTGCTGCCGACCATCATGCTGACCCAGTTCGTCACCAAAGTGGGCGTCGAAGTGTTGTTCACACCTGTCACCTACAAGATCGTGGCGGCGCTCAAGCACGCCGAACGGGAAGACCATTACGATCTGCACACCAATTTCACGCCCTTTTCAGTCAAGGTGTGACAGCCGATATGGCAGTGCGGCATTTCATTAGGCGAAATCATGGCTCCTGCGATAACATCGGCGACTACTGATCGACAGGCAGAAAATCCGTTGTCCACGCAAGAAACACCCGCGAAAAATCCGATCCAGGTCATCGAACGCATGATGACGCTGCTTAACGTCCTGGCCGAACATCCGGATCCGGTTCCCCTCAAGCAACTCGCCATCGAAACCGGTCTGCATCCGTCCACGGCCCACCGCATTCTGGGCGCCATGACCAGCAGCGGTTTCGTCGAGCGCAATGAAACCGGCATCTACCGCCTCGGCATCCGCCTGCTCGAGCTCGGCAGCCTGGTCAAATCACGCATCTCGCTGCGCGAAACCGCCATGTCCGCCATGCTCAAGCTCCACGCGACCACCGGTGAAAGCGTGAACCTCGGCATCCGGGCCGGCGACGAGATCGTTTACGTCGAACGCACGTCCAGTGGCCGCTCCGCAGTGCGTGTCGTGCACATCGTCGGCGCCCGTGCGCCACTGCACACCACAGCCACCGGCAAGCTCTTCCTGGTCGAAGACGGTCCCCAGAAGGTCAAGGATTACGCCAAGAGGACCAATCTGCCCAGTTCCACGCCGACCTCCATCACCACTCTGCAAGGCCTGGAGAAAGAACTCGACAAAGTGCGTCGACATGGCGTGGCCTACGACCTCGACGAAGTCGAGAATGGCGTGCGCTGCATCGCCGCCGGCATCCGCGACGACAGCGGCGAACTGGTGGCCGGGCTGTCGCTGTCAACACCGTCGGAACGCTTCAATCCAGACTGGGCCCCCCTTATACGCCAGACGGCGGATGAAATCTCCACGTCGCTTGGCTACATCCCGAGTCCGTCCCGCTGAGCAGCAGAAACCACAAACAAAAAAAGGGCGCCACATGGCGCCCTTTTTGCATTCTGGCCGGACGTGAATCAGGTCGACGGACCGCGCACGTTGGCAGCCAGTTTCTGCTGTACTGCAGCGCTCTCCAGCCAGCGCTTGACCCGTTGGGCATCCGCCACCCGCGTGAAGCGACCGAAGGAGTCAAGCAAAACGATGATCATCGGCTTGTTGAGCAACCAGGCCTGCATCACCAGACACTTGCCCGACTCGTTGATAAAGCCGGTCTTCGACACACCAATCTGCCAGTCGGGGCTGCTGACCAGCGCATTCGTGTTGTTGAACTGGCGCGGACGACCGTTGAGCGCCACGGTGTAATTGGCGGTGGTGGAAAACTCGCGGATCAACGGGTAACGCGAGGCCGCTGACACCATCTTGACCAGATCACGTGCGCTGGATACGTTGGCGGAATTGAGACCGGTGCTATCCAGGAAACGGGTTTCCCGCAGGCCGAGGGAAACCGCCTTACGGTTCATTGCAGCAACGAAAGCAGGCAAACCACCCGGGTAATGACGCGCGAGCGCCGAAGCAGCACGGTTTTCGGACGACATCAGCGCCAGGCGCAGCATGTCCTCCCGGGCTAGCTCGACACCGACAGGAACGTGAGAGCTGCTGCCGCGCAGTGTATCCACGTCATCGTTGGCAATCGTCAGGATTTCCGAGAGGCTGAGGCGCGCGTCGAGCACCACCATGGCCGTCATCAGCTTGGTGATGGAAGCGATCGGCAGCACTGCATCGGAGTTTTTCTCCAGCAGCACATTGCCGGTTGCCTGGTCAGCAATCATGAATGCCGCCGAATGCAGCAAGGGATTGCCTTCGTTGTCCATTTCCGATGCCGCTGATGCGACGGCAGTACGCTGGACCGCAGCCGATGCAAACACGGCGTGCCGACGCTGCTTGTGGATGGAGGCAACCCTGGCAGCCCTTGCCTTGGACGAGGCGGCTTTAGCCACCTTGCCGGACTTGTGCGAGCCCTTGGCGGCATGCTCTTTCTTCGACGAGTGACGCTGCGAAGCAGCAGAAACGTCAGCGGGAGCCATTGCGCTCAACGCAAAAACGCTGAGCAGGGCGAGTACGGTATTGCGGATTTTCATCGTATTTCAAACTGAATCTATAAGCGGGAAGAGCAAGCGCTTCCCGAGTAACAAATCTTCGCGAGGGATACGTCTCGCGGGCGGCATTGCCTCCTGGCAGTCCGACGTCCTGCTTCGAGGTCGGCTCCTGCCGGAGCGTGTCAAACTTTAACGGCAGACTTCTCATTCAAAATAATGGGTTATTTTAAATTTTTGAAGTTTTTTGTGAATGTTTTTTTCCACTTTTCTTTGTAACAGTGCCGAGGACCCCGAGCAGGCATTGAATCAGCCTTTATCGACGCGCAGAAAACGGGCGAGCTCCGACCGTCGACTCATCGCATCGGTGTAGCCGAGCTGCATCAGGGAACGCGTGTAGGCTCGCTCGAAAAGCAGATAGGAGAGTAACACCGAGCCGTTCTTTCGCATCGCACCAATACCGCGCAAAACCAGCCTGAGTGAGCGTGGCAGCGTGTTGCGGTGACGGGCGGCCAGATAATCTAGGCGCTGGGACGGCGCAATCACCAGCGTCTCTATCGGCTTCAGGGCGATGCCTGCCGCCTCACGCTGCGCATCAGTCAGCGCACCCACGGTGGTGTTGATGCGTTCGAGCCGCTCCAGATCCATCGACAAGCCGTCGAGAAAGATGCTCGACATCGCGTGACCGGCCACCTGGGCCGGCGACGGATAGGCGTCGGTCCGCTGACGGGCCTCCTCTGAACGGCGTCCGCCGGCAATCACCAGGATCCGTTCGGCACCAAGGTGAATCGCCGGGCTGATCGGCGCCAGCTGACGCATGGAGCCGTCGCCGAAATATTCGCGATTGATTCGCACCGCGGGAAAAACAAAGGGAATTGCGCTGGAGGCCAGCAGATGCTCCACCTTCAGCTCGGTGCGCATGCCGACGCGCTGAGCCCGGCGCCAGGGCTCGAGCTCGTCGACACCCTGAAAGAAAGCCAGGCTTTCACCAGAGGTGTAGCCGGATGCAGTCACTGAGATTGCACGCAGATGACCAGCGGCAATCGAACGGCTTATCGCCCCGAAATCCATTTGGGCCTCAAGCAACTCACCAAGCGGAGAATTGTCGAGCAGGGAACGGGGAGACTGGTGCACAAGCCAGCCGAAAAAGACGGCCGAGCCCCAGCGCAGCACCGATTCAGCAATTGCGCGGGTGTCGGCACGATAAACGTGATCAACCTGGAAATTTCGCCAGATATATGCGAGCTTGCGCACCGCATCATCGAAGTTGGCCGAAAAAACCGCCAGTGCCACTGCATTGACGGCACCGGCGGATGTTCCGCAGATGATCGGGAACGGATTCTCTGCCCGCTTGCTACCCCAAACTTCACGTATGGCGATGAGCGCGCCAACCTGATAGGCCGCCCGCGCACCGCCACCAGTCAGTACCAGCGCAGCCCTTCCCTCAGCCATTCCGCTCTCCGTGATTTATCTCATGGAGTTTAACGGCAACAAAGGGCTCGACTTGCGCTGGAAACTCAACGACCGGCTTCGACCACCGTCAGCGCCGTCATGTTGATGATCCGTCGCACTGTCGCCGTTGCCGTCAGGATATGCACCGGCTTGGCCGACCCAAGCAGGATCGGGCCGATGGTCATGCCTTCGCCAGCGGCCGTCTTGAGCAGGTTGAAGGCAATGTTGGCCGCGTCGAGCGTCGGGAAGATCAGCAGATTGGCATCCTCGCTCATCTTGGCATTGGGGAAAACCTGCTTGCGGATACCCGCGTCGAGAGCCGCGTCACCGTGCATTTCGCCCTCCACATCCAGATCCGGATGCTCGGTATGCAGCATCACCAGCGCCTTGCGCATCTTCTCGGCAGTCGGCGAATTGTCGGTACCGAAGCTCGAATGGGACAGCAGGGCAATGCGCGGCTGGATGCCGAAACGACGCACTTCGTCGGCCGCCAGGCGGGTCATTTCAACCACTTGCTCGGGGGTCGGATCGTAGTTCACATAGGTGTCGCACAAGAACACCGTGCGCCCCGGCAGGGACAACAGGTTCATGGTGTAGAAGTTGCGCACGCCCTTCTGACGACCCAGCACGGTTTCGATGAACTTGAGGTGCAGGCTGTGCATGCCGTAGGTGCCGCAGATCATCCCGTCGGCGTAGCCGAACTTGAGCAGCAGCGCACCGATGAGCGTGGTGCGGCGGCGCACCTCGCGCTTGGCGTAGTCGACCGACACACCCTTGCGCTCCATCAGCGTATGGAAGTGCGACCACAGTTGATCAAAACGCGGATCGGAATCCGGATTGACCATCTCGAAATCGATTTCCGGACGCAGACGCAGACCAAAGCGTTCGATGTTGTCCACCACCACTTCCGGACGCCCGATCAGGATCGGACGGCACAGCCCCTCATCGACCACGGTCTGCACGGCGCGCAGCACTCGCTCGGCTTCGCCTTCGGCAAAGATGATGCGCTTGGGGGACTGCTTGGCCGCCTGGAAGACCGGTTTCATGACCAGACCGGACTGCCACACGAAGTTGTTCAACTGCTGGCGATAGGCGTCGAAATCGGTGATCGGACGCGTTGCCACGCCGGACTCCATCGCCGCGCGCGCCACCTCCGGCGCGATCTTGACGATCAGGCGCGGATCGAAGGGCTTCGGAATGATGTATTCGGGGCCAAAGCCCGAGACATTCTCACCGTAGGCCGCAGCAACAATATCCGAAGCCTCGGCACGCGCCAGTTCGGCGATCGCCTTCACGGCGGCCATCTTCATCTCGTCGGTGATGGTCGTGGCGCCCACGTCCAGCGCACCGCGGAAGATGAAGGGGAAGCACAGGACGTTGTTCACCTGGTTCGGGTAATCCGAACGGCCGGTGGCGATCAGCGCATCGCTGCGCACCTTCTTGACCTCTTCCGGCAGAATCTCCGGCGTCGGATTGGCCAGCGCCATGATCATCGGGTTCGGCGCCATCCTGGCGACCATCTCGGGCTTCATCACGCCACCGGCGGAGAGCCCGAGGAACACGTCGGCGCCCTCGATCACCTCGCCCAGCGTACGGGCATCGGTCACCTTGGCGTAACGGTCCTTGATCGGATCCATCAGCTTGGTGCGGCCAACATAGACCACGCCTTCCAGGTCGGTCACCCAGATGTTCTCGACCGGGATGCCGAGCATCACCAGCAAGTCGAGGCAGGCCAGCGCAGCCGCGCCGGCGCCGGAAGTCACCAGTTTGACCTTCGCCAGATCCTTGCCCTGCAGGTGCAGGCCATTGAGAATCGCCGCGCCGACGACGATGGCAGTGCCGTGCTGGTCGTCATGGAAGACCGGGATTTTCATCCGCTCGCGCAGTTTCTTCTCGATATAGAAGCATTCCGGCGCCTTGATGTCCTCAAGGTTTATGCCGCCGAAAGTCGGCTCCAGCGCGGCGATCATGTCGATCAGTTTGTCCGCATCGGGCTCCTCGATCTCGAGATCGAAGACGTCGATGCCGGCAAACTTCTTGAACAGTACGGCCTTGCCCTCCATCACCGGCTTGGCGGCCAGCGGGCCGATGTTGCCAAGGCCCAGCACCGCGGTGCCGTTGGTGACAACCCCGATCAGGTTGCTGCGGGAAGTCAGGTTCGCCGCTTCGGCCGGATCCTCGACGATCGCGTCGCAGGCAGCCGCCACGCCGGGCGAGTAGGCCAGCGACAAATCCTGCTGGTTGGTCAGCGCCTTGGTTGGCGCAATCGAAATTTTCCCCGGCTTGGGATAACGGTGATATTCCAGTGCGGCCAGGCGAATTTGCTCATCCATGCTGTAGTCCCTCTCCATTGTGTTTGTCTGGTGCAGCCAGAGCATCATCGGACCAAACCCGGATTACCGCCATTCGTGACATCCACAGCATTTCATGCGCGATGGCTGGATTCCGAAGGGGTCCGATCCGTGGCATAATACTAGGCTAGCTGATTTGGGGTTTGCCCCGATTGACGCCAATAATACGCGCCCCGCCCTGGTGGCAAAAGACGCGATTGCCCAGCCGGCAGGACTCCCAAGCCGGCAAGAATGAA
>APMI01061532.1_pt1 | contig 21682 bp, 14 predicted proteins | sample 667938 | NCBI WGS metagenome assembly APMI01 (sample SAMN01084076, study PRJNA167559) | wastewater metagenome | biome: Wastewater | place: Denmark: Ejby Moelle, Odense | collected 2011-11-28
TAGGTAATATCACCAATGCGCTTGCAGGCCGTGTCGCCGGCATGATCTCCTTTCAAACTAGTGGAGAACCGGGACGTGGTACAGACAATTCTCAATTCTACATCCGTGGACTTTCTACATTTGGTACTGGTAAGCAAGATCCTTTAATATTGATAGATGGAGTAGAATCTACACCTACAGATATGGCAAGGATGCAACCGGATGATATCTCCGACTTTTCAGTGCTGAAAGATGCAGCTGCTTCGGCAGTATATGGTGCAAGAGGTGCCAATGGTGTGGTGCTGATCAATACCAAGTCTGGAAAATCGGGAACTACCAAGTTTGATTTTAGAGCAGAAACTCGCTTATCCTCCAACACGAAGAATTTTGATTTTGCCGATAATATTACCTACATGAACCTGGCAAACGAAGCTACCATTACCCGGTCGCCCAATGCCGTGCTTCCTTATTCAGTGAATAAAATAAATCATACTATTGCCGGCGACGATCCGTATCTGTATCCAAGTAATAACTGGATAAATCAATTGATAAAAAAGAACACTGTCAACCAAAGCTATAACTTAGGTTTATCTGGTGGCACGGGAAAGGCCAGATATTATGTTGCAGGCTGGTATCAGCTCAACAATGGGAATTTGAAAGTAGATCCGGTAAATGATTTTAATAATAATATCAAACTGCAAAGTTATTCTTTGCGATCCAATGTCAACCTCAACCTAACGAACACAACAGAATTGATCGTGCGGTTGTACGGACAATTTGATGATTACAAAGGGCCAATAGGTGGCGGTGCTGCCACTTATAATAATGCAATGTGGAGCAACCCCGTAATGTTTCCTGCGGTTTACCCCGCCGATATGTTACCGTATATTGAGCATCCTTTGTTTGGATCAGCAAGAACGTACTCCTCCGATGGCAACCTAACGAATACGTTGTATGTGAATCCTTATGCAGAAATGGTAAAAGGATATTCTGTTTATAAAACCTCCAACTTAATGCCTCAGTTGGAGCTAAAGCAAAACTTGAAATTTATTACTCAAGGATTGGCTTTCCGGGGAATGGGATATGTGAGACGCACTTCGTTCTTTCAGGTAAACAGAAGCTATAATCCTTTCTATTACGAACCCATAGTAAACCCACAAGATCAAACCTATAGATTAAAGGTACTAAATGATGGCACTACAGGGTCTGTAGGAACAGTAGGATCAGAAACGCTGGGATATGCAGAATCTGGCAAAGATGTAAACTCTATGATTTGGGCTCAGGGTGCTTTAGACTATAGCCACCGTTTTGCCAAACACGATGTAAGCGGTATGCTCATCAGCTATTTGTCCAGTTATGAAACCGGTAATGGGGGCAATGTTACCGCCTCCTTGCCCCAAAGAAATACCGGAGTTTCTGGTAGGTTCACCTATGGTTATGATGATAGATACATGGCCGAATTTAATTTTGGGTACAATGCATCGGAAAGGTTTGAAAGAAGTAGCCGTTGGGGATTCTTCCCATCAGCAGGGGTGGCTTATCGTATTTCTAATGAAAAGTTTTTTGAACCATTGCTCAATACAGTGAATGATCTAAAATTCCGATTTACATATGGGTTGGTGGGTAATGATCAGATTGGGAATGTAAACGACAGGTTTTTCTATCTTTCTAATGTGAGTTTGAATGATGGCGGTTTTGGTGCAAACTTTGGTCGCAACGAGGGAACGGCCACCTATTATCGTCCGGGGATTGCAATTTATCGTTACGCCAATAACAAGATTAGTTGGGAACAGTCCAAACAAATCAATTTAGGAATGGATTTAAAAATGTTCCATGCGCTGGATTTGGTGGTAGATGTATTTAAACAATACCGTACCAATATCCTAATGCCAAGAACTTATGTAGAAAACGCTGCTGGTTTTATGGCCACGCCTATTTCTAACTACGGAAAAGCCGAAAGCCAAGGTGTAGATGTTTCGATATCCTTTAATAAGAATATTTCGAAAGATTTTAGCATCAACACAAGAGGTACTTTTACTTATGCAACCAGCAAAAGAACGGTTGTGGATGAATTGCATTACGACAGTACCTTATCCTATAAATCGTTGGTGGGACAACCTATTTCTCAAAGATGGGGATTGATTGCCGAGCGGTTGTTTATTGATAAAAATGAAGTAGCCAACTCTCCCTTGCAATATGGAGATGCCGGCTTGCTTGCGGGAGATATTAAGTACCGCGATGTAAATGGCGATGGTGTAATCAATGATGATGATATGGTGCCAATTGGACTGCCAACAGTACCAGAAATTATTTATGGTTTTGGATCTTCACTACACTATAAAAACATCGATTTTAGTTTTTATTTTCAAGGATCGGCTCGGTCTTCTTTCTTCATCAATCCTCAAAATATTCAACCCTATTATAGAAACGGAGGTTATGAAAATGGATTGTTGAATGCAATTGCAGAGAGCCATTGGTCTGAAGATAATCCAAACTTATATTCATTTTGGCCAAGACTAAGTACTTGGAATGTAACACCCAATAATAAATCCTCCACCTGGTGGATGCGCAAAGGCAATTTCCTAAGGCTGAAAAGCATAGATGCCGGTTACACTTTCTCAAAATTGAATCGGGTGAAACTGAACTCGGCTCGCTTATACTTTGCAGCAACCAATCTTGCACTATGGAGCAACTTCAAAATGTGGGATGTGGAAATGGGAGGTAATGGTTTGGGGTATCCTATACAATCGGTGTATAGCTTAGGCTTGCAGGTTACTTTCTAACCATTACAAACGCTCAAATGTTTACAACAAAAAAAGTCATAATGAAATTCATTCAATATAAAACAGTCAGGATCGCAGGCATCAGTTTGCTTTTAGCATTGGTATTGATATTTGCCAATTCCTGTAAAAAATTTCTGGACATAGTACCAGACAATGTGGCCACCATCGAAAGTGCTTTTAAACTTCGAAAGGAAGCAGAGAAATATTTGTTTACCTGTTATTCCTATTTACCCAAGAACGGAGATGGTTGGTATAATGCCGCATTAACTACGGCAGATGAAGTTTGGTATCCGCAAAACGACCAATCCACTTGGCACGCAGCCTTTCGTATAGCACAAGGGCTTCAAAACAAGAGTACACCTTTTTTTGACGAATGGGCCGGTGTTCGCAAAGGGAGCTCCAGCAATACAACCAATGACCATCTAAAAATATGGCGCGGCATCAACCAGTGCAATATTTTTATTGAAAACATGAAGGACCTGACCAAGGTGCGTGATATTGATCCTTTTGAAAGAGAACGATGGATTGGAGAGGCAGAATTTTTAAAAGCATATTACCATTATTATATGCTGCGCATGTATGGGCCAATACCCATAATGGAAACAAGTATTGATGTAGATGCAGAAAATATCTTTACCAAAAGGCAACCTGTAGATGCCTGTGTGGACTATATTGCCACACTGTTAGATAGTGCTTACAGAAAATTGCCAATGAAAATTACAGATGAAAATAATGAATTGGGAAGAATTACACAAACCATTGCACTGTCTGTAAAGGCAAAATTATTGGTAATGGCTGCCAGCCCGTTGTTCAACGGCAATCCCGATTATGCCTCTTATACTGACAAAGAAGGAGTTCGTCTTTTTAATGCAAATTACGATCCTAAAAAATGGGAACGTGCCCGGGATGCCTGTAAAGAAGCGATCGACCTCGCAGAGATGAACGGTCACGCTTTATACACGTATAAAAACGATGTGTATAGCCTGAGCGACACGCTGAAAACTCAGATGAATATTAGAAATGCTATTACTGCCTGGTGGAATCCTGAAATTATCTGGGGAAATTCCAATAGCTATTTCAATAATGAGTTTATGTGCATTCCTCCCTTGGAAAGAGGAACCAACTTTGACAGGTTTAGCCTTAGAGGATTGTGGGCACCACCCATGAAAATTGTCAAAATGTTTTATACCAGCAATGGTGTGCCAATTGATGAAGATAGGATGTTGAATTTTTCTAACTATGCGCAATTACGAACTGCTACTGCTGCTGATAAGTACTACATTGAACCCAACTTTGTTACGGCAAGATTGCACTTCGACCGTGAACCACGCTTTTATGCGGATATCGGTTTTGACGGGGGCATTTGGTATATGAAGGATAGTCCAAGCGGAAGCGATGATAATACCTATTATGTAAAAGCTAAGAACGTAGAAAACGCTGGTTATGGACATTTTCAAAACTATAGCGAAACCGGTTATTTCCTAAAAAAATTATTAAACTGGGAAAGTACCACACGCGGCCAAACCAATCCTACTTGGAAAGGTTATCCTTGGCCAATGATACGGTTAGCCGATCTGTATTTGTTATATGCAGAAACTTTAAACGAAGTACAGGGTGGATCTACAGAAGCTATTCAGTATGTTGATAAAGTAAGAACAAGAGCAGGGCTTAAAGGTGTGGCAGAATCTTGGTCTAACTATTCCATCAACCCAACAAAATTCTCTTCTAAAGATGGTTTGAGGCAAATCATTCAAAGAGAGCGCGGCATAGAAATGGTCTTTGAGGGAGAGCGCTTATGGGACTTGAAACGTTGGAAACTGGCAGCAGAAGTTTTAAATGCAGATATAAAAGGGTGGAATATTTTTGGGAAAACAGCCGAGTCTTTTTATCAAGAAAGATTTGTATTTAACCAAACATTCATTACGCCCCGAGATTATTTCTGGCCAATAGGTAACTACGATACCAGAAGGAATCCACAACTGGTAGAAAATTTGGGTTGGTAATCATCAATAGGTTATCAAAAAATCAAACTGGCGAAATACAGATAACAAGTATTTCAAACAAACATAGAATAGTTTTAAATCTAATTCAGGTACAGCTATTAAAAAAACTAAGAATGAAGACGTTAATCAAAATATATTTAATATGTGCCCTGTTCGGTGTTGGCTTATTTTCCTGCAAGCAGGATCTGGGTTGGCGCGAACCTATTGGTGAGAATACTGCGAAACCATCGCCAGTCTCCAATGCACAGGTAAATAACTTAAATGGCAAAGCTGAGATAAGTTATACACTTCCTAAAGATCCTCATGTGTTGTACGTTAGTGCTCAGTACATCATGAGTAACGGGCATACTGCCGAAGTGAAATCGGCTTACTACTCCAATACTGTAACAGTAGATGGGTTTGCCGATACAAAAGAGTATCAAATACAGTTATATACAGTAAGCAGGGCCGGTATCAAATCTGATCCAGTGTTGGTAACAGTAAAACCATTGGAAGCACCAATTTGGCAGGTATTAAAAAGTGTTAAAATGGTAAATGCTTTTGGTGGTTACAATTTATCCGCCAACAATCCAACGAAGTCTGATATTGCCATATTAGTGTTGAAAAGGAACGAGTTTAATGAATGGTCCATCGATAACAATAAAAGTATTTATACCAATATAGACTCTGTAACTTCAAAAATTAGAGCGTTGGATACTTCCGCATATTCATTTCCTATAGTAGTAAGAGACCGGTGGGGCAATACTACTGATACCATTTTCAACACTGTAAATCCAATGTATGAAACTCAGTTCTCCAAAAGCCTGTTTAGAGCTTTTGTGCTTCCCGGCGATGCGCCTCAGGTAACCAATGGAGCAAGGCTAGAATACGCATGGGATAATCTGTTGGGCTGGCCTAATACCAGCTTTACACTTCAAACCACGGGCGGATCAGGCCCTCATACTATCAGCTTCGATATTGGCGTTACAGCCAAACTTAGTCGTATTTGGATTAGACCATTTCCCGAAGGCACTCGCTATTACTTTCTTTCAACAATGAAGCGGTTTGAAATATGGGGTTCTGCCAATCCAAGCCTTACCGGGGCATTTGATAATACATGGAAATTATTAGGATCGTATGAAGTAGTAAAACCTTCTGGTCTTCCGTATGGTACAGATAATTCGCTCGATCAATCAACCGCTGCAGCGGGCTTTAACTGGGATATAGACTTAAATGCACCCAAAGTGAGGTATATAAGAATTCGCTGTCTGGAGAATTTTGCAGGGGGTACAGCGCAAAGCATTAACGAGTTAAGCGTATTCGGTGATAATAGGTAATCAAACCAAAATAAAAATTTCAAAATGAAAAATATTTTATTCATATTATTTTTAATACTCACAAGTTGCATCCTTTTCTCGTGCACCAAGTGGGATGATTTTAAGAAGTATATTGACACGGGCGAAATTCTATATACAGGTAAAATGGACTCGATAAAGGTTTATTCAGGTAAGGAAAGAGTGATGCTAACTGGCTTGCTCAAATCAGACCCTAAGCTGAGCAAAATTGTGATTTCCTGGGATAATGCCGCTGACTCAATTGTTTATGATTATACAAAACAATCCACAGGTATTGATTCGTTTGTAAGAACCTTCCGTGTGAGCGAAGGAGTAAAAAGTTTTAAAATCCTCACTTACGATGCACAAGGAAATAAATCAGTAGATATGTACGCCGTGGGTACTTCTTATGGCAACAATTATAGAAAGAGAATGTCCGATAGACCCATCACTTCCGTGTCTTACTCCGCAACTGGTACTACCATCAATTGGGATCAGATGGATATGAGTGCCGGCCCCCAATACACTGAAATAGAATACACGGCGGGAGGTGAAACAAAAAGAATAACCACTCCTATTGCTGCTGCGGCTACCATAATAGAAGGAGCCAATGTAGTGCCCCCTATCAATTTTAGAACTATTTTTAAACCAGACGAAAAGTGCATTGATACTTTTGCAACTGCACTTACGCCTCATAATGTTATAGCAGATGTAACCGGCTTGTACCTTTCCAATGTAGGCCCGGGCTTTCTACGAAATACTTTTGATGGCAGATGGGGTACATTAGCAGCACCATGGGTTACGAATGCTGCTGCAAAAAACAAAGGTGGTGTAAATGGGGGTTATACTTCGGATTCTCGCTGGGGTTATTCCGGTCAAATCTGTTGGGAAACTTGGGGTAACACACCGGTTACGGATGGTAAAATCCATCAGGTAACTTCAGCGCCATTACCGGCCGGTTCTTATACAGTAAGATTCCAGTATTATTCGGAAATTCAATCCAATTCTACCGTCTATTGTATTGTAGCAGCAGGAAGTGATGGCATCCCTTCATTACCCGATCTTTCCACGGCATTGGGATATACATCCTTGTACAATAGTATTCCGGTTGGTGCCACTAGTCCTAGTCTTGATGAAACGAGAAGCTTTACATTTACAATATCATCTGCTCAGGTTGTATCTCTTGGCTTCTTGGGAAATATTGTTGGAAATGGAAATCCGGGTACTTATTTTGTACTTAGGAATATTTCATTGATAAAGAACTAGATTGAAATAAAATACTTCAAACATTTATAATTAGCCATAGATGCGCAGATCAATCTGCGCATCTATGGTGTTTTATCTGCCATGGTTTAAACCACATAGCAATATGATTACTAGAAAATTTATTCTGTTTTGCAGCCTCTGCTTAGCATTCACCCTGTACTTTTCATTTTGTACTTTAGCTCAAAAAATCAAAACGAAAACTTCCGAAAAAGATATGGCCGCCTATCTAATGGTCTATTTCAAAGATGACACGCATAGCCTCTACTTTGCATTAAGCAAAGATGGATATTCCTTTACTGATGTGAATAATGCAATGCCTATTATTGGCGGAGATACCATTGCCGAGCAAAAAGGTATTCGCGATCCGTACATCATGCGTGGTAATGACGGATGGTTTTATATGGCCATGACGGACTTGCATATTTTTGGTAAAGAAAAAGGCTATCGGACTACACAATGGGAGCGGCCACAAGAACTATATGATTGGGGCAACAATCGTGGTTTTGTGTTGATGAAATCTAAGGATTTGATAAACTGGTCGCATACAGCGTTGGATCTTTATAAAACCTTTCCCCAACTAAATGTGGGCTGTGCCTGGGCTCCCGAACTGATCTATGACGAAGCCGCAAAAAAGATAATGATCTATTTCACCATGCGGTCGGGCAAAGGAAAAACCAAGTTATATTATACCTACACTAATAATGATTTTACAGCACTCACATCTAAACCCAAAATTTTGTTCAGCTATCCCGATACTACGAAGCAGATTTTGGATGCAGATATTACTCGTTTGCCGGATGGTCGTTTTTGCATGATGTATGTGGCGCAGGAAAGCCCTGCAGGTATCAAAATGGCTTTCTCTAAAAAGATTAATGAAGGGTATTCGTATCTTCCTAATCAAATTGATTTTGAGCCCCGATCCTGCGAAGCACCTAATGTGTACAAACTCATCAATCAAAACAAATGGATGTTGATGTATGATATTTTTAGTGTCAATCCGCACAATTTTGGCTTTGCCGAAACCTCCGATTTTCAGAACTTCAACCATCTTGGGCATTTCAACAAAGGTGTAATGAGGGCTACCAATTTTTCTTCACCCAAGCACGGAGCCGTGATCCATCTAACAAAAAATGAAGCACAACGTTTGGCCGATTATTGGAATACCAGTATGAAGTTCTGAATGTTTTATCACTAATAGAAAAAACATTGGGCGTGTAATTATTTTTATGAACCCAGCGGCACTACTACTATGAAACGTAATTGCGTCGCACTCTTCAGCTTTCTGTTCTGTCTTCGGCATAAGCGGGAAAAAAATCAAAAGCTATCCGTACTAAATAAATACATCATGAAAAAGACAAACCTACTTCAAATGTATAAGCACATATTTTTTCTACTTTTTATTTCACTTTTGTATAGCAATGCCCTTCAGGCACAGCAGGTATTGAATGTGGAGCGAATGCAATTATTTGATTATGACTGGCGTTTCGTTTTGGGAGACAAAAAGGATGCGTCCGAAGAAAAGTTCAATGATAAGCAATGGAGATTGTTAGATCTACCTCACGATTGGAGTATAGAGGGAGCTGTAAGTCGAGATAATCCTATGGGGAATGATGGAGGTTATTTTCCTTCTGGCATCGCATGGTATCGAAAGTCCTTTGAAGTGCCTGCACAATTGAAAGGGAAACGAATATCAGTTTACTTCGAAGGCGTTTATATGAATGCAGAGGTGTTCATCAATGGAAAATCGCTGGGAGTGTATCCTTATGGGTTCTCTCCTTTTTCTCATGATCTTACACCTTACTTAAAGTTTGGGTCAGCAAATACCATCGCTGTTAAAGTAGATAATTCAAAACAAAAAAACAGCCGTTGGTACACTGGTTCGGGAATATACAGACACGTATGGGTCAATGTAACAGATCCCGTTCATATCGACCGTTGGGGAATGTTTGTTCACACACCAAAAGTTAGTAAGAAGCAGGCTACGGTTCAGCTAAAAACAATCATAGTAAATGAAACGAATGTCAATAAAGGAATTACGTTATCGGTACTCCTTTTTAACAAAAGGGGTAAAAGGGTTGGATCTGCCGATACCAAAGTACAATTGGCCGCAGGCACTAAAAAGGAAGTTATTCAAAATATTACGTTGACCCATCCTGAGCTTTGGAGTCCTGAAACTCCTCATCTTTATTTAGCAGCAGTAGCCGTAAAGCAGAATGGAAAGCCGATAGACCGTATCACCGAAACTTTCGGTGTACGAACTATTCAATTTAGCACCAACAAAGGCTTTGAGCTAAATGGCAAGACCGTAAAACTCAATGGAGGTTGTGCACATTCTGATAATGGCAGTCTGGGTGCTGTGGCTTATGACCGAGCTGAAGAAAGAAAAGTGGAGCTGTTGAAAGCTGCTGGGTTTAATGCCGTACGTACCGCCCACAATCTACCTTCAGAAGCTTTTTTACATGCTTGCGACAAACTTGGTTTGCTGGTAATAGATGAAGCTTTTGATGGATGGAGAACCGAAAAAACAAAGTATGATTATTCGGTCTATTTTGATAAATGGGCAAAGACCGACATTGATGCCATGGTGAAACGCGATCGCAATCACCCTTCGATTATCCTGTGGAGCATCGGTAACGAAATTATCGAACGGAAAGATCCCAAGGCTGTGGAAACTGCAAAAATGCTTTCCGGCTACGTAAAGGAAAATGATACTACACGTCCGGTAACTTCCGCTATGACTACCTGGGACAATACCTGGGAGATCTATGATTCTTTGATGGCAGCTCATGGTGTGGCCGGTTACAATTACCAATTGCATCGGGCACCTAAAGACCATGAAAGAGTACCATCAAGAATTATTGTACAAACAGAGTCTTATCCTCGTGATGCCTTTGCCAACTGGAAATTAGGGCGGGATCATAACTATATAATTGGAGATTTTGTGTGGACTGCCATGGATTATTTGGGGGAGTCGGGAATTGGCCGGTGGTACTACTCGGGCGATGTTACAGGGGAGCATTATGACAGAGATTTGTTTCCTTGGCATGGCGCTTATTGTGGTGATATAGATTTGATTGGTGAGCGTAAGCCTATATCGCATTACCGAAGTATGTTGTATAATAGCAATGAAAAACTTTATGTTGCCGTGAAAGAACCCGAGCCTACACCTCTAAAAATTGTAGAAACCCTGTGGTCAGTATGGCCTACTTGGGAAAGTTGGACCTGGCCTGGCTATGAGAATAAGTTGGTGAACGTGGAAGTGTATTCAAAGTATCCCCAAGTGAAGCTTTATCACAACGGAAAGCTAATGGGCGAAAAGTCAACCACCGAAAAGGAGCAGTTTAAGGCCACTTTTAGTATTCCGTATGCTGCGGGAGTGTTGACAGCGGCTGGTGTAGAATCAGAAAGGGAAGTGGAAACTAAAAGCTTGCACACTGCCGGAAAGGCCGTAGGGATCAGGCTTACCGCCGACCGAAATTATATTCTACCCAATGGTCAGGATTTGTCATATGTATTGGTTGAGATTGTTGATGATCAGGGAGTCGTTGTTCCCCATGCCGATACACAAATACAGTTTACTATTAAAGGTGCTGGTACAATTGCTGGTGTTGATAATGCAAATTTGAAAGATACTGATGCGTATATCGCTGATTCGAGAAGAACCTGGAAGGGGAAAGCTTTGGCGGTGATAAAGAGTAAAAGAGCATCTGGAATAATAACATTAACGGCCAGTGCGTTCGGGCTACCCAATGCAGAGGTAAACATTAGTAGTAAACAAAAATAAAAATAGTTTAGGGTAAGCCGCAGTTGGCAGGTTGCAAGTGCGAACTCAATATTATCCGAACGGATGGTGAGTAATCAATTTTATGAAGTATGATCGAATAGGATTGTGCAACTGCTATGATTATTGGCACAGTTGATTGCTGGTTGTACTCAACTTCAATGCTTTGACCTAAATAATGTAGTATCTTGAAAATCAGACTATATATTAGTAACAACAAAAGCAGTAGAAACAAACACTGCTTTAAGTTAGTTGCCAGTAAAAACCAAGTTACTTATTACTTGTCAAGTATTGATCTAAGGCTGTAATCATGCTGGGTGTTTTAGGTAGTGGTGCTACAATCTGCGGAGTTAACCCTGATTTTACAGCCTCAGCCTTTGTATTCTCTCCAAAAGTGCCCACAACTACCCCATTTTGCTTAAAATTGGGGAAATTTTTAAACCAGCTTTTAATTCCAGAAGGAGTGAAAAAGCACACTATGTCAATTTTTTTATTACCCAATATTTCTGTGATGTCTGTATTTTCAGACCGATACATAAAAGCAAGCTCAAAATCGCAATTATTGTTCTTCAACCAACTTACAATATCGCTGTCCTGTTGGTTTTCTGAACAAACATACAAGAAGCTTAGGTTGTCCTTATGTTTGTTCATCACATCGAACAAGCTTTTATTAGTACCATCTGCACCATAAAATACTTTACGTTTTCTGTAAAGAATAAATTTTTGCAAATAGAGTGCTACCGCCTCCGTAATACAGAAATATTTAGTATCCTGCGATACGGTTATTTTATTTTCATCGCAAATACGAAAAAAATGATCGATAGCATTTCTGCTGGTAAAAATAACGCCTGAAAAACGTGCAACATTTACTTTCTGCTTTCTGAAGTCTTTTCCGGAAATAGGCACAATGCTTATGAGCGGTTGAAAATCAAGTTTCACGCCATACTTTTTTTCAAGATCAAAAAAAGGAGACTTTTCACTGGAAGGTTTGGGTTGTGTAATAAGAATGTTTTCAATTTTTCCCATCATCGACCCGGTTTCGGATTTTTTCACTTCATTAAACATTGCAATTCCTAAATTGGTGGCGAAGGTACATTATTATTTTATAAATGTTGCCATACCCTTGTATAGAATAACAGTTGGAAGTATTTCAAAAGCAACAATGTACAATAAGAAATGGAAAAAGCTAATGTCTTTGCCCATTTGTATTATTTTTAAAGAAGAAACGTATCTGTACAAAATAAAACTACCAATACATATCCAGCTTAAAGTCCATGCCACTGTACTCAGCTCCTTGTTAGCAAGCACAATAAATAATAAAAGCGGTAGCAGCAATAGTGCTAACACTTTATTTACCACAAAAATAATAAACGTATAATTGTCTGTAAGTTTTTGAATACTAAAAACCCATCCAATAATTTTTAGTATAAAGAACTTAGCTAAATAAATCAAACCCACCCCAATCGTAGTGTAAGACAGCAATTCCCAAAATGGAAATTTTAGATCTGGCGTAGTTCTTTGTATCGCTATCGCCCCAAAAAAACCTACAACTACAACAAAAAAAATATTAAACATTAAAGATGGCAACGAATCTTGAAGTATTTGTTGCTTCAATTGTTTTTGTTTTAAGCTTCTGCGGAAAAAGAAATGTAAGAGATCTGAAAAATACTTACTAAACCGCGCTTTCAAAATGGCAAAAAATAGCAATATGCCCATGAGGGTATAAAAAAATATTTCCTTTCCGGGTTGGTTGACTTTTTGAGTGTATGGAGGGTAAGATGCTTTTCCATAAATATTAAAATATGGGTGGTGGGCAATAATGTTACGTGCAAGTGCTCTATCTTTTAGAACAAGCGAGTCTTTGGTTGCAGATACACTATCAGTGATAATTGAACTTGGTTGAAAGGTACTAACCTCTTTGGTAGGGTAAGTGCCTCCACCGGGGGTACTGTCTATTGATACAAATTGTGGGTGAGCCGCAACGGAAATAGGTACACAAAATAATATGTAGAGAATGAGTTTGTACAAAGAAAAGATTTGGTGCAAAAATAGAGCCATCGTGTTAAAAGTAGCTAACGAACCCAAAATGTATTTTTGATTTTCTAAAATTGAAATCAACATCGTTTCGTTTTCCAACGGCCCATGCCAAATTGAACAAGCCCGCTTTTGTTTCAAAAGCCAATCCCATCCCAGCAGAGATATAGGTGTAATTGATGTGAATCTCCCTACTTGCATTTTGTCCCCAGCCACCGTCTGCGAAAATATTGAAATAAGAATTTTGTCCAATCAAGTAGCGATATTCTATTGTTCCAATACCGTATTGTGAAAGAAACTGGCTTTGCTCGTCAAAACCACGCAAAAGCCTGTATCCTCCAATTTGGAATAGTTCGTTTCTGAAAATATTACTTCCCGAAATATAACCCGCATTGATTGCAGTTTTGATCGTGCTTCTTTGCATCTTTCCAATAGGGAAATAATTGGCTGCTGCCAGTATAGATCGAAATTGAAAAGATTTTTGAGTAATAGTATCATACAAGCTGGCGAAATTAAAATCAGGATGGTTGGGATCGTGCAAGTCCAAAATTTGATTGTTGCGTTTAAGTTTTTTATTGCCAACAGAACCATTCCACGAAAGATCAAAGCCTTTTACCGGATTGAACATATAATTGGTGGTATTGATTTGATATTCCAAGCCAATATGAGTAGCCTTTACATCGCCATCTTCTGGTAGTTTTTGGGTGGTAATAATTTCCGATTCATTTATATAATTAAGAATATTGCTAAACCTTTGCACATATACAGTCGCCCGTTGCTGTCGGTTTAGCGAAACCTGCGTACCCAGTTTTATGTCTATATTTAGAAAAGCGGAGTCTCTTTTCACCATATTAAAACTAAAGTCCATCCCAAACGGAGATCGAAATAAATAAGGCTGGTTGAAATTAGCGTGAAGCCTTTGTGAAAAAGCTTGCGGCCGTTGCCAAACCAGTCCAATGGTTTCGCCACCGCCAAAAGCGTTTTTAAGGTTCAGCAAACCTTCGCCAGTAATAAGCATTTTTTTATTTGCAGTAGCATCGCTATTGGGCAAAAAACCAATGATGACATTAATTTGGCTGCTCTTTTTTTGCTGTAAAAAAACTTCTACCGTACCGCCGGTGCTGTGCCATATAAGCTGTGGAGGGAACATTTCTTCTACGTAAGTTAGTTTTTTCAATTCGGAACTAATTCGTTGTAATTTTTCTTTGTTATAGATCGATCCATTTTTTAGTTGTAAAAATTGTTGCAAATATTCATTACTGATCTTTGCATTACCCGTTATTTTGATACTGTCTATATAGTATAACGGGCCTGGCACAACATGAATATTCCCTGTAATTTCTTTCCCAATAATGCGCTGATTGTCTATATATATTTTGGCAAATGGATAGCCATTGTTTTCCATATAGTTGAGCATTTGAGTTTGAAGTGTTGCTAACTTTTCAGGATCATATTGCTTGTTTGTAAAATAGTTTTCGTTCCAACCAATACGGAACAACCATTGTTTGGAGGTCTCATCTGCCTGTACAGATGCCCACTGATACACTTCGCCAAAGAAAAGCTGTACAGAAGCAAAGGTAGTATCTGTATATACAGAATCAATGGATGCGGTTATGTATCCCTTGGCGTTCAATAACGGTAGAAGCTGTTCTAAATATAACTTGCAATCTGCTTGATTTAAAAACTGCGTTTGGAGATTGATTTTTTCTGCAACAAAGATGGAATCTTTATCCAGCGGAACTATTTTTAAGGTATAGTTGCTTTGTGCTGCAATAAACAACACATTGAAAAGCATTAATGCTGAAAACAGGTATCGTATCTTTGTCCATTTCAAACGAGGTAAAAGTAATGGATAAACTTCAATGTCAGGCATCGTGAGATGTAGGACAAACTTATATATTAAAATATTAAAACATAACTTTTTTGAGCGGCATTTATATACACATACCTTTTTGTAAGCAGGCGTGTAACTACTGCAATTTTCATCGTGCTACCTCACTACTAAAAAAGGAGGAGCTGATTACTGCTATCCAGAAGGAGATACAACTTGTAGCACCTACAGATTTATTGGATATAAATACCGTTTATATTGGAGGCGGTACTCCTAGCCTGTTAGCGGTATCTGAAGTGGCACTCATCTTGAATACTTTGCAAGAATGTTACACTGTTGCTGTAAATGCAGAAATTACATTGGAGGCCAATCCCGATGATATTACAGAAGAAAAATTACTTGGTTGGAGAGCCGCAGGCATTAACCGGTTGAGCATTGGCATACAATCTTTTTTTGAAGAAGATTTGCAATGGATGCATCGTGCTCATGATGCTAAGCAGGCTAAAAGCGGGTTAGAGCTGGCTATTCAGTACTTTGAGAATATTACGATAGACCTTATTTATGGCACACCTGGGCTCACTAATGAAAAGTGGAAACGGAATGTGCAAGTAGCCATCGACTATAATATTCCGCATTTATCTTGCTATGCTTTAACAGTAGAACCTAAAACACCTTTAGATAAATTAATACGCCAACACAAAAGAGAGAATGTAAATACAGATGTGCAATCAGAGCAGTTTTTGCTATTGATGGATTGGTTAAGCGATGCCGGTTATGAGCATTACGAAATTTCCAATTTTGCAAAGCCCAGGTATAGAAGTTGGCACAACTCCTCTTACTGGCAAGGAAAGCCATATATTGGTATTGGCCCTTCGGCACACTCTTTTGATGGGTTAGAACGTAAATGGAATATTGCTAATAATCAAAAATATATTGATGCAATCAATAGCAATAAACTCCCCTCCGAAAAGGAAGTGCTAACACCTGTGCAAAAATTGAATGAGTATATTATGATTGCTTTGCGAACCAAGGAGGGGTTAAGCTTAAAAGAACTGCCAGAATTGGAAAGTGCCATTTTAAGAAATGCTGCTCAAAAGTATATTAGGCAAAAGTTAATGACAGACGGCGAAGGTGTTCTTAAACTAACCAATGAAGGGAAGCTTTATGCAGATGGTATTGCGGCAGATTTGTTTTTTGAAGCATAATGTTGTACTGTACAAGAGTGCGACGCAAGATTGATGACAGGAGTAGTGTTGCTGGGTTCAAAAAAATCAGATTAGCACTTTCTCTATCGCTTCAAACCCTTTTGCTGGAATGGTTTTGTTCCAAAGTATTTTATATATAGTTTCGGCAATGGGCATTTCTGCATTGATGTGCTTATTGATATTGTAAATACATTGTGAAGCATTGTAACCTTCTGCAACCATGTTTAGCTCCAAGGTGGCAGCTTGTACCGAATAGCCTTTTCCAATCATATTTCCAAAGGTTCGGTTGCGGCTGTATAATGAATAACAGGTTACCAACAGATCGCCCAAATACACGGAAGCGGCATAATTAGCAGACCTGCCGCCGGTGTTTGCATTTGCAACGTGCTCCCCCACCACAATATGTGCGGCGCCATAGCGTCTTAAAAAAGCTGCCATCTCATCAGCACAATTGGCAATGTACACGCTTAGAAAATTGTCGCCATAATCAAGGCCATGTGCTATGCCAGCTCCCAATGCGTAAATGTTTTTGAGAACAGCAGCATATTGAACGCCAAAGATATCATCGTTCACGACTGTTTTAATTGCTTGAGAGTTAAAATAGGAAGCAATTCGTTTTGCGGCTTCAACATCTACACCAGAGAAGGTTAGGTATGATAGTTTTTCGGCGGCTACTTCTTCAGCATGGCAGGGTCCTAATACAGCAAAATAATTGGAAAGCGGAATCTTTAAGAACTTAGCCAAATAATCATTTAGGAGTACATTTTCTTTGGGAAGGATGCCTTTTATGGCAGACAATATTTTTTTGTTTTTTAATTCATCTGGTGTGAGGTTGGATATAATGTCAGTTGCATAGGCCGATGGCACAGCTATCACCAGTACATCTGCAGCTGACACTACTTTTTTGAGCTCGGCATCTAACTTTAAATTCTTTATTTTTAAAATAGCAGAAGTAAGATAGTGAGGGTTGTGCCCTCTTTTTTTTATATAATCAATGCTTTCGCTATTTCTCACCCACCAATGTACTTTGTTGCCATTGTCGGAAAGTATTTTTACTAATGCTGTAGCCCAGCTACCACTACCGATTACGCCAAATTTTATTGCCATTATATCTACTACTCGTTAAAAAAAATTTTGTCCAAATAAACTTTTTGAAAAACTATATCTTATTCTCCGACTTAAAAGTATAAAAACTATTGGCTTGCTGCGTACAAGTTACTACCAAATCGTTGATGCATACATGAGGTGGGAGTGATGCACAATAGTATATAATTTCAGCTACGTCATTGGCCGTTAAAGGATGTATGCCTTCATACACTTTCGCTGCCTTTTCTTCGTCACCTTTGAATCTCACTTTTGAAAACTCGGTTTCGGCAGCACCTGGGTGAATAGCCGTAACCTTTATGCCATGCTTTAGTAGATCGATTCGCATACTTTCGCTAAGTGCCCGCACTGCATGTTTAGTGGCGCAATACATATTTCCCTGAGCATACACTTCTTTGCTTGCCGTGGAGCCCATATTAAAGATATGCCCTTTTCCTGCATTTATCATAAAGGGTAAAATGGTTTTGGTTACGTAAGCCACTCCTTTAAGGTTGGTGTCTATCATCGTGTCCCAATCGTCAAGCGAAGCATTTTCAAAATCATCTCGCCCGGCAGCAAGCCCGGCATTGTTTATTAGCACATCAATATTGCACCATTCGTTAGACAAGGTGGTGAGTTCTTTTATGGTTTCTGCTCTATGGCGAACATCAAAATGAAGTGATAATACTTTTACATTGTATTGAGATTGTAGTTCGAAAGAAAGTTGCACTAAACGCTCTTTTCTACGACCGGTTATAATAATATTATACCCATTTGCCGCAAATTTTCTGGCACAAGCTTCGCCAAACCCTGATGTGGCTCCCGTTATTAACACAATTCTATTCATACTATAAGATTATAAAAAGGTTATATGGTTGATAAAAAATCATCTAAAGTAGTACTTGCTTCAAGAGGCAACTCTAACATGCTCAAATGCCCGGCATGTTTCATGATATACACCGAGGATACCGATGGCAGTGATGCCTGTCCTATATTTTTTTCTAAATCAACAATTTCATCTTCATTGCCGTAAACAAACATCACCGGCACTTTCGCATTTTTCAAAATTGATGTCCTGTCTGGTCTTTGGATCATCGCTTCGTAATAATCTATTGCAGCTTCTTTGCTCATTTCGGGTAAGTGATTAAAAAAGTGATCTATCAAATTCTTGTGCTTGTTTTTTGTAGTATTGCCAAACATTTTGAGAGAAGTGGCTTCTAAGAAAGCCGTTACTCCATGTTTTTGCACAAACTCAATTCCTTTTCTTCTGGTAATAATTTTATCATCATTATCAGCCACTGCAGTAGAATGAAATAACCCAAAACCCAGCAATGCTTCTGGATACATCTCTGCAAATGCAAGTGTGGCATAGCCTCCCATGCTGTGCCCAATCAAAATCAGCATATCAAGTTCTTCTTCTGCTGCTATTTTCTTTACAATAGCGGCAATACCCTCCATACTCGTATCACTAATAAGATCAGAGGTGCTCACTCCGGGCAAGTCTGGTGCTATCACCAGATAATTTTTACTTAAAAAATATAGTTGCTCATCCCAAATACTGCTATCTACACCAAAGCCATGCAAAAGTATAACAGGCTTTCCACTGCCTGCTATTTTATAGCTAATTATTTTTCCCTCTACCGATAAAGATTTTCTTTCCATAATATCATCTTTTTTTTGATGTCATCATCTGTGCTACTATCAACGGTATTGCCACGCTCGCTTGTACACCGGTATAGGGAGCAGCTATGGGTTTGCTGCCATCTTCTTCCTAAGCCTTGCCAGTACAGAAAGACCCAATAGTATTGCTGTAATAACCCACATGATTTTAGAAATCCAATCTCCATGTTGGGTATAAAAAGTTGTGGAAGTATAAGCCGCCACCTGCTGTTTCAATGCACCTTCTTTGTTCCATCCCAATTGTTGCACCACATTGCCGTAAGGATCAATAAAACAACTAATGCCGGTATTGGCACTGCGTGCTACCCACTTGCGGCTTTCAATGGCACGAAGTCTTGCATAATTCATATGCTGCTTATATCCTTGTGTATCACCCCACCAGCCGTCGTTGGTGATAATGCAAATAAGAGTAGCACCTTGTCGGTTAAAGCTGGCCAAATAATCACCGTAGATGCTTTCGTAGCAAATTGCAGGAGTGATTTGAAAAGTGTTATGCTCCATTGCAAAAATATGAGCAGCAGCATCCGGGGTATATCCTCCACCAGTGCCACCAAACTTTTCAAATGCCGGAGCCATAAAACTTAAAAAAGATGGTAATACTTCTACGCCAGGAACTAATTTAGATTTATGGTAAAACTGTGCATGGCTACTGTCCATCAAAACTGCCGTATTGTACATTTCATAAAAGCCACCGCCGTTTATAAAAGGTTTGGCATAATGGCTCACTTTTGTTTCAAATTGGTTAAAACCCTCCAACCCTGTAAGCAAGTTGATGGTTGGGTTATTTTTCAAAAAGCTCCAAAGAGGCAGCAAGGCAAAGTTCTCTTTTAAGTGCTGCTCGTTGGTCTGAAAAGGAATAGCAGTTTCGGGCCAAACAACCAAGGCAGTATTCTTGTCTATTTCCCTTTGCGACAAAGAAATAAGTTTTTGCAATTGTGCTTCCTGAGATCCGGCTTCAAACTTTTGGGTATATGGATCTATATTGGGTTGCAAGACTACTACGTTGTACTTATTATGTAGTAATGTAAGATTATTCTTAATGAAAAATGAAAATAGGATAGGAGCAAATAGCAGTGCAATCCAGAGTATAGCAGTACTAAAATACCGTATTGTTCTTCCTTCGGACTGGTACAGTTGCAAAACCCGAAACACCAGCACATTACTCAGTAGTACCCATAAACTACCTCCTGTAGTTCCGGTATATTCGTACCATTGCACCCATGCAGGATGTGTAGCAAAAACATTGCCCAATGTAAGCCATGGCCAACTTAAATCCCAGTTGTGATGTACATATTCAAACACCAAATAATAGGCAATAATTGAAAAGTTACCCACAAACCCTTTGAATTGCTTTTTAGTAAAATAGTATAATAGCCAGGGAATACTCATCACCAAACTGTTCACCAAAAAAGCACTTACTCCGCCTATTATACTGGCTTTGGCCACCCACCAAGTAGTAAGTATATTCCATATAAACATGTGGAGAAAGGTGTAACCTATTAGTTTTTTCCAATTTTGAGTATGCTCTACAATAAAAAGTAGGGGCAGCCATCCAACAAAAATGAGTAAAGTAAACGGCGAAACCGGCCAGGCTGCCCATAGTAAAACACCTCCTATGAGGGTAAATAATAAATTTTTTTGCGATGGTTGCATGCGGTAAAGCTAAGGCAATTTTATATTGAATTTGCTATAAAAATAAAGCTTTGCTACAGGCAATGGAAGTGTTAATATTGTTACAATGCACACAGTATGGGCGGTTCGGGAAATGTGCTATTCTATCAACGATTGCGGCAGCAAATATTTGCCAAAGGGCGATGCGCTAAAGGAATTACGGAAAAGCAAAAATTGGATTCCCAAAAGAGCCGCTGATAAATTGTATATCGAAATTTAGTAAATTGCTTTATGATACAAAGAAAAATATCACTAATAACGTTGCTGATTGCGTGTTTGGTAATGGTCGGATTTGTAAACTCCGAGCCCAAAAAGGATAGAAACTTAAAAGTTTTACCAAAGGATATAAGTGATGAAAAGCTGGACAGTCTGATGGAAACCTACAACGCAGGGTTAGGAGTAACCTGTAATTTTTGTCATAAGCAAGAAATAAATAATGGCGATACCACCCTCAATTTTGCTTCGGATGATAACCCCACAAAAGACGTAGCTCGAAATATGATACGCATGACCATTGCGGTAAACAAGGAGTATTTTAATTACGATACTACTCTGCATCCGGCTTATTTAACAATAGTAAATTGCAATACCTGTCATAAGGGAAATGCATTTCCGCAGTAGAGGAATCTCGGTATTATAACCGAGCGGCAGATTTAAGAGAATTTTTAGGAAAAAAATTATCTCTTCAATCCTTCTTTCACGCCGTTTAACAAACTGTCTTTCATTATATCTGATGGAGTAAGCCAGCCACCCTCGCCGTACTCGTTCCAAGCATATAATATACCCAGCTTTTCTTTGGTGGCTGTAGTTGGGTTTTCGAGTATCCATTTTTTAATGCCTGCTACGGAATTGGCTACCGAGGTTTGGGAAAAACCTGTATAATATTTTTCTGTATCGGGTGTAATGCTCCAGGGGCGTACATCCCAGTTAAGTGTGGAAACGGGTATATGGTAAGCACCGGTACCAACAAATTTTGGCCATAGCGTACCGTACTCTGTAGTTGCCATATTGCTAATGGGTGTAGTTAAATTGCTGGAGAAACCAGCCGAATGG
>APMI01016373.1_pt1 | contig 21671 bp, 11 predicted proteins | sample 667938 | NCBI WGS metagenome assembly APMI01 (sample SAMN01084076, study PRJNA167559) | wastewater metagenome | biome: Wastewater | place: Denmark: Ejby Moelle, Odense | collected 2011-11-28
AATATATTTTTATCATATATACTACACTGTTAATTACTTTTAAAGTTAAGAAAAATGAAAAAGTATCCGAGATGGGACTTGAACCCACAACCCTTAGATTCGAAGTCTACGGCTCTACCATTGAGCCTACTCGGACTGCCTATTATCCAATACTTTCTACTTCACAAAATAAATACAAGATGAATTTTAAAATACAAAGTAATGAGTATCATGTTTATCATAGTTTTGAACTCTGCTCACTTCAAATTCTATTTTTTGTATTATTGGCACACTTATATGCTCGTGTTGAGTAGTTGTTAATTCAAACTGCAAATTACACCGTTCATATTTAATTATTTTGGTTTTGTGTGATCATATATTATTTACTCGCCAAATTGAGTTGTGCAGAATCCTTTAAGACCTTTGATCACTGCTTCACCTGCGCAGGTATCCCATTTCTGCGTATGGGAGAGGCTGTATGCCATAATTTATGCTTATTTTTTGGCGACCATTGCCATCTGGATTATATGATAAGTACTTTATGACCAGATCCTCCAGCAAGCAAGCGTTAGCCTTTCAGTTTTTATAATATTTTCTGCTAAACTATATTTTATCTGAATGGACTCATTACTATTCTTGCTTTTTCTCGTAATGTTTTTTAATTCTTCATCTCGATCCATCTGTTCTCTTTTGGATAGTACTCATAAGCGAACCCTCCTGAAACTGAACCAAAAAGTAATGAAGGATTATAATAAAGTTTGTCTTTGTTCTTTTTGAAAGGAATCCCAATAACTCCTAGTTATGCTTTACGCTTATAAGACATTCCTATGAGAGTTGTCACTGCTTCTGCCTCACCTTCGATAAATCCGCGAGTGTTATCGATGGGATCGATCCATAGACAGCACTAGCTAGTCTCATACTCTTTGGCCGTGCTTATTTTATTAGGAAGTTCCAAGTCATCTAATTTATCATATACAGTTTCCATAACTCCTTCGTACTATTTTTACTATTAGCCGATAATCCTTAAGTTTGGATACTTCATCTTGAATCCTTTGATCAACATAGATTGTATTTTAAAGTCAGCCTTGTTTAGGAAACGATTACCTCTGTGACTGGATCATCCACTGCTTTGAAGTAGTGCTTTACATTTTTATTATTGTATGAATTCTTAACAATTTTACAAGCCTCGACACCCAACTTTAACGACAGATTCAGAAATTGTAAGTGGTTGATTACACTAACGTTGTTCATGGTCTTAATATTAATAATAATTAAGTTGTTTTAAATTCGGTTCACTCATGGGTATACAAATAAATCATTCTGGAATTCTATGATGCTGGTGGAATTTCGCTTCTGATTCAATTTACTTCATCAACCTAAGAATTTTCTACTCATTATAAGGCGTAGATGCGACTTGTACTCCAATAGGCAACCCTTAAGACTATTCCATTGTATGTCTTGCACTTCTTGTGTAAAAATCATTAAAAGTATCATTGAAGTGCATCTAATCTGGCCTCACTACTGTGATTGGCAGAACTCCTACAGGATAGTACAGAACATTCCATCCGAGAGTGAAACCAAAAAAGTATTGCAATTTCTATATTAGTCAGAAAAGTACTCTAATATCACCGTGTCTAGGAGCTGGAGTTGCGAAAGAAGGCATAATAACTGCATCTAATTTATTTGAAGTAAATGTTTTGTAAATTTGAGGGCAAATTATTTTCTAAATTTCATAAATTCGTTCGAAAATTTTCACTGCGCTCATAGGTCGAGATGCTTTCAACATCTGTGCAAGCCTTGGCTATTTTTTAGATATGAGCTAAATTAATCAGATAATTACCCATATGAGAATTCTTCTAATAATCCATGGTATTTTAGAAAGTAATGCAATAATTTTGTACTCGACTGTCAATGGTTAATCTCCTTTAAACTCCCTGAATATATTTAGCTCTTGATCGAATGTAAATAAATTTACAACAAACAAATATAGCTTTTAAATTTTACCCAGATCTACCTATACCAATTAATGGCCCTTCTGCTTAAGAATTTATGCAGCTATATCAACTGCTCTTTCATTAGCTCGTGAACAGTGAGCATGTTTTAGCCTTTTTACAACTCCAATTTTGTACTTTTTATTTTAGTTTATGATATCCATTCTTAATGGAGTGTAGATCTGATGAGGGTCTCGCTGCTCGGCAGGGATATCATCATAGTTCTCGGGGTTATATAAGAAACCATTTACAACAATAGCATCTTATACAGTTCTTGATAGAACTCCCATTTCCGCTTTAATAGGCATTCCACCTGTAAATTTACCATAGTAGGCATTACCAAATCGGCTATATCGGTTGTGAGGTTTCAATGTAACAAGGCCAGTAAAAGCAGCAGGTACTCGTAGGCTACCTCCAATGTCTGATCCGAATCCAATGGGTGCGCAATTACTTGACACCATGCCGGATTATCCTCCGGAGCTTCCTCCACATGATCTGTTTGGAATCCAAGGATTTTTACAATAGCCGAAAATGTTATTATTCGTCTATAAGGTCTTACAGGCTTGAGACACATTGCCTCTAGCGAAAGAGATAAATCCCATTTTTCTAATCATGATCATGAAGAGTCCATCCTGATCTGTTAAAGGGTTAATTTTGGCTATAAATCCGGCATGGGTTTGCCTTCCCTTCATAAGGATTGTTTATTTCACGCTTGCAGGTACTCCATAAAAAGGAGGATAACAATTTTAAGCATTCATACCAGGTCTCCAACATTTCTTTTTATATTAATCTCTAGCTCTTTGTCTATCGCACTCTTCTGCTTATACAAGTGCTTACTCAAACATTTAGTCAAACACATAATTACTTTTGATTCCGAAATCAATTGTACGCTCAATGAATATTTGTATCACAATGACGGCAGTAATTTCCTTGTTGTCTAACATGTCAGCGATTTATATGCCAGAAGAACGCAAAATGCGCTTTTTGAAGTTGACATCTATTTAACTGAATGCTCGCTGATTGTTATTTTTATAGGCTTCGGCTCGGGCATAGAGGTGATCTCTTATTTTTTTACCCTCTTCAAGAACTGCCTTCTACCTTGATGATCCTAACCCCATAAAGTAGCCCTTTGTTAATAATTCTAGATGATTTTTAATATGAGGATCAAATATAAAAATTCATACAAATTTTATTTTATTTTTTAAATAACTCATTCATTTCATCTCCCATTTATTATAAAAAGTACGATTATATGTTGTTAAGAATAGATTATTCTTACAGATGTTATTTTTATTAATAATCGTCCTTGAATGGAAGATAATAAAATTACAATAATAACCTTACGATAATAAACTTAAGTTATAAAATGGGGGAGAGGTATGAACAACTATTTCGATAACTTTATGAGAAAAGGTTCATCAATATTGAAGCGCCTATCAATTCGTACGATCGAACACGTCTTCTCCAAAAAAGAATAACTTAAAATGAGAACAAGAAAAAATGTAAAATAAATCTCAGCATGAGAAGTCGAGATTCTGGTCCATCACTTTAGGATGTAAATTCATAAGCGCCTAAAAGAATAATCAGACAATCAATTGTTATTAATAATAGATCACCATTCGAGCGAAGGCCAAGCCTTCCCAGTCATAGGAATAGCTATGATTAATTCAATTAGAATGGTTAGCAAAATATAACAGCTGTCACAATGACGGTGAGAAACAGTAATTCGTTAACTTATCGATAAAAGCCTCAATCTTCATGCCCTACTGGTCTGTATCACTCAAAAAAATTTCAAATGTAAAATTTTAGTAATATAGCATAAAAAGATCAGCACCGATGACAGCTGAGTCTACTAGAAGAAATTCTTTATCCAAGCGAGCAGCGACTCCAAGCAAAAATGTAATAATCGGCGGCTGCAACTTATAACAATAGGCCCAAATATATCACAAACAATTTAAAGAGCTTGAGCTTGAATTATAAAGACATAACAATCAGCTTAAGTTGAAGTAGAGCCAATAATAAAGAAAATTAGCTTAGAAAATCAAAGCTAATCGGTATGAGAAACAACATGTGTCTAATTTGAGGAAATAAAATCTTCTAATTAAGCACACAAAGCAAGTATGGAAGAAACTTGATAAATCGAGAGGTAAAGATAAGGAATAACTTAATAATAATAACAATGAGCTTATGCCTTGGACTGTCCTAGTTCCTGAATATGAATACTATTGAGAAATGTAGAATAAATAAGAAGAATAGATAAATTAATCAGCATCTGTTCAATACTCAGACATGGATATCTTTGATTTTTATTATTACTCAATTTATTACTCTACTCGCTTGGCTCCTTGAGCTTAAAGAAGTTGCTTGATCCTATTAACCTTAATATTTTCTGCAATAGCGATCTCTTCGTCTGTGTAGTTATCAGTATTGATAGATTCCTCTATTCTCATATTCTTGCCTTGGTTGATCACAGGAATAGTCATGTAGTTGGTTAAACTGTGATCATCAGTGCTCATCGCGGTCAATGATATCGAATTTGAGCAAGATTTGTCTTATGACACACATTGTTTAAATGAAGTCATGCCTCGAGGGTCGTACCAGATTTCATGGCCTCCGTGTTTAAATCCAAGAACGCTTTGAGGAACATGGGGGACTGTGTCTGCGTAGTTGATCATTCTGTAGTAAGATGGGACTTGGCTATGCATGTAATTAGCGAAGTTTTGATTTCCCACACGGGGCTGTCCAAAAGTGTAAAGATGATCAATTTTACCATGAAGTTATTTTAGATCAAGAGCGCAATGAGCAGCCATTGCGCCACCGAGACTATGACCAGTGATGATCAGCTTGGCACCCCTAAATTGACTTAGAAGTTGTTCAACTATTGGTCGAACTAAAGGTGAGACTCCTTTGTAAGCACTGTAGAATCCAAGATGAACATTACAGCCTGAGCAAGCTGGGTAGCTAGTCACGACTGTGTTAAGGTTGAATAACCAATTTTTAAAATCCACACTTCCTCTGAATGCGACCACAACAGCATCATACTTAGGGAAGTAGAAAGCAACACCTTGAATATTGGCAGTTGAGCTGAAGAAAGATCTTGGGTTTTTCACTTCATATTTGGAACACTCTGGGCATGTCCATTTATCAATGTCTGCTTGAGATTAGTAGCTGACAGCTTATAAATGAGCAAGGTCATGAGCGAGTGACGTCAGGTAATTAGCCTGACAGACAACAAGCATGAATGCAAAAAGTAGAGATAGGCTAGTTTTGCTCATCTAAGCTTTCTCTTAATTAATTATCTACCTCAACTTGTCAATGTATTTAAATGCAATTGATTCAGAAAATAGTAAGCTCAATAAAAATATTACTGTGTTAGCTGAAGACTAACAGAGTAGTTTCCACATGTTATAGAATCAAATAAACATGGAAATTATTGACTCTTCAATCTTGATTTTTAGTTTTTATTAATTTAATAATTGGGGATATTTATCAACATTACTTGAGAAATTATTAAATCATTTAAGAGTATGTAAAAGCTGCAAAAATTAATGATTTATTATTTTTTATTGACTGACCTTGTACTAAACTAACAGAGTTACTTAAGTTTATTGTGGGTATTAGAATATGCTTGAAACTGATGATAATTCTTTGGGTCAGAAAAGTTACTCCATTATTTAATTACTGTAATCAGAAAATGATAAACTTTGTCATCGAGAACGACTGGAAGTGGAACCACTGTCGACTGCCTATCAAGAGGAGTGAAAGGCACAGTAAACGCAGAGATGAGTAATATTTCTACCAGGTGATTAACTCTGAAGACACTGGGCCTATCAACGAAGATAAAATCAAAATCAACCTTGATCGCCCATTCCCATTTGAAAGCGAAACAGGCTTCGTATGGCACAAATCGTGGAATTTGCCCTAAATTACAATAAGCATCAACGAGGACGAGTTGTCATATCTGACTGAGCAGTACAAATAAATTAGGTGTTAAATCATGGCGGTGTATCCTGTCAAATACTCAAATAGTTACTATTTAAATGAGATTTCACTGGAAGGCAACTGTACTAAGAGTATTCATTAAAATCCCTCTGTATTCAAATTTCTAAAATTCGGTTAGACATCCTTTAACCATAATGTAAATGTAGTTATACTTAGAGAAATAAATTTTGTTTACTGACCTGGATTTATGGTGAAAACGCTTACAAAGACAAAGATGATATATTCTGTCTCATCTCTTCTCCAATTTATGTTGACTCGAGGAAGTAAGCTCGTAAGAAGGATGCACAGGCACCTGGAAGTTCTGTAATGCACTCGCCCAGCAAATTTACCGCATCGATCAAGGGTCTTAAAGGGTCAATAGCGAACTCATCATAAGGGTTCATTAGCTACTATGGAGCTCAAAACATCCGTAACAAAATAAAGCACCCATTCTATGTGGCCTACCATTTCGACAAAGTGTTCAAATTATACATAAATCAAGAATCAAAACTGACAGTAGCTGAAGCCTTAAATCAAATATAGGCAGCAAAATCAGTTGAGTAGCCAATTGAGAATGTCGGCAACAGTGTAGTACTATTACAAATCATCGATCAAAATTAGAAGTACCGTAAGAAAATACTCACCATTATTGAGAAATGGCGGTTTGGGTTAATCGAATATTTTGCATAAGGCAGTGCAGTTAGCCAGGACAAATGGACTCCAGTGTCAAGAGAAGAAATTAAGGCTTCGTATAAAATTCATTATTAAAATGAGATTTCTAAAGAAGAAGAGTTTAACACAAGAAAATAAGATATAGCTGAGTAAATAAATAATGATGAACCAGTTAGAAATAGTGGCAAAAACGGAGATTCTGATGAGAAGAGCAATTAAGTTGATAAGTAAAAAGAAAGGGTTTATTAATTAAGGACAGTTATTTAGTTAAGCAGACCGAAGAAGAAAGTAAAATTATAGAGAAATGAATGATATAATTATCATCAATATATTCTTACAGCCATGTGTTCTATTTATTATTTTCTTGAAACCTACTATAAACTGTTAGCGAGAATAAGATTTTCAAAACAAGACTCCAAATAGGATGTACAAAATAATTGCAAGCATAACAGCAAAGTTTGTATATTCCATACATAGCCCAACCATTCGTTTGATAGATCTCATTCTATCTTTGAATTTGCGGGTTTTTTATTGACTGCTTTATTAAAGGTTAGGATTCAGATTTGAATCTAAACTAAGCGTGGACGTTTAATAATTATAATCTTCGTGTTAAATAAGAGATTAACTATTACTGCTCATGTTGGATGATTTGTTCAGCATGCTTTTATCCTTGTCTAGAGCTAGACCTTAGTTTTAAGATAGATTGTGTTGTTATTCTACTTTTTTATTATTTTCCTCCAATTACTCGAGCGCATTTTTATATTACTCCAAATAAGTTCCCACTTCCTCACACATAGATGGCTACATATGTATACCCGAATTTTTAATATTTTCAAGCACTGTGATCTGATGTCTTAGATCATTGATCAGCTAAGAAGATACTAATGATTGATGGTCTGCTTTAGCTCTACTGGAGAGATATTCCTTTGCTATTTTTTAATTCGCCTATTTTAGTTATTCACCTTGATGTACAATTATTTATTTTAAGTTTCGCTCTGCCTCATTAAATTCATCCATCCTATATCATATTATAATATCAGCAAAATTAGTAATATTGTTTAAAAAATGTTCATTATTCACTCATGGATCAATCAGAATTTTAAGTCTCCTTCTTCGACAAATGGAAGTGAACCCTTCTTCTCATAGTATTATTTAATTTCGGTTATGTTTGACACCTATTTGCGAAGACGGGCTAAAAATGGAAGCTTTTCATATTATTCAGGAATTATCTTCTCCAAATAGTACGACAGCTCTGCATAAACGAAATCGGGCAATGTCGGATACCCCAAAGCATAAGTATTCTCACCATATAGTTCATTCAATTTTTGTAGTTTAGGAACTCCCTTCTTCTTGCCATCCTCCAACTTATTCTTCCAATCAGGATCCCAGAACAAAAGCAGCGCACGATCGATATCATCTGCGATACCCAAGAGCTGATCTACAACTGCTTCATCATTAATGCTTCTGCCGAGATATTAACGTTTCCCGAATTTCCTTAAAATGTGCCTGTAAATAGCACCGGATTCAGTGAGTTTGAAGTCTCCATCAATCAAGTAAGGTAAGTTAGGCAATGGTATGCCCAATTATTTCTTATCCTTGCCAAACCACTCCTCACCGTTGCCAGTATAATGCTTTTCATCCCAGTCTTGGCCACACAAGGCCATCATCTGACGTGCAACTTCACCCTTACCTCTTGCTTTCCAGTACCCTAAATGCAATTTCTTGTGTGGATGCATCTTCTGATAATATGATATTTTTATAAGATTTGTAAATATAATAACAATAATAGTATGCATCACACATTATCATATTTATATTAAATTTAATTTACTCAATTGTTTTCATGGGTACTGCCAAGTTTTCTTAATTAGCTCATTATTATCGAGTTTATCACTAAAAGTATGGATAGGCTGATTCTGTCTTTGTCTCATTCTTTGCTTACTTATATATGGCACTTCGTCTTATTATTCAGATTCAGCCTGGTACACTCGACGTTGGCAATAATCGCAGTCTTGATACTCTGGCAAATCAGGCACAATTTATGGTTTTTTCTTACAGCACTTAAATATTGAATCCCACCAGTTATTACCAGAGTCTTTATTATACACTGTAACTCCTACCTTGGATTTTCTAGGTTTAGGATATTGACTATATTGAGGTTGCCCATAATGACTGCCTTGATGCATGTACGTCGGTTGCTGTGCAGTATCGATTTATCCTTTTTCAATGATATAGTCGCCGTCTTCTCGCTTGTATATTGATTTGTCCATCTGGTAGTTGTCCAGTTTGAAATTTTGGACTTATGATGTTTGCATGTACATGTTTTAATTATTGCGCATTGGGCAGAACAGACTGCTGATTGTTATTAAATCAATAAAATATACTTTATAATCGTAAAATTCGGTATCAATACAGAAAGTGAGAATAATATTAGTAATTTTAATATAGTGATCAATCTGAATTAATAGTATTACTAGATTTAATATTCTTAGGAAATGCACCCATATCGATAACAGTCTCGCCTTCCATTGTTTACAATTCTGAAACTTGTGTCGAAACAGGGATCAGATTATTCCTTTATTTTTATACAAAACTGGCTGAGAACATATACTGCATGTATACACAGTACAAATTTAATGACACGTAAGTTATTAGTAGTAATTTTGAATTTTATTAAAATTTGGAACCAGTTACTATCATGAAAATTTACAACAGAACTGCGAAGTATATGTTAAAGAATATCCATGATCGACTTCTCCACATTAGTACCACTTTATCTTGCTGAAGAGCACGTATCGATATGAAAGCATACACTGTCAAGTTGATGATTAACCAGAGTAAGAAAACAACGGATAAATTTTATGAAAATATTTTGGGATCCAAAATAAAATGACCTTCATATGCTGCCACAGCCATATCGCTAAAATGCCAAGAAATGAAAACAAAGTATACTCCGAAGTACAACAATGCGAATAATATTGTTTTCCAGTTTATTAGTTTTGATTGAAGTTGACCTTATTCAAGGTATATTCTTAGTACGACAAAATCCCAGAAAAATAGCAGAAATACAATGAATTGGCTTAAAAACAAGACAGAAATTATTGACCTATGTTTAATATGATATTTACAAAACAATAGTAGGCTTCACTATTGAAAGACTGTACAGAGGGTCATTAAATAAAAGAATCAAGATACTCATAACGAGTACCAGTCTCTGTTAAATTGAGCGTTGACTGTCCGGTATGCGTAAATAGTTTCTTAAATAAAGCATGCCTGTGAACAGAGTGACAAGAAAACCAATTGAACGTACAAGAATTAAGAAAATGCTGAAGTTAGGATTAATCATGATTGCCTATTCTATTATGAAATATATACTTTAATGACAGGGTTGAGGCTATTTTTTATTATTTGCTAGACATTACTAAATTTAACGACAAGCAAGTAGTTTTCTTCATTCACTTCTCGATAAAAACCTAACAAATGTTGAATTTTTTGTCCATAAAATGTAAAAGAGTCCGTTTAATTTTGATCAGAAAGCTCAATATTTCTATCTCCTAACTCTTTATTTTTGATAAACCTGCCAGTCTTGTTCTAAGTGACTAATTTCATTGAAAACAATTTGACTTAAATTTATTGAGTGAGCTAATGTGAAGCTGTACTATCAGATACAGATAATTTATTTTAATCGAACTAGACATAAACTAAGGCGAACTGATTTAAAACACTGACCCGCCTCAACACAAGCCCTAGATTAGGATTATGTTTGCCAAAAGGATTACAAATAAGCGTATTATTTTAGAACCCACATGGATTCATACAGCTATGATCAAGCGTATCACTTAATTCCGATATATTAGTTTTGATAATAATTTCATGTGGTGCTAAATAGATAACAATCTGGCATACCGAATAGTGCAGCAAGTAGAAAACATAGGCCAATTGTGATCAAGAATATCAGCCAGAAGCATAGCACGTCTCTTGGTCTTGAATTATCTGCGTTTATTCTCAAAGACCTAATTTATGGTATTATTGATCAGTACATTTGGTCAACTGAATGCGAGAGAGATGTCTAAGGGTCAATCAAATTATTGTTGTTGTTATGATCAGCAGATTCTTTCTACTCGGTTAGCATTATTATTTAGCGTATTATATATAATGTGCAAATTATAATATTTATTAGTAAAGTTGAAGAATGGAGTACGGTGATGATCGCTGCGCATGATTCATGATTAGAATGTGTTCTGCAATACTGACCAACTTCATATATCTCATACTTCCACTATATATCTACTCTCATGAAAATAATTAGTGTGTATTCATTAAATTAGTGACAATCATAGTTTGTATTGTGTGACTATATTTAATTGAAATAAACAAATTTAATAATCAATAGAATTTTATAGAATATGAAACCAAGAAATTTCAAGCCAAAGGCGCGAATAAACTTAGTACTGCGTTTGTATTCTGATTATTATTATTGTTAAGCACCACTGAGTGCACAATTCTACTCTCATCACTGTTAGGTTTATTAGATCTCTTTGTATACTTAGCCTTGCTGTCTAAAGGTTCAAAACATAAAATCTTCTTTTAGTTGACCCATTTGTACTCTTTGTCTAACTTATTACATCCCGATATTTTAATGCCCTCTCTATCTATTGATTAGATGTATTTGCTATTGAGAATACCTCTTAGTGGAACAGGATCTCGTAAATTTTATGCCCAACTTTTTGGTTGAATATTTTATTTTTCGCATTTTAGAGTGTACAAGCTCAATTATTCCATTTTCTTGCGATGGCTGTGAATATCAACCCCTGAATTTTCGCTAAGTAATGACAGTTTGCTAGGTGATAGTTTGAATCTTGTTGTATTTTATTTCCATTTTGATGATGACTTGCTGCTTATTTACGGTAATCTGTTTGTTTTGCTCTTAGATGCAAATGGTCTTTCGCTTTGTAAATGCTTGTAATTTTTGGTGCTGTTCAATTTTTATGCTTCCTACTCGCATAACCTTTTAGTTTTATTGTAGAAATCGCTCAAATCCTATTTAGTTAAGCAATCAGTGTTATTTGCAAGCTACGCGAATGTTCCTGTCTGTCGACTACTGGACAAAAAAGATTATGATATTTTCAATTTTAATATTCCAGCCACTCCAATAGTTCTCAATTTTTTAATCCTCATTTTGTATGCTTATACTTCTTTCTTACAAATGACACCGAAAGGTGATTCACAGTCGTTAGTTATTTTCTTATTAGCGATATACTTATCTGTCTCAAATATGTTGGTCAGTCTTCCATTACTGCCGATTTCTTGGCAACTTGAGTTTTATGGAGCTTACGAGATCATGTTTAAGAGATTGCAGCCTTATGGGAGAGCAGTTTTTCTTTATTCTGATTACCTTCTGAGCGCAAGGTTATATTTTTTGGTTTGCTTCTTCATTTTTACAATTAATTCTATAATCGAAAAAATATTCACTCGATCGTCCATAATATAAGATTAATAATCATCACCCCATTTAGAGTTGCTTTGAATAATTTTTAGTTTCATATCGATTGATGTCTTATAGGTGAGGATCAGGAAAACTTGTAAGTAAATTATAAATTGAGACATGTTAATAATATTAATAATATTTAAAATGTCTCTACTTACTATTACGAGAAGGTCTTTCAGCTTTGAGAAATTTAGCTTCCTCAAGGATCTCGGCCTCAAAAAAGAGAACCATGGAGCATATTTCGATGGAAAGTGGCAGGGAAATGGGTAAACATTCAAGTCTATTAACCCTGCGACTTAATAAGTTATTGCTGAGACCAAGTGTGCATCTGTTGCAGATTATGAAAAAGCTATATCAGCAATGGAGACTGCAAAGAATGAGTGGGCATCTGTGCCTATGCCTGCGCGTGGAGAAATTGTGAGACAAATTGGTTAAGCTTTCAGAGTTAAAAAGTAGCCTTTAGGAAGACTTATTTCTTTAGAGATGGGAAAAATTTACTCTGAAGGACAAGGTTAAGTGCAATAATTAATCGATATATGCGACATGGCTTGTGGACTCTCCCGAACAATAGGGGGCTCTGTTTTTAACTCGGAAAGACCATAACACTTCATGATGGAAGTATGGAACCCAATTGGCATCGTAGGTGTGATTACTGCTTTTAATTTCCCTTGCGCAGTATTTGGATGGAATGCAGCAATTGCTCTGATATGCGGTGATCTATTAACTTGGAAAGGAGCTCCTACAACTTCTTTGGTCACTTTAGCAACTTCAAAAATAATTGCTGATGTGCTTCATAAAAATAAAATAAATCCAAATGTCTTAACAGTTGTTCAAGGTGGAGCCGATGTGGGTCAGAAAATGGCAGAAGATAAACGAGTTCCATTAGTCTCATTCACGGGATCAACGAAAATTGGCAAACTTGTAAAAAGAACAGTAGATGAAAGATTTGGAAGATCACTTTTAGAGTTAGGTGGAAATAATGCTACTATTATAATGAAGGATGCTAATTTAGATCTCGCATTCAAAGCTTGTACTTTTGCGGCTGTTGGTACTTGTGGTCAGAGGTGCACTTCCCTTAGAAGACTGATCATTCATGAAGATGTTTTCGATCAATTTGTTGGAAAGTTAGTGAAAGCTTACGGGACTGTTAAAATTGGTGATCCTTTAAGCACTTAAACTTTATGTGGACCTCTGCATTCGACACAATCAATTGACATTTATCATAAAACTATTTAAAAGATTAAAAAATAGCCAGGTGCTAAAATTTTATGTGGAGGCAACCGTTTATCTAGAAAGGGCTTCTTCGTAGAACCCACAATCGTTGAGATTGACTCTAACTCAAAGTTAATCCAATAATAATATTTCTGCCCTATTTTATTCGTAACCAAATTCAAAACTTTGTAATAAGCAATAAAAATAAACAATAGCGTGCCTCAAGGGCTCAGCAGCAGTCTATTCACTCAAGACATTGGTAATGCTTTTAAGTGGGTAGGTCCAGTCGGTTCAGATTGTGGAATTGTGAATGTCAATATTGGACCATCTGGAGCTGAAATCGGTGGAGCATTTGGAGGATAAAAATAAACAGGAGGAGGAAGATAATCAGGATCTGATTCTTGGAAACAGTATATGCGTCGATCGACATGCACTATTAATTATGGAAAGAAGTCGCCTTTAGCTCAAGGTGTCAATTTTGATCTGTGAGTATTTCTCAATCCATATTTTGTCTTTATTGATTTCTTAAATATACAATAAGCAGACACAATAATTATTAATTTGCATGATAACAACCAGCAACTTTTTCAATAAATCAATATTCAATGCTGAAGACGAGCTGGAAAACGAACCCAATGATCTCGGGCCGTGGTTTATGAAGCAGAGAAAATTTGTCACTTTAGATGCTGAGAGAAAGAAACAAATAAAATCGTAACTTAGATATAATCACACTATTGATCATTAGGTTCACTCAAATCTATCAAATCGAATTTAATCGAAATTGGCACCTCAAGATCTACACTTTAGCTTAGAGAAACAAAGCATGGATATCAATTAAAAAGCCAAAATTGTAAGGGAGAAAAACAAAAATGACTTCTTTCTGCCTCCAATTATGAACTCTAGTCATAAAATTTCAACACGCAATTAAAGCATCAGCGTAAATATGAGCATGAACTCTCAAACCAGAAATTTATCACCCTTAGCATATTAGCTTAATTTCATCATAAAGAAACAAATGAAAAACAGTAAAAATAAGTACCTACCATAAATGTCACATAATGACTAGAAAGCAAAAGAGTCAATTTCAAAATTTCTTAACCCTACCAGTCTCAAATACAACATATATGAAAAATGCGTGGTCTAAGTGAAGAGAAATAATTTTAATAAGAGTAAGTAGCTTGTCAAGCATGCCAGCAAAGAGATTAGTAAGACTAATGGTTGAATTAATTTGACTAATATTAATGATATTGTTTTTTCTAGATACATTTTATTAATTACCATAACTCAAACAAATCAATTTTTCTTTATCACGTACCAGTAAGCCCAGGCGATATAATTACAAGTTTTAATCGCCAGTTCAGTATTTCCTGGATAGTTTTACTCTTATTATGAAGGCTCATCATTTGAATCATTACTATCTTCATTTTTTCCCTTCTTGCTCTTGCCTGCTTTCTTTTTTATTTTCTTTGTTTTACTTTGAGACTATTTCTTTGATTCACCTCTCTAATCATTATCATCTGAGTTGGAGTGGTCTTCATTTGATATTTTTCGATCTTTGTTCTTAACCCCTCCTTCTGCAGATAACATTTTCAGCTTTTGCTTTATCTTTTATAAGCCATTTTTCATTCCCAAAACCATAAAAGCCATATTGTCTCTATAGTAATTGGTAACATCTTCGTTTAACAGTTTTCGACCTCTATAATAAAAATATTTCTTACTCAAGGCATAGCAGCTAAAGAAAGATTAAATCTTCAGCTGTTAGTTCATCAAATTTTTCCTATCCAGAGTGTTGTAATTCATGAATCACAAAACTGAGGTCACAACCATCATCGAAAAAGTACTCAGGCAATGGTTCATCATCAAGAATCTCTTCAAATTTCCACTTGCCTTTTATTTCTTTAAATCTTTGTTGAAGCTCTTGTCTGCGATCAACTTGAAGGTCTCCGATAGGGATTGGAGCGACTAAAGAGTCATATGTCTCATTTTCTTCTTCTACCTCTTTCTTTTTCGCCCTCTTATTTTTGGTTTTTTCCTTTTTATTGCCGTACTTGAAAGCAAGACAGATTTCAAGCTCGCACTCAGCGTTAATTGCCTGAAGTTTGTCTCCTCTGATCTTCTTCATGAACTACTTCTCGATATCCTTGTCCTAAGGTCTCCCGAAGCCTCCTTCTGCGATCATATGGATCAAGTAAACAAAAATAAATTATGAAACAAAAATAATAATAGATTAACTTATAGACTTAATTCTTAAGAGAACATATTTGTATTCTTATGTCTTGTGATTGCAGAATATTGTACATTTGATTACAAATCTCTCTTAAAATATTTAAATTAGTCTACCGCGCCTCTAATTATTTCTCAATGATTAAATTAGAAGTTAAAGCTATGCTTTAATAAATAGTTCGGTTTTAGTGAGCTTGAAAGTATTGCCAGCGATAAGTTGCTTTAACTATAAATTATTAGTCAATAATTATGATTGTCATAACACAGCCTTTAAACATATTGTGATCCAATTTGTTCATACCATAAAAATAGTCGAGTCAAAATCATTAGAAATTTATAATCATTTATGAATTTTGAGGTTTATTTGGGCTAAAAGTTTAAAAATAATAGCTTTGATAATTATATAGCTAAGAAAAGCCAAATATATTATTTATTTAAAATCAACATAATCAAAATAAGCATGAGACTGCTTTTTTACAATTAACTATGTCCATTTTTGTTCACTGGATAACGATATGAATTATCAGCCATTATTAATTTATTTGTTATAGAGTGCACTTCTCTTTATCGATAATAACATAGAAGAAATTAGATGGATCAAGATGTCATATGGACCGAATACTCCAATCAGCCAAAGGGAAAGAAATTATACTAGTCAAACGCTATTCTATCAGGCACTGATACGTTACTGAATGTAACTCTCTATGAGAAGCTCATCATGTTTGACAACATGTGCATTTAGTACACTTTTGATCTCAAGTTCGCTATCAAGAATGGCACTGTTAAATTCTAGTTCTAGCATAGGTCAATGGGGTTCGCACTCCCAAAAAACGATTAAAACGAGTGGAAATCTGTACTGAAACTGTACATTAATCAAAAAGGTTTCCATGAAGCATTCAAACCTATTAAGAAAATCGGAAAGGGGAACTTCGCATCTGTGTATCTAGTGTAAAAAATCGAAAACAAGCAAAAATATGCTGTGAAAGCTTTCTCTAAAGAAGCAGCATATAGTTAATAAAACGGAAAATAATGCCTCATCAAGTAAATTGAAATCATGCGCAATTTAAATCACCGCAGCCTTATGAAATTGGAAGAAGTTTTCTAGTCTGATAATTCTTTGTACATTGTGTTCGAATTACTTGAAGGCGGTCAACTTTATGACAAGATCAAAGTACATTTTGGTTTATTTTTAGCAAAAATATTCGTTTAAGCTTAATGAGACTAAAACTATCATGCGAGACTTGTTATAAGGACTTCGAGAAATGCACAGTAAAGGAATTATGCATCGTGATTTGAAACCCTAGAATATTCTTCTGCGATCCAAGAACTCTATGGAGTGCGTCATCGCCGATTTCGGATTGTCCTAGTTCGCAAATTCAGAATAGTTCTTGTTTGTTAGATGCGGTACTCCTGGCTACGTAGCTCCCGAAGTTATCAACATCAAAGACATGAAACAGAAGTACGGACCTATTTGCGATGTGTTCAGTCTAGGTTTAATCTTCCACATTCTCCTGTTTGGATTCAGCGTGTTCAGAAAAAAGACTTATAATGAAGTACTTGCAGAGAACAGAGCTTGTAGTTTTACATTTGACGATTAGGTTTATGAGGAAATTTCTAGCTAGACATTGGACTTGCTCAAAAAAATGTTGAGAGTCAATCCTTAGTAAAGAATTACAGTTGAACAGGCTCTAGATCATCCATATTTCAAAATCTAAAATCCTCCTGAGCGAGTTCTAGGATTGAAGCCGAAAATTTCAATGGCATCAACAGCAGACGGTGATTAACCGACTCCGAAAAAGACCGCAATTGATAAAGATAGTTGTCTTGAATTACACTTCGGAAATGCATCATTGATGACTGGCAAGACTGACACAGTTGCAGATACAGGCAAAACGAAAGTGAGCATGTTTGGTCAAGCAATGACGCCCGGCCGAGTGTCCAAAATTACAAAATTTACAAGACAACTTTGATTTACTATAATTTTATAAGCATTCATTTTATGATCATAAAAATTGTCAAAAGATCAAATTACTTTTGAAGACCCTTTTTATAAAATAGTTTGTTGCATAAAGATTTTAACTAGATAGATGGGCATATTATAGTACTTACGATGTTAGAATAATAGTTTTTAACAACCTTCAATACATTTCTCAGCAGCTCAAGTGCGTCCTCAACAAAAAAATCAAGCCTGATAGTAGATTTCATCAACGGGACATACCAGGGCTTTCTTTCTCACACAAGTCAACCCGATGGATTAGGCACAGTAGTCGATGATGAATTCAATTTCATAGTGTGCTCAAACTGGTCGAACGGCAAGATCGATGGTTATGTCTACGTTAAACTTGCAAGCTAGATCTCCATGTGGGGACTTTGGGAAAAAGGAACACCCAAAAGAGTTGTTTCTATCAAAGTTGGCCTTTATGTGATTCATATACCATATGGAGACTATTCAAGACTTCGAAGACCTAGAAAATGCATTGTGTGTCACAGCGGTAAAGGTAAAATGTACTTGACAACAATCTAGAGATATCCTGAAGGTACAAAATCAAACCGCGAATATTCGATAATAATCTAGAAGGTATTATTCGCACACGAAAAACCATTTACCTAAGCTTGTTCTATGATCGACATCAGTGTTCAGCCATACGAGCATAGTCAATAACAGTTTCTAGAGTACATGGAATCGAGTTTGCATTGTATTAAAATAACGCAGAAACATAATGGTATTTTTATAACAGCAAATTTGCATGATTCCGCAAATAAAAGAGGCGTCTGTCTAGGATTACTAGTTGATAATGGCACCAATAATCAAGGAGCTAGCAAAAGAAGGTTCATGACCAAATCTGTGGGATTATTTGCAAGAAGGAGTGGCAAATATAATTCGAATAACATTGAAGCATTTTAGCAAGATTAAAATTACTAGATTTTACTTAACGGACTAGGACTATCGAAAATGGATGATCAGCCTATCATTGGTATTTTTAGAGATGATATGCTTATCAGATAACTGAACGCATAAGAAAATATCGAGAGCATTCGAAACAATAGTCAAAATTATGGTAGGAACCTAAACGGCTCAATTGTAAAATAAATTCTAGGTCACGAACATATGCGTTCAATGTCTTACCAGCACAACTATCTGTATTTCCCATAGATAAAGAAAATCATTAGTATGGCAGTATAGCTTCACAAATACATCTAAATGTTTGAACGACTATCCCACCAAAAATAACCCTCAAATTTCTAGACTCTAGGAGAACACCCTGTACGAAAATATGAAAATTAATTCGATAATAGATTTATAAATCAACTTTCTCCTAGTTAACACTCACAGTCATACGAGCGAAGTCTAGGCAAAGTTAATAGTAGCAGTGGTAATGCTAGTATTATCGATCAGTACCCGGAGTTTAAAGTTAATGTTGATCTTAGTAAAGGGTTATATCGAGATAGAATCTAGGATGGAAATAATAGAAAAATATAAGGAAATTTGGTCAATAAATCACCAAATCAATAATAAAATAAAGGACATATTGTAATCGAAGAGGAAGACCTAGATGCTAGCAATAAGAAACCAGGATTTATTCGTAAAACTAGGACATCAGCACATTTTGCATAAAAAATCGAGAGGTTTATATCTGACTCACCTGGACCAGGCCTTAACAAGAGAATGTCGCCTAGTAGATGCCCGAACAAGACATAGACCAAATGGAGAATATGAGGGCATGCCTTTGACGAACTTATTGATTACTAACCTATTATCTCTCAATATTTATTAATTCAAGAACACGGAAACTCATACTATAGGACATGCTTATTTTAATATTATGTAGATGGATGTGATGCGGTTATTGGTATTAATATTCATGATTTGATCATATTTTACGATATCCCAATTTGGTGGCAGCTTAGACGAAGCTAACCCCTGGAACTTTCTCCTTGAGACAGAACTAAATATGCGATCTCTGTGCAAACTTGAAACATTCTCTCATATTAACATCTACATAATAAAATATTTACATTTCTTAGCGTCTTAGCCCTTGGTAGTAAGTAATTCGTATGTGAGTGCTTCACGGATACTTTTCTGCTTCTGTTCAAATGTTTAATGGGCGTGCAAGTCAGGGAATGATTCAATGACTGGGTTTGTGAAGTGACTGTGGCCGACGTTGTGCGGTACCTGGGTGTAGAACATCTCGCTCATCTTTTGTTATCTTGTCTTGTGTTAATATAAATATTATGTTGAATTTATCTATAATTACTCATTATTTATATATTAGAGCAGAAATGATAACTTATTAACTTAAAAGACTATTAAATGAGGCAATACAATAAAATTATTGAGAATACTATGGATTTGTCATCAATATAAGATAATTTTAGTAAATTATAAATAATAACTAAATATATAGACCAAAACTAAAAATAATAATATTACAGCTATGAACCCAAAACAAATCCAAGACTCAATAAAACATTCATTAGGCATTTTAATGAAAGTGATGAAACAATTACCAGGAGACAAGAGACCGATGATAGCAATGCGCATTAACGATGTGATGAAAAAATCTATGGGTGACATGAATCCCAATTAAGATAAACTGCGACAACTGCAGAAATAATTATAATTTAACTTGAATTTCGTAAAACTTTCGCATCCTAAACTTGACTTCACTGCAGCAACATAATAGTAAATGAAGTAAACAGGTAAACCATAACCATAGCCTCAACCCCAATCTGCATCCTCCAATAACACCCCATAATAATAAAACTAGCCACCTAAGATAAACGCAGATTAATAAAAATAAAGCATACACAAATTCAAGGTATTCTCGCAGTCAACCCAGTTGTAAATATAAAGACTAGCTGGTCCTGATACCTACGACCAGCAACTCGAACTGCAGAAATCAGTACGAGAATAAGTATCATTCAGTAACTGGTTCGATGGCAATGCTGATCCATAGCAATTAAAAAGACATAAATAGCTGTTACAGAGGCAGCATTTTTAGGGGGAAATGTGGAAAGATAAACCTAAACCTACACCCATTGCTGCATAGTATTTGAAGCAAACTTTAGCAGAAAATAAGGAAAGAGAGGAAAGGGGCTAGCATGTGCCTCGCCAGAAATTGGAGATAAAAGATATGAGACCTAGCGATATTGATTAAGGAGAACAACATTGGGAAAAAGTTAAAAGATGATCATCATATACATAAATATGTATGCATTTTATATATTGAATAATTTAGATATGTATATAATGCAGTATTTATTGAAATCATTAAATATACTCCAGAAGTCTGGCTTTGTTAGCAGTATTAGTATTATTATTTTAATTTACTTATAATTTTTATTTGCTTTATGTTGTGCTAGGATTATCTTGTTAATCAAACTCCATCTTAATACTATAATCATTAGGATTACTATTACTATCACTATCACTATTATGATTATATGAATAATTATCATGATAATGTTGCTATTACTATATTCTTAAAACATGATCAACATGATTGATATATTTCTACACAAATTAAACAAAATTATCAAATTCTGCATAATCTTTCCTCCCAATAATATTAGAACTGACTCTCGCATATACAGCATAGAAATCATGTACATCTGCGTATTTTGATAATTATGTTATTAAAGATATGCATAATTATTAGTAATTGGTATTAGTTATGTTGTGATCGTGTAACTGTTGTAGTATTCTATTGTTATGCTATGATAGTGATTATTTATTAGTATTGTACAACTGTATATTATTCTTTAATTTTATGTATTTCATCTGAGTATCACAATGCATTTACTATAATTTCTACTAGCTAAGCATATCTAACTCAGAATCTATACTCATCAATTACTGACTATTCCCAATACCATCATCATGTGTACCATTAACATTACTATTATTATTATTACTACTGCTGATATTATTACTAATTTTAGTGAGTGCTCGTGTTTAGATATATCGCATAACCACATGATCTAATGCTTATAGACTAGACTATAGTAATTTAGGTAACTGCTATATTATGTTACACAGTGATGATATTGTTGAAGCGATTGTGGCTTAGAGTTTTGATGTCTGGCAATCTTTTGACATTATTATATTATTATCAAATATCTAA
>APMI01031636.1_pt1 | contig 21667 bp, 11 predicted proteins | sample 667938 | NCBI WGS metagenome assembly APMI01 (sample SAMN01084076, study PRJNA167559) | wastewater metagenome | biome: Wastewater | place: Denmark: Ejby Moelle, Odense | collected 2011-11-28
AATTTTCTACTGCTTCTACTTGATCTCCGGGCTGAACGATGAGTAAATATGCACACCTTATGGGTCCGATATTATGATAGCCAGCAAATCGTAGATCTATCTTATGTACTTTTATATGTGTTCGTTCATTGCATTTTTGTTGTTCATTGATGGGATGCTTTGTGGGCTCAAATATTATAAGATTCAATTTATATTTAATCATATTTTCAGAAATAAGGCATCGATAATTGAACAATTACCAGCTTTGATATATTAAGCAGTGAAACGAATCCCAGCGGGTAGAGTCATAACCTTTAGAAATCTCGCTTATTTATTAGGTTAAGGCATAATAACGCACAACACAATCCAGACAGCAATAAGGTATCACCCTAACCCAAGTATTGATGCCTGCTTGCATCGGGTTGTCTGTGTCGATGGCAGTATGAGTGTCGGGTATCCCTGTGGGGGTAGGGAAGGCCAAGCCAAAGCATTGAAATAATAAGGGGTTGTATTGCATAGAATGAGGGTTGATATGAAAGTATATGGCATTGATCTATGAATTTATTGTAATTTAATGTAGTCTATGCATATCAATTTATCACAGGGTTTAACTCAGATTTTACTTACTCTTAGGGATTAATTCCAGGGCAGAACACTTTTAAATCTACTTTCCTAAAATCATTTAATTTATTTTCAGGCACTGCTTTTGCACCATCCTCCATATAGATAACTGTTATAACTTCTCTTTTTCGATTTGGCTCACTGTTCGGATAAGCGCAATGAATAGTTCTGCATGAATGGAAGGTAGCATCTCCTGCATTCAAATCATAAGCATCTAACTTGAAATTCTTCTCTTTGATTATCTTATCATAGTATTCTTCAGAACTTTATGAGATAGGCTGAGGATCAATTGTTTCATCGTTATGACTGCCTGTAGCAAACAGCATTGTACCCATCGTGCGGGGACAGTCGTGAAGTGGAAGCCACATGGTGAGCATTTTAGGAGTATCGACTGGCCAGTAGAAGTAGTCTTGATGCCAAGGTGTCTTACTTGCTTTAGGGAATTTCACCAAAGCCTGATCATGATATAAGCGAACTTTCTCAACCCCCATAAGTTTAGCAGCAATAGCTCCAAACCTTGCATCTAGTATAAACTTGGCAGTTTATGGATCAACTTTCCAAATATTAGTGACCTGAGTGAATATATTTGAATAATCATCAATTCTTTGTTGTTTGTCTCCAGCCTATTTAACTTTATTAATAGCTGTATTCATTTTCTCTCGGAACTCAGCAAACTACTTGGGTTCAATAATGTTGCGCATGCAGATGTGTCCGTTCTTAGAGTACTCTTACACTTGGGAGCTAGTCACTGTGTGATGAGGCTGCATCGTTTATAATGTTGGAGTAATATAATAATAAGACGAAATGCAATAACATATTTGATAATTGGCGTTTGCATCTATGTTTTATATATTTTGAATTGCTTTTATGATATATCTATGAATAAATTAAGCACTGACATTTTGTGAAAAGATCATTTTTATTTGAGGTCGATACTTGCTGAATTTATGCAGTATCTAATGCCTGTTTTATCCTTGGGTCCGTCATCGAAAATATGCCCTAAATGAGCATCACAGTTGCTGCATCTTACTTCGGTCCTGACCATACCATGTGAGAAATCCTGAATTTTCTTAATTTTGGCATCCTTGAGCTAGTCAAAAAATGCAGGCCATCCACATCCGCTATCGAACTTCTGCTCTGACGAAAATAAAGGAATTCCGCATACGATGCAGTTATAAATGCCTGACTTAAATATTTTGTTGTATTCATCTATAATAAACAATGTGGTACTGCTGTAAGGAGGCTCAGTGCCATTTTATTGAGTTACACGATATTGCATAGGGGTAAGTCTATTTTTGAGTTCCTCTTTAGTGAATTTTTTGTTCATTCCTTTGTCTGCGCCGGTAAAAAATTTTCCGATCAAACTTCGCAATCGCATTATTATAAGACAGTTTCGATATTTTATTGAATTCCGGCAATATATCGGAAAATAGAGAAAGCAATAAATTCAATCATCAAAGAGCATACCTCTCAACTTTTCATTAACCTGTACTTTTTACTTCTTTGCTGTCTACAATGAATCTTCTGGGTCATAATAGGCACCTTATAAATCGACATCAACTACTTCATTATTTTTGCTCGAGTATGATAACACAGGTGGGTTATTGAGTTTGACTGATGGTCTCTTGACTCCTTGCTAATCTATATTGCGGCTTACTGATATTTCTTATGGAATTTCTTGCTTAGATTTCTGTTACTTCTTCTTAATTTTGCGTTGATATCCATACCCCTTCACATCTTAACTGACAGGTTAATTCTAAAATTTAGATATATTTTAAGCTAATTGCAGTATCTGTTTATGCAGATCTTCTGGTCTACTAAATGGATTGATGATCGATTTCTGTTATGATTTCAGGTGCGATTATTATGATACTTGGTTAGTCTTCTATCTTGACTGGATCTAACGCTTTATTAATAAATCGTCCAGTTTTTGTAGGGATTATTATATTAGATCTTAGTTCAAATTGTTATTATATTGGTATTGCTGAGCGTATCCTGTTGCATTATCATCGTTATTGACATATGGGTTCTGATGTCTATTTATAAGCTGAGCTGAATTCTTGTAATTAGTCTTGATTTCATGTTTGCTTTCTATTTACTTCATTTTTTCCTTATTTTTCAAATGTATGTTACGAATTTATTCTTGAAGCTGTCTCTCTTGCTAATTCAGCTACAATAAATCATTTTTTATAAATGATTCCACATCGAAGTATTGTTCATGAGTTGCCACTGTGTAAGCAGGCTTTGATGGGATTGGAGGAATCTTGTGACCTATTCGGAATGGTTGTTGAGTTTTTGGAACTTGGGGTCGATCTTATTGGTTTGTTGGTCGAAGCTTGTCTGCTGATGACGGCTTCTAATTTGAAAATTTTCTTTGTTTTAACTTTTATAAACTCTTTTGTCTCTACCTTTATAAAGCTGCTTGATTTTATTTGATTTTCTACTTAGAAATCGATCTGTTTCTATTGCTCTCATTTTATTGATTAATTTGAGCAATCTTTCTGACGTTTTTATCTGTTTGTGGTTCTTTAACTTTTGCAAATCTATTAACTTCAGCATTCTATTTACTTTACTTTTTTCCTTGACTATCATTTGATATCTTGTCTACTGAGTTATTTTTGCTTACTGGTTGAATCTTTTTATCTGTAAGAACATTAGGTAGCTGCGGTTTTTCAACACTACTGTTTTTCTTTTATTTTTCAGTTTATTTGTTGGCGCTGTTTCTCTTTTCAGGAATAGTCTCTAATATTTTCTTTGAGCTTTTTATATTATTATTACTATTGCTAGCCTGTTTATTAGCTAGTGAGTTCTTGTTTGATGAACAATTAGAGAATAAATCATCAGCTTCTTCAGCTATTTTATCACAATGAGCCCATTACAAAATCTTAGCTTATTTTTTATGTTTGAGATTGTTAAAAGTTTCCTGCTCATTTACTTACTTTTTCTAAGCTACTACTGATTTTGGTTTAATGTTTTTGTTGCTAATAGGCTATTTTACAATCGGTTTCTATGTACAGTTATCCATTGATACTAGCATAGAATCGTATCCAATTAGATTCTTTATTTATTATACTTCACTCTGCTCAATTGTAGGCTTTTATTTATTTTTGTGTTTTATTTATTCTATTTTGCGAGAAAGTTGTTTACCTCTTTCAAGTGTGTCGATATCAAGATCAAGACTGTCAATAAGTTTAGATCCGATCATTTATTACTAAATTTATTCATCAGCCCACTATTTTTCAAACTATTATTAAACAACCTTCTTACTTTATAACCCTTTCTTAACTTCAGTTTGTTATTTTTGTTCTTCACGCACCCACTCCATTTTCCCTTTTGCTTTATTATCTACTTACCTATTATTAATTTTGCCATGACTCTTATCTAAATCCAATCCCTATATAACTTTAGTTTCAGAAGTGTCCTTACGTTTCCATTTGCTGACTTCGCGTTTTGGCTATTCTTGCATTTTCTAGTTACGTTTTATCTGTTAGTACTTATCATGCATGTTATTGTTATTTTTAAGGTATTTGGTGTAAGCTTATTGTTTCTATTTCTTGTGTTTCTATAATGCTTACTATTCATTCTTCTTTAAATTCTCATTCAGCTCCTGTAATTTGCGTTACTTCTCTCGTCTTCGCTTGGATGCCTAGACTATCATCTGGCGGCGTCGCTATTCGTTCTGCAGGAACTATTCGCTGAGTGGCTTGTCGGGTTTGTTCCACTTACTCATTTATATTTCAGTTGTTTAAAATATTATAATCGAAATGTATACATATTAACTCACTAGTTCCTAGTACCCTATTTACTATCTGTAACTACGGGCTCAATAAAACTTTCATCTTCTTCGTTGATGACTTGTTAAATATCGTTGACTTGAAGCTTAGACTTGATCATGGCTCTGTTTTTGCTTATCTCCTTGTGATGATAATTGTAGGCTAGCAAAATTTTGCAAAAGCTGAGCATATTAACTTATGGCCAATTTTACTTCAATATACAAATATAAGCGTATGCTGCTTGCGGAAGCATGAAATTTGATAATCTATGCTAGTTCGCAGTTCGAACTAAAATATCCAAGTGATTCGGTATTGCAAGCCCTTACCTAAATTAGTATAAAAATTACATAAAGTTTTTGTAAGATGGTGACTTCATGCCTGCAATTGAAGTCTATATTTCATGTACACTATCATAAGCAAAACAAAGATTGATCACTGTTTATTAATATTGTTTGGTCTTCATTTAAATTTGTTCCAATGCATTTCTTACGTTTTCTTTAAGCATTTCTTTCCTTCCAACAATGTTAACTTTTATTTTGTTCTTAAGTAACATCTCAACCATGGTAGACATTTAGTTGAAGGTCTCCATGCACAAATTCATTAGTCCATCAACTTCTTCTTTTGACCTATTAAAATTCTAAATCGAAAAGCAAAATAGAGAGATTTCATGTACTCCTAACTCTTTACACATAAGAAGACACTTTTTTAATGATTTTACTCCTTCGACGTGGCCCTGATATGTGGAACTGAATTTATTCTTCTTGGCAAATCTGCGATTACCGTCCATTATGAATCCGATGTGATTCGGGACATGTCCTGATTTCAAGACTCGACAGACAAATTTCTCACAGCAATTGAGAGATTACATAGGGTTGCTTCACGTGAAATATAATGTTTATTATACTAAATTGACATTGCATAAATCATCTTATTATTGTATGTATAACTTAATCAGACAGATAAGTAAATGATAATTACTACTCGACTTACTCGCTCATTGCTGACGATCTTAGTGATCTTGTGCTGTGTAATTCCATCAAACTCTGCTTTTGGCTCTCAAGCATAGTTCTCATAAAGCTGGTCATACTTGATGAACAGGTACTCAGCAGTCACTCACTGCAGTCAAGAGCAGATAACAAAATGGACATGTAGAATCTGTGATAGTTCTTCAAAATTGGTCTAAATATCATATATATACAATCCGATAGCAAATGTAATGGGCTACATCGGCTACCACTCTACTAAAAACATCATAATAGTGTCAATGCGTGGCACTAAGGACATCAAGAACTGGCTTGAGAACTTCACATTTAAACAAGTCAACTACTCTGTATGTAAAGGCTGTCTCATACATTAAGGATTTTATTTGGATTATTTATCAGTCCGGGCACAGGTTGATAATGCCATCAGGGATTTAATTAGGAAATATGGCAGTGTTAAAATTGTAGTAACTGGGTCTAGTTTGGGTGGGGCTTTGGCTACTATTGCTGCGATATAGTTGCAGCAGTCTATAGGAAATGTGGTAGAACTTCATGCTTTCGGCTGTCCAAGAGTAGGAAACCCTAATTTCGCACAATATCTCACCCTAAAAATTCCAACCATATTCCGTGTGATTCATAACAAAGACATCGTCCCACATGTACCTTTATTAACCCAGAATTATCATCATCCAGCATTTGAGATACTTTACGATGAAGATATGAAAAATTACAAATTATGTGATGCATCAGGCGAAGATCAAAGCTGTTCAGACATGTATTATCCAAACTTCAGTGTGCCAGACCATACCAGATATTGGTTCAAGCCAGTCTAAGAAGATGTATGCACTCCATGATTTTATATCGAATGAAAAATTATTTATTTTCAAATTTAAATAAACATAACCTAAAATTAACTTGAATAGACTTAAGCATAGCGGCATGGCGATAATTTCTTGTTTTTTCAATTTAATATATTTTATTAGATAATTTAACTTAGTAATTATTAAACTAATTCGCTGTTATTAATTAAAATGATTGAAACATCGGACCCTCTTCGCTTTTTAAACATCAAAAAGAAGCGTGAAGTCAACAAACAAAGAACAGATGTTAAAATCTCTATGAGTAAAGAACCTATATCTCAAGAATCAAGTCGTTTTGTATTACCAAGCTTTAGCAGTCAAAATTCTTTAGATTTCGATAATGGCAACAAAGTTAAAAAAGCATATAACCCATTAAAATACTTCAACCCTTAGATATAAGAACATCTCACAAAACTAAAGTAACTAAAAATAGCGAACTCTCCAGTAATGCCATCAATTATTGATCTGCCTAAACCGAAAACGAAACAAACAACGGCATAGGAAAACCCGAAAATTGACTACGCTATGACAAGAACATTTAATAATCAGTGTAGTGAAATGATGACTTTTGCCAAACAAGCTGACTTCGCTCAAGTACAAGGACTTAATTAAATAAAAACAGGTTATAATTTCTTCAAGCCTGGACTTAAGAAGAGCGGCAGTATGAAGATGATATAAAAATTGCAGTAAGCAAACTAGGCACCTGAAATACTGTTCAAAAAGGATTAAATTAGTCCATGGGAGTTGCCATAAAATGCTGAATAATGCCAGTAGTTAGAATAATGCTAAATATGCAATCGAAAATTCAACCCTAAATCTTACCAAAAACATATAAAAGTGTGTGAAAAAGTGTTCTTCCAAAAGCGAAAACCCTTCAACTCGCGTTAAAATAGCCTAGATAAAAACAAGGCATCTAAATGATATTTTACTCTGTTTCAATTATCAAATTAATAATAGATAAGTATTGTATGTGCACATAATTTAATTATCGCAATTATAATGATTGTACTTACTAAAATAATAACCCACTGCAACAAGCTCAGCCTGTTGCAGCTTAATATGATGATGGTAAGGACTATTAAACCTCCCAAACTAGTAGAGAATTTGATTGCTAACAAATTGCGATAATCAAATTTTGTATCCAAGATTGATATCGATAATGACGATAATCAGAATAATAGCACAAATATATAGACCCGTATTGAAAATATTCAAAATAAGCAAACTATAGTTGATAAAAATAATACAAACAACCAAATTAACTAATCTAAAAAGAGTAAAAAGACAAAATCAAACATTATACCTCACTAAATGAGCTCACAAAAACAATAATTAACAGTAAATAAAAATCCAGTTCTTCAATAAGCAATAAATAGTTTAGGCAAAGCATTAAGTCCCTTAAACCCACGCTAAATTCGAAAATAAAGCAAATAATTTGTTGCTGCCCATTAAAACTATCAAATTGAGTAAGCAATCAGCAAGATGAAGCAACTCAATTTGAAGGATTTCTCAGTATTGGTTCATCGACTTCTTGTAAATTCTTCAGGTGGCAACTCAACAATTCAGAAGTATATGTGGAAACAAGTTTAATAGAATTTCCTGTAAAGGCTGCAACCGACAACAGATCAGTAACAAATCCGAAGTTATGCAAAACTGATGTACTGTTTAGCAAAATCAAAAGCCCACAAGGATACAAGTTCATCAACATCAAGCAGCAGTTTAAGTGCAAGTTTACAAGCCCTATAGACAAACTCAAGTTTACTATTACCATTTGCAAGTCATCAATCATTTAGTACAATAATATCATCATTATCAAGATTGGGCCCATTATCTCAATAATATATCTACATAGTATAGAAATTATATTACTCAAAATCAGTATAGTTCTTCAATGTGCGTTAGAAAATCCAGATAAACTATGCATTAACCCGTAACGGCAGACAGGTCGATAGCAAACTTATACAATATGTTGATAAAATGAATGTTAAGGAAATAGTGTTGATGTGCCGGTGCTATGATAACTGTGGGATGCTTGATAATTTAATACTAAAAAGAATTTAGAAGGAAATATTGGTAAGGGCTAGGGAAATTAATGTTATTGATTTTGGAGATATCTGTATGATATACTTCCATGCTGTTGCATAGAAATAGTATAAATTCAGTCAAGAATTTTAGGTTATGCTTGCACAGACTTATAGTATTCTCAAATTGAATATGAATTAAATTGCATTTTAGAAAATTTGGAGAGATCTACCTGCTGTTACTAATCAGGGTTTTCTTCATATTGTATTTGTATAATAAGTAATCAAGACTTTGAAAATATTGAGAAGGAAAAATTTGTTTTCGTAAAGATTATGGAAACCAATGAGATAAAATTTCAAGAAATTTTAAAATCTAGAATTGCGTACTAAATTATAGGAAATAAAGTGAATTTGTTAATTTAAAACTATGCTGCTGATAATTATGTAAATATGTTGCTCCTAATAATACACTGTCCATAATATTCTAATGATAAGTTGAATACATATTAATATAAAGTTTATATCAATGAGAATCATCACCCGAAGTGTCCAAAGATTTGCTAACCTCAATGTGCAGTATGCTGCCAATAAAAATAAAAACGCAGTTCGATTTTAGTCTCAAAACCTGAACTGGGACTTTGAAGTCGTGGACTATCATTGCAAAGCCTTCGCTAAAGGACTCAAATCACTTAAGTTCGACAAAGGTACATCCAGCTTAATTTAGGTGATAATTTCTTAATTCTTACTCCACCTTCACAGCAAGCTGAAGCCTATGTCGCCAAAGTTGGAACTTCGTATATCGACTCCAAGTTAATTATTTCAAAGGCTAAGAATGCTGACGAGCTATCTGAGTAATTGAGCAAGAACAACGTGAAGGCTGTTTTCTTTGAGCCAACTCTACCTCTGGGCAATGACCTGGCTATCGATGCTCTGTACAAATTAATGCCTGAAATAAAAAACTAAATCCAAGGATCTCAGATAAAACCTCAAAAATTCAGCAATTTGCGTTTCTTATTCCAGACTGGGTTCTACTCATACCCAGGCGTATACAAATACCGCGTACATATTACCTAAATAACATAGAGTTTATTCAATTATTCATCAGACACAAACACAGCATTCACAGGCTCATCCAGTCACTAGCCAATAAAACTGCCATAATCACACAACCCGCTCGTAATAACTCAGCCAGCCAACGATTTCGCATTCAGAGCAGGTATCCTAAACTCACTAGTCAATGGCAGGTATGTTGTTGTTGCTTAGCCTCATGATGTTGGCAAAATAGCACAGATTTATTAAGGCAAAATTGATATAGTTGGAACATAAGATATCAATAATGTTGATCAAAATGTCAATGTGATTGTTGAAAGTGGGTCGAAATTGTTCAGTAATCATGGCAATAAGAGTGAATACAAATGATTTACAATCTAATTAATCACATAGTCATATAATATGCATCATTATGATATACTCATTTATAATAGTCATATATAGATAGATAGATACAAATGCATGACTCAAGCTCATAAAGTTTCAGCACAACACATGCAAGCAGTGGCTAATTCAAATGCCCAAAAGGTCGTAAAGCAGTAGTAGTATGCGTTAATGATAAATGCGATCATCATGCTTTTTGTTGTAAATAAGCCAATTGTTGTCAGAAAATATTCAAACCTAAGTGCAAACTCATGAAAGCTGAAGATATTTAGAAACTGTATGAGACCAGTCGTGGAAGAATGACTTCCATTTATAATTAGACTATGAAGTTCTTTGAAGATATACATCAGATGATCGATAATTAGATTAAAAATTTTAAATAATGGAGCTAAAAATCTGCACAAATTGTTCGCATTTTTTAAAATACTGAAGAACTTGATAATAAGACTGGGGAAGATATTGCCAAAATATTATAAGATCTTAATTAATACAGTGAATAGTACTATGAAGATGTATTAGCATATTAAAAATTGTGGAATAAAAATATGCGCGAGTTACTAGCAGAAGTTCGTGTAATACTATGTGAGAGAAATAGAAAAAGAATGGGGAATGAACCTAAAATTGTGAATAAAATCGTCAATTAGCAAATCAACAAAGTTTTCTCGCTTACAACTCGCATTGTTTGGAAAGAAAATTAAATGCAGGCTTTATTCGACATACTTAATTATTTGAAAGGCAAGAACTCAGTAAATTTGTTATATCATGCTGGCTCTCATTAATTCTCAGCTACTAAATTTCATTAATTGTGCGATGGAATACCTAATACTTTAGTTATTATCAGGAATGATCGATAGAAGATATACGGAGGGTTTACACCTCTACCTTGGGGCAAAGCCAAATTCTAAAAATTCGTCTGCGATGAATCTCTAAAAACTTTCGTATTTTCCTTAACCCACAAAAAGAAATTTCTGCTACGTGAATAATAAAAATACTACGCAATAGAATGGAACAATTTATTTGGTCCAATATTCGGTAGATGCAATATGATTCAAATATGGGACAAAGCCCACAAGTAATCTGGGTACTGGGAGCACATTCCGTTCAGTTTTAAACCTGCACATGGAGAGTGGACTAATTAAATGTATGCAGAAATTATGGGAGTCAATAAATATTAAGAGTTCAAACTGCTTGATTGGGAAGTGTTCCAGGTTGTGTTTGATTGACTATATTTATATATTTTACTAAGATATATGTATTATAATATAGTATTATTAATAGTTGTTGATGGACCCATAACATAAACCATAGCCCCCCCACTAGCTTACTCCTCATATAAAAAAATAGTCCAAAATACTGACAGGTATCCCATAGTAATTCTTAACAAATGAGCAGTTAAACAGTGCAATATCAATACTGCCAGCACACTACAACTTCGAGATCCCAAAAACCCTGCACCGCATATTAACTCTTAAAAAATAACTAAACAAATAAATATTAACAGTGTCTTTGCAATTCCCATAAGGGTTGATGTTATTCGCCTGTATTATCAGTGATATTGTACGCACATTCACCAACTGTTAAACTGTCATACTTGGCGATGTCACATACGGGGCATGCTGTATTGACGATATCGCCAGTGATTAACTGGATTGTGATTTATTAGTGCATTATGGGCATTCTTGTCTCATACCCATCACATAAACCAGGAGGAAAGTTATGTATGTGTTTGTTTAAATTGGTATAGATTTACAGCATTTTGTTGATACCATTAAGTTTAATTTCCAGGATAAACAGACTAATTATTATATTATGGGCACTATTCAGTTTAACAGTTCATTATTCCAAGCAAAACAATAATTAATATTGGCCGGCTATCAAAATATAATAATTCCACAATAGAAACCAAGATCAGGCGGTTAGGTATTAGGTTGCACATCGCCAAAACTACCCGATAATGGTTCAATGGACAAAAATACAGTGATATTCTTATGTGATGGTAGATTCCATATGGAAGCAGTCATGATCGCCAATCCTCACTATAAATTCTATCAGTATGATCCATATACACGGAATATTACCCTTGAAAAATATGATAATTTGCTCATGGTTAAGCGCAGACTTTAATAAATGTGTAAAGCATAAACTGGGAAATCTAGACGATTGTGCTTTATTCTTGGCACGCTTGGTCGGCAAGGAAATACCGGTATACTTTCGAGATTGATACACAAAATAAAGGGCAAATTCTAATATATGATACTGCTTGCTTCAGAAATAAATGCTGATTTATTGGCTACTGTTGATGTCGATTTCTATGTTCAAATTGCATGCCCACGTCTTTCGATTGACTGGTCATACGGTACACCTAAACCCCTACTGACACCTTATGAACTATTCGCATTAATGGACAAAATTGACATTCAAAAAAGTTATTCAATGGACTACTATTCTTACAATGGTGGTGAATGGTCTAATTTTTACGGTAAGGCTCCAGTCAAGCGTAATAAAGTGGAAGCTCATAAAAAATGTGAGAAATAGCATCCGAAAACTGCATTGAAATTAGATGAATAAGTATGATATATTTTGTTTTGGATTAATTGAATTCTAATATTTTTAGAGATATTTTTCAAGGGTGATGATCATAATGGTACCGAGGGCGATTGGTCTAGTGGTATGATTCCTGTTTTGGGTACAGGAGGTCCCGGGTTCAATTCCCGGATCGCCCCTTTTTATTTTACCTGCTTTCGATATATCTTATATCGATACAGTTATATTAAATGTAAATTCAATAATTAGTATTATTCTGATTGCATGAATTAACATAAAATATTTGATCAAGCTAGTTAGTGTATAAATTTTGTTATTATATTGAGTATGGAACACAGAGTTCAATAATTATAATCTATATAAATCCATAAAATATGCAAAAATAGCAAATCTCCCCTAGCTAAACTCCTCAATCAGCCACAATACAGAGCATAAAGCAAAAACTGAATAAAATTTCCCAATAGATTCCCAACCATGCGAAGCTGATAAACAACACATTCTACATGGTGTGTAATTAATAGATGGAGGCATGCATTAGGAAATTGTTTGATCTCACTATCAACGGGTTTTTTAAGTTTGTCGAAAATGTTGTAGGAGCATCTGTTAAGAAGACCGATTAAACGCAGGTTTAAGGCAAAGTTATATAATTGTATGCCATTTAGTTTAATGATACAGTACAACATCCACAGAGTAAATCAGCGGATCAGCAAGTATTATAAAAATTGATGAGCTTAAACTGGAACTAAGGGCATAAGCCAAAAAGTGAATGCCATTTACCAAATGCAAACAGCATGTCTAATATAAATGCATACGATGTAGTTTCTCTATAGCTAAATCTCCCACCAAACACATAATCTTAGATGCATTTCTTGTAATAATAACAATAATTGAAAGACACCCTATTACGCACATTCAAGCAGTCAACAAAATAGAACACCGCGTTCATTTACTAAATAATATACAAAATATTGATAAGCACAAAAGATAAGAAAGTATCGCCATGCCAATTAATGTAATATCTAACTGAACTGAGGGATCGTATTTTTGAGAGTCAGCGAGATGTACAGGACTGCATTGATAAATTTAAATAAAAAATACGAAGTTATTAACAGCAATAAAATAATAATAATATTAGTACTGGGAATTTATATGGGGTTGTGAGGCAGAGTAAAAGTAATAATAATTAAGATAATTCGGATGCTATGAAGATGAGTTAAGAATATCGGCAAGATAAATAAAATTGAATAATGATTATTTATTTTTATAACAAATATACAAATACAATGATGAGAAATATATCAAAGATATGGCAGTATTAGACTGATTAAACTAGCTGCTCCTGAAATTTGAAGGAGAATCAGTTTCTATAAGCAAATAGTTATTTTAGTTTATCCTTCTGATTTTTTAAGAATTTGCTTTATTTCACTATTTTCTGGTTTCAAGTTAAAAAGTTTTGATAAAAGCTTAGTCTCTTGTTAATCTTAAAGAAAATCTAGGCTTTACAGTCTAAATAAATATAATTGTTACTGTAGTTTGAAGTTAAGTGAACTGAAGAGTTCGAAAAATACGAAAATTGGAGACTAAACAAACTTTGGACTCACTTTGATCAAACACTTCTTCAAAGTATCAGGACCTTTCTAATCCATTTTGAGTTCACCCTTAACTTTCACTTGTCTCAAAATTTATGAAAGACTGATACCTGCTTTGATTTATTTGGCATGTGCATCGTAAACTTGAATATTGAGATTTAGATCTATGTGCAGCTGTGTAAGTAAATGAAATAGCCGTTATACTTTCCTCATGAACAGCAACTTATCTTGATCTTTGATATCACCATACAATATTCTTTTGTTTTCTGTCTTTCCTTTTTATTTTAGTTAGAATTCGTTGCCGAATAAATCTACTTTTATAGGATTTTCATTCTTTTATGCTGATGAGTTGTATTCAATAACTAAAATTGGTGTCTTCTTGAGAGATAACTATTTTTGAATATATTTATTGTAGTCATTTATCTTAGCTTATTGGATCGTAAATTTGACACTCAACGGTTAATATTTTTCTTGAAGTTCGTACCCAGTGCAGCCAATCTAAACATCGATTTAAGAAGTAGTGCTCATCCAATTTGTATAACTTTATATATACTATTATATAACATGTATAAATATTGTGTGTTAGTTTAATAAGCAAAATGATCAAATATTTGCTTGTCTTGGGTCGAAGTAAAGTCTGGGAAGTATGTGCATCGCCATCAGCTACTGTAGTAATTGCTTAGCTGCATATGGTATCTACACTTGATATATTTTGGATTCTTTTGTTTTCTATTTTATAAATATAATGTACCTTTGATTGTTTATTGAAACAGTATCGACAGAAGAATTTGTTTGTTTATAAATTTACTTCAGCCATCAGTCCACAAGCAGCACATACGTGTATTCTGAAAAGATCAGATACTTTGAACAGTCTTTCTTGTAAAAATTTACTGATTCCGTGGGACAAAATACAATCTCTCTCCATCTATCCAAAACGCAGACCTCCACCTCGACTTCTACCATGGGTTGGTTGTCTTGTGATTGCTACCACTGTTCCTCTAGCTCTCGCGTACATTTTATCATCCACCATGTGACGTAAACGTTGGTAGAAAATAGGGCCGATGAATATTAAATTTTCTAAGTTTTTGCCAGAGTAGGGGTTGAACATTACTTCGTTTCCATATCGCTGGTATCCGCAATTGTGGACCTACGTTGCTTTGTCTTCCATGTTGAATGGTCTGAAAGGAGTGGCATCTTATTTAAATTTACCTTTCAGAGCAGCCATTTTTGCAATCAAACACTCAATGACATGACCAATTGTCATTCGAGATGGGATACAGTGAGGATTGACTATCATATCGGGTACGATTCCGTCAATTGTAAAGGGAAGATCTTCTTGCCTAAAAGTCATACCACAAGTTCCTTTCTGTCCGTGACGACTGGCAAATTTGTCACCGATTTGTGGAATTCTAACACTTCTAACTCGAACTTTCACAATCTTTTTCCCTTAAAAGTTTTACGATAAAATAACCATATCAATTATACCCTTTTCTGCTCTTCTTGACCGAAGTGAAACATCTTTAGCTTTGACAACTCCTTCGAATATCTTCTTATTTTATGAAGGTCTCATAGTTTTGCCAACCAATATTTCCTCATCTTAAATATTTTTACCAGGAGAAATAATACCATCAGGGTCAAGCTTAGTAGTTAAAGAGTCATTGACATCAGATTTATCACTCGTAGGTTTTTAAATGATAGTATCAGTAGAATTCTTACCTCCAATAGATTCCTGAGTTTTATACGATCGATAGAAAACACTTCTGAACATGCCCCTCTAAATGGCAGACTGATTCAAAATAATAGAGTCCTCCTGATTGTACCCAGTAAAGCAAGCCATCGCTACGATAGGGTTACAACCGATCGGCATCTGTTAAACTGAAATGTATTTTGTTGGTTTTGTGCGCACTAGAGGGATTTGAGGGTAGTATAACATGTGGGACATTGTTTACATACGGATTTGGTTGTTTGTGCTGTTCATCCCCATTGCTTGCTTTGACATAGCGCTTTGAAGCGTGTTCTTTGTTGCTTGATTGTGATTTGGGAATGGGATCACAGAACCGCAGACTCCGAAGAGCATTGATGGGTGGATCTAGCAGTGAGTATAGTCCATTGTAGAATTTTACAAGTATGTCAAATCCATGGCTATTAAACTGCTTTCTTCTTACTCAACGTCTAAAAATTATATCACACCTTTCTTTTTAAGTTCATCAATACCTAACCCCTATGCAATATGATCAGGTGTCAACTTCAGTCTATTATTTTCTACCTTGAACAATGGTCTGATACAACGACCAGAATCAGTGTAAATTTTAATTTATTTCTGCACAATATCTCTGACTACAGATATTTAATCAGGGATAAGACCTGAGCTTCTTGACTATTTTAAGAAATTGACCAGAATGTGAGGATCTTCAGACATAAATCCTATCCAGTTACCATTGAGCATTACCTTTGTTTTTGATTTATATTCTGAGAGTTTGGAGTGCTGATCGAAAACTTAGAAATTTGTTGATTTTAGTACTTTCTTCAAAGCTTCATTTGCCTGTTATGTATAACCAATTGTCACCTTGGCCATCAAAGAAAAGTTCTTAACGATACCAATTTTTTGACCTTCTGGAGTTTCAGATGGGCAAATCATACCAAAGTGAGTATTGTGCAACAAACGAGGTTTTGCAGACTTTGAGCTTGCTTGGATTGGGGCAACGACTCTCCTTAAATGTGATAAAGTAGCAAAGAAACTTGTATCTCTTTTAAGCACTTGCGCTACACCAGAACGAATGACTTAACCAATACTAGATTTACCCCAATTTCCTGTTGCTAATGAATTTCTAATTGGATCCGTAATTTTTCTTTAATCGAAAAATTTGTCCATTTTTTATTCAAGTAAGCTCTTTTTAGCTTATGTTATACATTTTCTTAATAAAATCTTTGCTCCTTCGATAAAATTATTTTTAAAGTGTTACTTAAATTGTGAAATTAATAGGATACCAGTTAAATCGAGTCTCTTCTTTCCATAGTGATCTCTGTCATCCTCATCAGTTTTACCTAAGAAGGCAAACAACAGCTTATTGACCATATAACCAATGAAAAATGCTTTTGTCCTTAACGAATCATCATCGGTACCGACATGTGGTAATAATTTTTCATTTAGAGTTTTGACAGCTTGTTGAATTACATATTATTTTTTATCTTTGTCTTCAGGTTTTATTTTTTATAAGTAGTCACCAATAAATTTGAGACAGCCCTATTTGCTTGTCATTGTAGGATCTACCTCTTCAATCGAGTATCTCAATATTTAGAGTATACCTTTAATGTCTTTGAGTTATTCTTCAGTTAGATCTTTAATCTTGTAGCAGACAGTTTCAAATATTTCATAGTCACTGCCTATTCCAAGAGCTCTCAGCAGAATAGCAAGCGAGATATCTTTTGTTACTGTTTTGATTCGACACATAATTTTAGGTCTGCCCTTATCAAGTCGCACCAATATTTTGAAAATTGCAGGCAAGGTCGCAATACCTTTTCGCACTGACCTAATTTATGTGACCCAAGGATAGTTTGCTTATTTGTTTTTAAATGTGTACACAAAATTAAAAGCCATTCTTTATTGAGCTACCACCACTTTTTCAGACCCTTTCACAATAAAATATCCGCCTTGATCATAAGGACATTCATTATATTCATGAAGACTAACATTTTTACCTTTCTAATTGAGTTTACACCATTTTGATTGAACCATGACTGGCAGAGTTGCTATTTTGACTTTTTCTAAAGGGATCCAGTTTGATTATTGAACTTGATTGGCATCTTTTTTACGAAAGAGCAGATCAGCCTTGATCGAAAGTTCATAATTGAGATCTCTAAGCCGGCATGTCATTGGATCAACTTATTAATTTTTCCCATCCTCATTACGATGATTAAGCGCATTTCTATAAACTTTGTCATCGAAGCGAAACTAATAGATAATATCGTCTCTTCTCTAAGCTGAAGGGTTGTATTGATCCCGACTGATGATACTAAATTTACCATATTCCTTGATAACCTATCCGATATCATCAACAAATCGATTGAATGAATCAACTTGTTGTCGTACGAGACCATTTTCAGCAAAATAGCGATCGATAACTTGCCATGTATGGGCTTCTGTTGCTTTCTCATGGTCTTACACTTATGACTAGACCTCGTGCATTTAATTTAAGATATATTTATAAATCTCTAATAATTGGGATTTTATTTAATTTGCTATCTCATGGCGCTGTTTTTGCCAATTTCAATTATTTACTCAATTAATAATTTGTACTCTATTTTTATGTTATAATGATCAATTGCTATTTATTGAACATATTTTTAATTACAATTACTGATAATTTTGAATTGATCTCTTTTAAATTGAAATGTTTTTGGTATCCAATTATTAAATTGCATACTTATTTAAGTTCATTAGGCAAGTAGTAATATTGTAATGATAAATATTGTAATTACAATTAATAATAATTTGTAAATTAAATCAAAAATTGCCACCATCTGATAATCACTTCTGTAATGTCATAAAGCAACTAAAACTCTAACAGATAGTAATCACAGAGCAACGAGAGTGCCAAAGAAAACGAAAATTAAAACAATGTTTAAAATTCGCAATCACAATCGTAATAGAATGGCTAATCAAATAACCATGACAGTCAAAATTAATAATAATAATAATAAGGGTAAAGGTAAGAATAATAGCAAATATAAGATGACGGTTATGAACATGGTTAGCAAAATAATCGACATGCTAATCAGAACTAGGACTAAGAGTATGAAGCAGAAGCAGAAGAAGAATTTTAGGAAGAAAATGGAGATTAAGAGCATAAATTTCATGAAGAAGACGATAATCGCAGAGGCAAAAAAGCTATCAGAAAAAGACCCACTATCAAAATGAATAATGACTAAGGAGAACTTCTTCCGTTTATTGTTTAATCCTTTAACAAATAATAAAGACAACGTGAAAGAGCTAATAAACCTAAGTTAGGACTCAAGCGATTAACATAAGATAAAAAACTAGTATCAGTTGATATTGATATACCAATTGATGAAAATACTGTGATCAAAGATAAGTTTGACTGGGACCTAACAAAAGATAAAATTTCTCCTTCTGACTTTTCAAAATAATTAGTAATGAGTCTAAAACTCCCATTGTAATACTCCGAACGAATAAAATAACAAATACTTTCCCAAATAATGTAACATATAAAAGCCAACACTTGCCAGAAACAATAATAACGTGAAACATTCATGAATGAATAGCAAGCAAATTTCAATCGAGGCAACATGCGCTTTAATTACACATAGTACCCTGAGGACGATCTACTATAAAAATAATAAAATGAGAAAAAGAAGATGTCAAGAATGCGAAGAATATAAATGAAGAGGACGACTGCTTACTTACCCGCTCAGCCTAACCGGTATTTTAAAGAGAAGAAAATGTGTCGAAATTGTAAGAATTAAAATAATGCGCCTGGGTACTAGTGTAAAAATTGTAAATTGCCTTTTGAATTAATGTAATTTTATATGAAAATGTAGGGAAATGTTGGATTTTGACAATAAGCGAGTTAAAATTTCAGCTAAATACTACGAAAAGATCGCAAACAAAATTCCATTATTAGTATACTAAGCAAAAAAGAAGAATTTTGAAAAGGAAGATTTTGACTCTTTTTACGCCATATACAATAAAATTAGAGGCATATTCGAGCAAAGTGATTAGCTGTCTAAATAGAACTTGAATCAGGTAAAGTACATCATGGAGAAGTATCACGAGTACTTCCTCAATGGCAACCTAGATTTCAATGATGAGGACATAATTTAGTAAACATTGATAATAATTTAGTGACAAGGACATGAAGAAAGGCGATAAAAAGTAAGAAGATAACAAACCAAAACGCGCTCGAGGTCGCCCTCGTAAAATTAAAATAATTAATGACGATTTAGTACCGAATTCAAACCAAAATTCATAAGAAGAGTCTTCTGAAAGTTCAGAATCTTCACTGTCTGATTCATCATCATGAGTGTATTATTTTTATAATTCTGCATGTGTATCATAAAGCATAAGACAATAATTATATTTATTATAATGAGCGATCTCAAAAACTATTTTAGGAATCTGTTTCGCAATCATGAGAATATAACTCTGAAATAAACATTGGTGGATCTTTTAGAATGCAAAAATAAAGTAGTCCGAGATTTAAGAACAGGCCGCATTGACGTAAACGAATAACAAACAGATCTCGATGACATAATTAATTTATAACGAGCCATCTAACCATAAATTTAGACAAAATCGAAGAGACTTTTGATGCAGCAATAAATATCATCATTAAACAGGGAATAATTTGAAGATGATGAAGCATTTAAAAAAGCGAAACAGCAGATCATCAAGCAAAGACAAGAATAAATTAGACAGGAAAAATAATAAAGAGAGAATAAGAGGAGAGAAATGGAGGAGAAAGTTAAAAAATGGACATAAGAGCAAAAATAATTGAGTAAGAAGAAGTAAATGAAACAGGCTGATGAATAAAGAATGAGAAAAATTGATGAATAACTTAGTAAGATCAAAATTTAGAGAGACAAGGCTGCATTGATTGCCGAAAAGAGGAAGCAAATTGAGTAAAATTTAAAGAATATTTAAGATAATAGAATAAGAAGATAATAAATGATGATAAATTTGCGATCTCAGTCACAAGATAAAATCCCTTTGTATGTAGAATACGAAAAGAGAGCAAAACAGTTTGAAGATGAACTTAAATTTGAATAAAACATACTCAAGAAAAATAACAAAATATCTAAAAAAGTAGACTACTAATAATTAAAAAATCATGAACGAATGTTTTTAACAAAAATATAGTAAAGAAATCGCAAATTTTAATAATCAAGAGCGCGTGCCTCAAGCAGCATGCCTAGCCAATAATTTAATATTTACGTTAGCAGGTCTGAAGAGAAGGTGAGGTAAGATTTAGAGAAAAAGAACAAAAGATGGAAGTATCAAGAAAAAATAAAGTAGATTCCCATAGAAATAGATGAATCTAAGCGAGTCAAAATTGAAATAGCTTTAGATAAGGCCAAAAATCCATTTAAGTATAATTTTCTTTCACAAAAGAAACTTAATTAATTTCAAATATTTGGTGAATTTAAAAATTTCTCTCTTAACAATGATCCTAAATAGCTAGGCAATAGTTATTTTGAGGAGGCGAAAAAACTAACAAAATAGTCTAGAATTTAGAAATCAAACTCAGTTGGTTTCTTGAAGTAAGCATCGATGAGCTAAAGACCACAATATAGAAACTATTTGGCAGAAATGCAACAGCGCAGACCATAGAGAAAGAATGATTAATAAGAAAAAGATTAATTTAAAAAGATGACAAAAAATTATAAAAATAAGGATATAGCTTTCAAAGAACTGCAAAAGAAAACCGAATAACTTGATAGCAACTTTTTATCCAAAGTGAAAGAGTTGAAAAAAATAGATAACAAAAAAATGGAGTTTGTACTCAACAAAAAATCATAAATAGATTAGACTTACACGAAAGCCCTCAAAGCTAAGTTAGCTTGTTTAGAAATGGTCAATTGATATTTTCTAATTTTCATTACTTTTTTTTTACAAACATTGCGAATCCATATAAACACGAAAATCAATCAGCCCAAGTACCCAGACACTCCCTGAAGCATTTCATTAAGATCAGTAAATGGCTCCAAGTTGGTAAATGTTCCATTGTCATAGTATTCAAAATTAGAATGTACTCTTTCGAACTACAAACTCTTCAGAGTCTCCGCATCCATTTTAAGTGAGGGGTCTTCACACCGATCATGAAAATCAGACCATCTTTGCATTTCTGA
>APMI01015251.1_pt1 | contig 21665 bp, 18 predicted proteins | sample 667938 | NCBI WGS metagenome assembly APMI01 (sample SAMN01084076, study PRJNA167559) | wastewater metagenome | biome: Wastewater | place: Denmark: Ejby Moelle, Odense | collected 2011-11-28
CCGCTGCCGTCAAACTCGTGCTGCAGGCGCCCGATCTGGTCGAAGCCAAGCGCCGGCTGGCGGAATGCGTCCAGACTCCGACTTGGTGAACACGATGTTGGATGCTGCCATTGCGACGGTTGCCGCCAACGGGAGCAGGCCTGTCATTCACTCTGATCGTGGTGCCCACTATCGCTGGCCGGGCTGGCTCTCGCGAGTGCACAATGCTAGGCTGATTCGTTCGATGTCGCGCAAAGGGTGTTCGCCTGATAACGCCGCCTGCGAATGTTTCTTCGGACGGCTGAAAACGGAGTTGTTTTATCCTCGGAGCTGGCAGGACATCACCATCGACCAATTCATCCAGATCGTTGATTCCTACATCCGCTGGTATAACGAAAGACGCATCAAGATATCCCTTGGCTCACTCAGCCCTATCGAATACCGGGCGAGCCTTGATCTTGCGGCATAAACCAGTCCAAGTTTTACGCCGCACCCCCCACCCCCAAATGGTCAGTTTTCGGCGCGCGTCAACAGCACCGCGGCATGCGCCACAGCGACCCAGACTGACAAACTCTGCTGCGACGCGTACCCGCAATTTATTGCGGACACCGCCACCATCGGCGGTGGCACCGCCCCCGCGAAATTCGCTGTGAATCCATAACCCATTGAATCTTAGCAGATTTTCAATATGGCATAGCAATTGCTATTACTCAATCGGGAAATGTGCATAGGCCAATCCCGGTCGCACATAACCGAACCCAATCAAACAACCATTTTTTAAGGAGTCATCCATGAAAACCACCTTACTTTCAACTGCCATCGGCAGCATCATTGCCCTCAGCGCGATCAGCCTGCCGGCGCACTCGGCCGAAGACCAAACCACCGAAAAGTGCTACGGCGTTGCCAAGGCCGCGAAGAACGATTGCGCCGGCTCCGGACATGCTTGTGCTGGCCAAGCCAAAACCGACGGTTCGGGCAAGGAGTTCGTCAAGCTGCCGAAGGGCACTTGCGAGCGTCTGGTCGGTGGCAGCCTCACGGCCAAGTAATGAAAACGTTGCGGCAAATTGCAGCAGCCGCGAAGGGACCGATTCCCGCGCAAGCGGGAATCGGTCTCCGGGCACAACACCATGGACAGATCATGGATGAACGCCCGCCGGTGGCCTGGCTGGAAGCGCACAGCGAAAACTATTTCGCGGACGGTGGCGCGCAGACCGAGGCCCTGGCAAAAGCCCGCGAGCTGTATCCGTTAAGCCTGCATGGGGTTGGTCTATCCCTGGGTTCCACCGATCCGCTGGATACGCAACATCTGCGTAAACTCAAGCGCCTTATCGACTGGAGCGAGCCCATGCTGGTGTCCGAGCATCTGTCCTGGGCATCGGTGAATGGCACGTTTCTCAACGACCTGCTACCGCTGCCTTATACGGAAGAGGCGCTGGAGCACATGATTCGTCGCGTCGACTTTGTTCAGAGTTTTCTGGGTCACCAGATTCTGATTGAAAACGTTTCAAGCTATCTGGAATTCGAGTGCTCACGAATTCCGGAATGGGAGTTCCTTTCGGCGTTGGCCGGCCGGTCCGGATGCGGATTGCTCGTTGATGTCAACAACATCTATGTCAGCGCCTGCAATCATGGCTTTGACGCATACCATTATCTGTCCTCGCTGCCCGATATGATGGTAGAGGAGTTACACCTCGCCGGGCATTCCATCAATAAATTTGGCGACAGGGAAATTCGCATCGACACGCATTCGGCGCCCGTTTGCGACGCCGTTTGGGAGCTCTATGCCCATGCGCTGAATTGCTTTGGCGCCGTGCCGACGCTGATCGAATGGGACGCCGAGATTCCCCGGCTGAATGTGCTGGTGAGTGAAGCCCGCAAGGCCGACCGCATTCTGGAGCATTGCTGTGCTCTCGCTGCATAACATCCAGCGTGCATTTTGCGGGGCCGTGCTGTCGGGACAGACAGACCCCATGACAAACCTGATTCGCAACAATGGCATTCCCGGCGAGCAGCGCCTCCGGATTTATCGCAACAATAGCCGCCTTGGATTTCTTGCTACGCTTAGAGCCACTTATCCGGTTATCGAGCGCTTGGGCGGCTCAGACTGGTTCGAGCAGAACGCCCAGCAGTATCAACTTCGACATTCGTCACAGTGCGGGGATCTGCAATACGTCGGACAACACTATTCCGACTTTCTCAAGCGGGATCTTGCCGGAACGAACTACGAATACTTCGCGGATATTGCTGCGCTCGAATGGGCGTATCAGGAAGTCCTGGTCGCGGCCGACAGCACACCGCTGGATCCGGTCCGGCTCGGCACCGTCGCGGCCGATGACTACGAGCGCCTCATATTCGCGGTTTGCCCGGCGCTGCGCGTGGTTGAATCGCCACATCCGATATTGGCGATTTGGAAGGCGAACCAGCCCACCGCTGATCCTTCAGATGCGGCCTTATCCGAGATCCGGCTGGACGCGGGGCCAAGCCGGACCCTGTTGATCCGGCGACATGATCATGTCGAACTGCGCGAGCTTTCACCCACCCGCTTTGCCCTGCTGCAAGAGTTCTTGCGGGGTGCCGCGCTCGGCAAGGCGGCGGACGCGGTTAGTGCCAGCTTTGTCGAGTTCGACTTGGGCAGTGCCCTGCGAGAACTCTTGTTGCTTGAAACGATTACCGCGTTTCACGTCGGTAAGCATGGCTCGACCCCATAAACCAAACTTAGGAGTTCCAAAATGAACACGACCCTTATCTCCAAATCGCTCAACCTGCTGACCAAACTGATGGACGCCTTGCAACCCATCTTTCTGCTGCTGACGCGCTGGTACGTCAGTTGGCAATTTCTGAAATCGGGCTGGCTCAAGCTCAGTAGTTGGCAATCAACGCTCTCGCTGTTTCGGGACGAATACCATGTGCCCGTATTGCCGCCAGAACTGGCGGCAGTCGTCGGCACCTTCGGCGAATTGTTCTTCCCGGTCCTGGTGATACTTGGCCTGGGCGGGCGTCTCGGAGCCCTGGGCCTGTTCGCCGTCAACCTGATGGCCGTGATCTCCTATGCCTATGTGCTGCTGGCAGAAGGATCAGAAGCCGCGCTGGCGCAACACGTACTGTGGGGTTTCATGCTAATGACGATTGCCGTCTTTGGCAACGGCAGTCTGGCCGTGGATCGTCTGTGGAGCAAACGCCCGAACAAGCAGCCTCTGGCGGTGGCGAGCCGTCCGGCGTAAATCGAGGCGTGCCCAATCGGGGGCACGCCCAACGGGCGAGTACTTGGGGCATACCTATTGCTCCTTGCGACGGCCATGATAATATCCTGACCGCCTTGTTCCGCTCCTGCGGAGCAATTGGCGGTCAGGAATCGTGGTCATATTCGAAAACAGGAAAGCACCGATCGGCAGTGTAGACACCAAGCAATCGTTAGAAGAGCGTACGCTTATCATGTCACCCATAGCCAAACCAGCGACAAACTCATCGTCATTGACTGCAGCAGATCTGGAGATGCTGCGTGTCATCATCGAGGGTACGGCTAGTTCCACGGGTGACGTTTTTTTTCAAACCCTGGTGGAATATCTGGCCAAGGCAATCGGTACCAACCATGCTTTTGTTTCCGAGTTCACGCCGCCGCAGAGAATCCGCACGCTTGCATTCTGGTCGGGCGGCAAGATCGTTCCCAATATCGAATATGACCTGCCCGGAACGCCCTGCCAGGAAGTGATCGACGGTGGTTTCTGCTTCTACCGGTCCGGACTCCAGAAGAAATATCCTGAGACCGAGCCCGGCATCGAAAGCTACCTGGGCGTTCCGCTCATCGCGCGCGACGGACGAATTGTGGGTCATCTTTGCGCATTGGACGAATCGCCCATGCCGCACGAGAAGCGGCGGCTGGATTTATTTCACATCTTTGCCGCACGAGCTGCCTCGGAGCTCGACCGCATTCGCATGGACACCGAATTGCGCGACCAGGAACTTCGCTTGCGCGATCTCTTTGAAGAGGCCCCGATTGCCTACGTGCATGAGACCCTGGAGTCGCGGTTCATTCGTGCCAATCGTGCCGCGCTGAAGATACTGGGGGTCAAGCCGGAAGAAGTTCCGCACATGGTCGGGAAAAGCCTGGTAGCCGACACACCGGATGCGCAGCGCCGCGTGCGCGAAGCGTTCGACTCCATCGGCAAGGGCACCGACACGGGTGGCGTGGTGCTGGAATTGCGCCGCCACGATAACGGCAAGCCGATCTGGATTCAATGGTGGTCCAATCCTGCGCCCGAAGGCAACTACACGCGAACGATGTTCGTCGATATCACTGAACGCATTTTGCTTGAGCAGGAACGTTCCAAACTCAAGGCGCAGAACGTCTATCTGCAGGAAGAACTGAAATCGGTCCACAACTTCGAGGAAATCATCGGCGCCAGCGGCGGCCTGCTCAAGGTTCTGGATCGCGTGCAGCGCGTAGCCGGCACCGACTCTTCGGTCATGATCACCGGTGAAACGGGCACCGGGAAGGAACTGATCGCCCGCGCCATACATTCGGCCAGCAATCGCGCCGACAAGCCGTTCATCAAGGTCAACTGCGCTGCCTTGCCGGCCAGCCTGGTCGAAAGCGAATTGTTCGGCCATGAAAAGGGAGCGTTCAGCGGCGCGATCCAGCGCAGACTTGGTCGGTTTGAATTGGCCCATTGCGGCACCATCTTTCTGGACGAGATCGGCGAAGTGCCGATGGACGTGCAAGTCAAACTCTTGCGCGTTTTACAAGAACGCGAGTTCGAGCGCATTGGCGGTAACCAGACGATCAAGACCGACGTTCGTGTAATCGCCGCGACTAATCGCGATCTGCACAAGAGCATCAGCCAAGGAATCTTTCGCTCGGACCTTTACTACCGGATCAACGTGTTTCCGGTCGAGCTGCCGCCATTGCGCGAACGCAAGGACGATATCCCGCTGCTGACGCATTTCTTCGTGCAAAAATACGCGCCGCGCATCAATCGCCGCGTCGACACCGTCGAATCCGAATCCTTGCATCGACTGATGCAGTACTCGTGGCCCGGCAACATCCGCGAGCTTGAAAACATCATTGAGCGCGCGCTCATCCTGAACAGTGGCACTACCCTGCGCATCGACACCGACGTGCTGCCCGAACCCATAGCGCCTGCCCATGCCGCAATCTCCCAGATGCGTAAGCCGGAGATGACGGAAGATACTAAAGACAAGACAAACGGCGACGACCTCGATTCGGTACAACGTGAACACATCAACGCCATCTTGCGGGAAACCAATTGGGTCATTGAGGGCAGCCGCGGCGCCGCAAGCCTGCTCGGCATGAAACCCGGGACACTACGCCACCGCATGAAAAAACTCGGTATCGCTCGAAGCGGCAACGCCTGATTCTCTCCACGTCGCCATCATCGATTGCGGATTTCCGTCCGCAATCGCGGGCGGGTCAAGACGATTTTCCGCCGGAATTTCCACCTTAGATGCAGAGGCCCGTCTTTAGGGGCGTTCAGGGCAATCATCTTCAATTCGAAAACTGGTACGGCAATTGCTCGTTAGTCTATTGCCTTCACAATTTTTGAAGCGCGATTTGAGGACTTCGCACAAGGGCTTACCATGTTACGCATTTCACAAACTCCTGCCGTCAAATTGACGACGATCAATCTCGAAGGAAAATTGCTCAGTCCCTGGATAGATGAAGTGCGCACCGCGATCGCAAGTGCGCAAGCACAGGGGGCCGTGCGCGTGAATCTTTCCGGATTGAGTTACGTTGACCCTCTAGGCGCGGAACTGCTGAGAAGCATGCGTCAGGACGGTATCAATCTGGTTGGCGTCTCCGGATTCATCTCAGGATTGCTGGAGCAACCCAGGTAGCGAACACAGCGCCTGGCACCAAGGATCGGCGACGATCACATTGACCGTCCCAAAAAATCCTCATCACCATTGCTGTGAGGCGAGGGCATTCTCGCGATTCACACAAACACGTGGGTTGCGCGCGACCCCGGCCCTTCGTTTCCGGTAGTACAGAAAACACCTCCCCCTCGATATATCGCGGAGCCGCCTTCGGTGGTGGCGGGAGCGAGCGGCCTCGGCCTGTGCTGGCGGCTGCACACTCCGCTGAATCCCAGTATTCATGAGGGATAGCGATGATTGCAAGCAGATTGGCACAAGCGTTGCTAGTACTGGATTCAAGAACCCTGCAACGCGCGATTGAATGCGTTGCCGTTCTCAAACTTTCGAAAAGACAGGAGTATCCAATGAACATACCAAACACCATGTTGCGCGCCGCGATGACAAGCGTGCTCGCACTGAGCGCAACGTCCTTCACCGCATCCGCCATCGCTGCAAATGAACATGCCAATGACGAACAATGCGCAGGGCTTGTCAAGGCAGGAAAAAACGATTGTGCCACCGCAAACAACGGCTGCCGTGGTCACGTCGAGAAGGACAAGGATCCGATGGCCTGGATCTACGTACCCAAAGGCACGTGCGACAGGATCGTTGGCGCGCGTGTCGTCGTTGTAACCGACCCGTCAATCACAAACAAGTAACCGATCCCATGGCACAGCGTGTCATCCGTAGCCGGACACGACACCTACGCCGTTGCAATTCCAAGAACCTGGAGCCAATTCAATGAAACGTGATGTCCCTGAAGAAGCACTTCAAACGCAGCAGCAGATTCCCATCGAACGGCAGCGTCTTGCGCAGTGCACTGCACAGGCTCCCGCCTGGAAAGCCTGGGGGCCCTACCTGAGCGAACGCCAATGGGGCACAGTGCGCGAGGATTACAGCGCGCAAGGCAATGCCTGGAACTATTTCCCGCACGATCACGCGCGCAGCCGCGCCTATCGTTGGGGCGAAGATGGGCTGATGGGTTTTTCCGATCATCAGCAACATCTTTGTCTGTCCCTGGCGCTCTGGAACGAGCGGGACCCCATTCTCAAAGAGCGACTGTTCGGTCTCACCAATGAAGAAGGCAATCACGGTGAGGATGTCAAGGAGTTGTACTACTACCTCGATGCAACGCCGACGCATTCGTACTTGAAAATGCTGTACAAATATCCTCAATGCGAATTCCCGTATGCCGATCTGCTGCATGAGAATCGGAGGCGCGACAAGCAGGCGCCGGAATACGAGCTGATCGATACTGGTGCGTTCAACGATAGCCGTTACTTCGACGTGTTTGTCGAATACGCGCAAGCCGAGCCTGAAGATATTCTGATGCGCGTGACGATTCACAATCGCGGCCCGGCGGCGGCAGAACTGCACGCCTTACCACAGCTATTCTTTCGCAACACCTGGAGCTGGAAGCGCAACCAGGCCAAACCGTCGATGCAGCTCAATGACCACCACGTCGTTGCCAAACATCCTGTACTTGGAACCTATCGCGGCTATGCCGACGGCGCACGTGAATGGTTGTTCACCGAAAACGAAACCAATGTGCAGCGCCTATACAAGATTGATGGCACTGGCTACTTCAAGGATGCATTTCACGACTATGTGGTAGATGCACGCGAGGATGCCGTCAATCCTGCTCACCAGGGCACCAAGGCGGCAGCGCATTACCGGATGACCATTCCCGCACACGGCTCGACAACACTCAGACTACGCCTGAGCAAGAACGCGCCGTCGGATCCTTTTGCGGATTTCGACGACCTGTTTGCCCAGCGGCAGAACGAAGCCGACGAGTTCTACGCCGATATACAAAGAGACATTGCGGATGAAGACGCCCGGCTGGTTCAGCGCCAGGCTTTTGCCGGAATGATCTGGAGCAAACAGTTCTTCCATTTCGACGTTCGCGACTGGATCAATGGCGATCCGGCCCAACTGCCCCCACCTGCGGAGCGCAGGCACGGCCGCAACCGCGACTGGCAGCATCTCAACAATGCGGACATCATATCTATGCCGGACAAATGGGAGTACCCCTGGTATGCCGCCTGGGATCTGGCCTTCCACACCCTGTCCTTGGCCATCGTCGATGCGGAATTTGCCAAGGAGCAACTCATGCTGTTGACGCGTGAGTGGTACATGCACCCCAACGGCCAGATTCCCGCCTATGAATGGGCTTTCGGCGACGTCAACCCACCGGTGCATGCCTGGGCGACGTGGCGCGTCTTTCAAATGGATCGCAAACAACGCGGCTGCAGCAAGGGCGACCTGGTATTTCTCGAAAGCGTATTTCACAAACTGATGCTGAACTTCACCTGGTGGGTCAATCGCAAGGACACCGAGGGCCGCAACGTCTTTCAGGGCGGCTTTCTGGGCCTCGACAACATCGGCGTCTTCGACCGTAGCGCGCCTTTGCCGACCGGCGGGCACATCGACCAGGCCGACGGCACGAGCTGGATGGCCATGTATGCGCTCAACCTGATGCGCATAGCGCTGGAACTGGCTCAACACAACCACGTCTATGAGGACATCGCCACCAAATTTTTTGAGCATTTCCTGAGCATCGCCGAAGCGATGAACAATTTCGGCAATGCGGAGAACGGCCTTTGGAACGAGGAGGATGAATTCTTCTATGACGTTCTGCGCCTGCCCGACGATCGCACGGTGCCGCTCAAGGTTCGCTCGATGGTCGGTTTGACTCCGCTGTTCGCCGTCGAAACGCTGGAGCCGGAACTGCTCAACAAAGTGCCGGAATTCAAGCGTCGTCTCGAGTGGTTTCTCGATTACCGTCCCGAGCTTGCTGCACTCGTTTCGCACTGGGACGAGGAAGGTCAGGGGCATCGGCGACTGTTGTCGTTGTTGCGTGGTCGTCGCATGAAACGCTTGTTGAAACGCATGCTCGACGAAACCGAATTTCTAAGCGACTTCGGCATCCGCGCTATTTCCAAGTATCACGACCGGAACGCCTATGTATTCAACGTCAACGGCAGTGACTTGTCGGTGAATTATGTGCCTGCCGAATCGGACTCCGGCCTGTTTGGCGGCAACTCGAACTGGCGCGGACCGATATGGTTCCCAGTGAACTACCTGCTGATCGAGTCGATGCAAAAGTTTCACCACTATTACGGCGATGACTTCCGCATCGAATGCCCGACAGGGTCGGGGAAATTTGTTTCGATCAACGAGGCCGCCGACGAGGTCGCCCATCGTCTGACGCGAATCTTTCTTAAGGACCAAAACGGAAAGCGCCCTGTGTATTCGCACCACCCGCAAATGCAGGACGACCCGCATTTTCGCGACCATGTGCTCTTTTACGAATATTTCCACGGCGATAGCGGACGGGGCGTAGGCGCGACGCATCAAACCGGATGGACTGGCCTGGTCGCAAAACTGCTGCAGCCGAGACACGCCAGCGCACACTGATTTCTCTTAACCCTAAGGAACGCAACCATGGATACGTTTGTACACCCCTCCTACCTGCCGCAGCCGGTGATGCCGCAGGTTCCTCCACAACAAATGCTGCTTGGCCAAAAAGCCCTGGTCACCGGCGCCAGTTCGGGCATCGGCTTGTCCATAGCGATGGCGCTTGGACAGGCCGGCGCCGATGTGGTCATCAACTACGTCGCCGATGAGGACAAGGCGCAGAATGCCTGCGAAGAAATTCGGCAGCTCGGCGTGCGCGCTGAAGCAATACGCGCCGACGTTTCCGACGAAACGCAGGTCAGGGCCATGTTCAGCCGCATGCTGGATCATTTCGGCACCATCGACGTTCTGGTCAATAACGCTGGCCTGCAACAGGACGCACCGTTCGAAGAGCTCACCCTGGCGCAATGGAACAAGGTGATCGGCGTCAACCTGACCGGCCAGTTTCTGTGCGCCCGCGAAGCCGTGCGCGAGTTCAAGCGCCGCGGGGTCAACCCGGCGGTGTCCTGTTCGGCTGGCAAGGTGTTGTGCATCAGCTCGGTTCATGAAGTGATTCCCTGGGCTGGACATGTCAACTACGCAACCTCCAAGGGCGGTGTGATGTTGATGATGAAGAGCCTGGCGCAAGAAGTCGCGCCCTATCGCATTCGCGTGAACAGCATATGCCCAGGCGCCATCCGAACTCCGATCAACATGGAAGCCTGGGGCACCCAGGAAGCGTACAACGAACTGTTGAAACTGATTCCCTACAAGCGCATCGGCGAAGCCGACGAGATCGGGCGTGCCGTTGTCTGGCTGGCGTCCGACTATGCTGATTACGTGCACGGCGTCAGCCTGTTCGTCGATGGCGGGATGTGCCTCTACCCCGGCTTTGACACCGGAGGTTGAAATGCCGGATGCCAAGAGCGTATTGCGCCAGCACTGGCCCGAGTATCTGATCGAAGCCTGGGCGCTGGGGATGTTCATGGTTTCGGCCGGGGTATTCACCACCTCGTTCGAATATCCCGGCTCGCCCCTGCACCAGGCGATTGGAAACCCCGACCTGCGGCGTGCACTGATCGGCATTGCCATGGGTTTGACGGCCATTGCACTTATCTACTCGCCGTGGGGCCAGCGCTCTGGCGCCCACATGAACCCGGCGGTGACGCTGGCCTTCTTGCGCCTGCGAAAGATCAGCCGGCGCGACGCCGTGATGTACATCGCCGCGCAGTTCATTGGCGGGACGCTGGGTGTCTTGCTGGTAAAAGCTTTATGCCAAAGTGCATTTTCCGAAGCGCCGGTGAGTTATGTGGTCACGATTCCCGGTCCGCAAGGCACTTGGCTTGCGTTCGCCGCTGAATTCGCAATCTCGGCCGTGCTGATGGGCATGGTATTGAAGGTTTCCAACTCTCCAAACTACGCAAAATTCACCGGCCTTTTCGCCGGCATGATGGTGGCCGTGTACATCGCGCTTGAAGCGCCGCTGTCGGGCATGAGCATGAACCCCGCTCGAACGTTTGCATCGGCCTGGCCGGCGGATGTGTGGACTGACTTCTGGATCTATCTCGTAGCGCCGATATTCGGCATGCAGTGTGCCGCCGCCTGGTATGCGGGACCGCGCAACGACCGTGCAGCCGGCTGCGCAAAATTGCTGCACACAACCTCTCAGCGCTGCATTCATTGCGGCTACGTTCCTCCCTTGAACCAACCAGGACACTCACAATGAATACTCAGAATACGCTCGATCCGAACGAGCCCTACGACGCGATCATCGTCGGCTCCGGCGCCGGAGGCTCTGCCGCGGCGTACAACCTGGCGCGCACCGGCCTGCGCGTCGCGCTTATCGAGAAAGGACCTGCCTTGCCGCACGACGCCAGCACGCTGAATGTTCAAAAGGTCGTGCATGATGGCTACTTCAAGAGCCGAGAGGACTGGCTGGATGGCGAGGGTCGCCCGGTCAGGCCCGAAGAGTATTTCAACCTCGGCGGCAAGACCAAATGGTACGGTGCGGCACTGCTACGCTACGGCCGCCATGAATTCTCGGCCGACCCCATGCATCAGTGCCCAGGCTGGCCCATCTCATACGACGACCTGTCGCCCTATTACGATCAGGCGGAAGCAATGCTCGGCGTACACGACTTTGCTTGCGAACCCGATCTGCGAGCCATCGTGTCCCGATTAGCGCAACACGCGCCACATTGGACAACCGAGCCGCTACCGCTCGGCCTTTCCAACAGCATCCTGGACAATGCGGCGGAAGCGCGACACTTCGACGGTTTCGCCTCTCCGGAAAATCTCAAGGGCGACGCGGAAACCGCATTCCTCTCGCAGGTCAGCACCTTGCCGAATCTCCACATCTTGACCGGAGTTGCGGTCGCCAGGCTGACGGCGGATCCGATTGATGCCAAAAGCATCCGTGGCGTGCAACTCGCGGATGGCTCAACCTGGCACGGACGTTCGGTCCTTCTGGCTGCCGGCGCCTTGCATTCGCCACGATTGCTGCAACAGTTCATCGAAAATCAGGGCTTGATTGCACAGTTGCCATGTTATGCCAACGTCGGGCGCAATCTCAAGCTGCACTTGCTTACGGCGATGGTCGCCATATCACTGACGAAGAAGACCGACCTGATTCGCAAGACGACGCTCTTTCTCGATGCGAATCTTCCGCATAGCAGCGTGCAACCCCTGGGCTTCGACGGCGAACTGATCAGCACGCTCATTCCCAAGTTCGTACCCCGTTTCGTGGCCCACCAGATTGGCGCCCGTGCCTACGGATTCTTTCTACAAACCGAGGATGGCGCGCATCCCGACAATCGCGTTCTGGCTGGATCCGGGCGGGACCTGCCGACTCTTGATTACGATGCCGCGCGCACGCCCGCGTCGGTCGCGGAACATCGGCAATTGGTACACGGCTTCCGCAACAGCCTCGCGCGCAGCGGCCTGCTCGCATTTTCGGAACGCATCGGGCTGGGAGGAACCGCGCACGTCAGCGGGACGCTGATGACAGGAAGAGACCCCGCTTCGTCCGTCGTGGATGCGCTTGGACAGGTCCACGGACTCAAGTCGCTGTACGTCGTTGATGGCAGCATCCTTCCGCGCTCCAGCCGTGTGAACCCCTCATTGACGATTTATGCCTGGAGCCTGCGCGTTTCGAAGCATTTGGCCGAACAATTGGTCAGCCGTGCCAGCGCATCCTGCGACGTCCTCACCACTTAATTCGATGCCAGAACCAACGGAGGCGACAGTATGAAGTCCTTTCTGAAAATCCAACTGCGTGCCGCTTTAGTGGCCATCGCGGTTTTGCTCCATGTTGGGCTGGCTGCTGCCGGCGAACCGATCGTCCACGCTGTCGATTCCATCGCCATGACGGTCAGCGACATGAACCGTAGCGTGGCGTTCTATCGCAATGTGCTGAACTTCGAACCGGTTTCCGACGGCGAGGTTGGCGGCGACGACTACGAGCATCTTTACGGCGTTTTCGGCGCGCGCATCCGCATTGTCAAACTGAAACTCGGCGATGAAACCCTACAACTCGAGCAATTTGTCGCCTCGCCTGGCCGCCCCATTCCGGGCGATTCGAAAAGCAACGACGGTTGGTTTCAGCATATCGCGATTGTCGTCTCGGATATGGACCGAGCCTACTCGCGGTTGCGCGAGCATCAGGTGCAACATGCCTCAGCAGGACCGCAATTGCTGCCGAAGTGGAACCTCAGTGCGGGAGGCATCTCTGCTTTCTATTTCCGCGATCCCGATGGACATACCCTTGAAGTGCTGAACTTCCCCGCCGGTAAAGGCGACGCCAAATGGCAACGCAAAACCGATCGGTTGTTTCTCGGCATCGACCACACCGCCATCGTCGTCGCTAACACCGACACCAGCCTGCGTTACTACCGCGACACCCTCGGCTTGCGTGTCGCGGGTAACAGCGAAAACTATGGCATCGAGCAGGAACGTTTGAACAACGTCTTCGGCGCGCGCCTGCGCATCACCGCACTTCGTGCCGCCTCCGGCCCCGGCGTCGAACTGCTCGAGTACCTTGCGCCGCGTACGGGAAGGCCCACACCCGTGGACACGCAAACCAACGATCTCTGGAGCTGGCGCATCAACATGCGGGCTGACGTCAATGCTGCCGAATATGCCGCGCGGCAGCAGCATTACGACCACATCTCGCCCGGAACCATCCGATTCGGCAGTAATCCGGAACGGACGGGACTGATGCTCCGCGACCCCGACGGCCATGCCGCGCTGCTCGAACAGCCTTAGGCAGGCCGACCGCGCCGCCCAGGTATTTGTTGATGCTTACGGCATTGTTGTTCAGGAAACGAACATTGCGCTACCCGATCATTTGCTCTATGTCGGCCGGATTAGGATGCAGTTTTCGTCTTTCCATCATACTAGCGCAGGTGAGGACACCGATACGTTGATTTCGAAGCGAATCTGAACCTTTCAATGCTTTCCATCGACCCCCATTACAACTGAGAGTCAGACCATGTCGCACAGCCGCGTTTTGATGATTTTGATTCCTGTCTTTCGGCATTTGCCGTGTTCTGCCGCCCCTAGCGGCAAGTGTTGCCGTTGCCCGACTTGCGGTGTGCCTTCCTCGCGCCGGGCGAAGTCTGACGATTTGGCGGCAGCCTTGGCCCACGGAGCAGTCCCCCATGTCTGAACAGTCCGTTCAACTCGGCGCCAGCTACTACGATCCGTCCACATCGCTGGCGCTGCCTGCTCGCCTGCTGGTACACCTTCTAACGGCGGCTGCGTATTACGGCGCCGGCATGCTCGCCTTTGCCGTCTTTCCGATCGGCAATGGAGTCGCCGGCATCTGGCCCGCCGCGGGTATTTCGGTGGCGGCCATGTTGCTAATCGGTCCTTCGGTTTCACTGGCGATTTTTCTCAGCGATTTGCTCGTCGGCTTGAATACCGGCCAGCCGACCGGCCACGCCTTGCTGATGGCCATTGGCGCCGTCGGCGAAGCGCTGATCGCCTGGTACCTGCTTACTCGCATCGCCGGATTCGACCCGCGACTGAGGCGCATCAAGGATGTAACTGCCTTCGTCACGGCAGGCGTTCTGCCCGCCGCCATGCTCTGTATGCTGCCCCGGATGCTGCTGATCACGGTCATCGGCGGCGCCGGGCCGATGCCGACACCGAATGCGCAATCCGTTTTCGTCGGCTTGCTGGGACATGGCCTTGGCGTGCTGCTGGTGGCGCCCGTCATTCTTTCATGGACGGCCGAAAGACCCCTGTTGAAGCCGTCCGCCGAGTACTACCTGCTGCTGCTGGCGGCCGTCCTGCTTAACGCCGCTGCGTTCACGGCAACTCCAAGCGGTCCGGCATCGGCGCTTCTCTATGCCGTGTTCGTCGTCGTTCTGTGGGCCGCGTTGCGCTTCGGTCCCCGCGAGACCTCCGACGTGATGCTGCTGACAGCCATCTTCGCCACCTGGGCAGCCTGGCGCGCCAGCGGTCCGTTCATCATCAGCAACCAGACCGAGGCGCTGTATTCATTGGGCCTGTTTCTGATGGTCGCCACCGTCACGGCGTTGCTGCTCGCGGCTGCAGCTCGCGAACGATCTGCGTCGGCGCAACGCGTCGAGGAAAGCGAATATGCGCACCGGATGCTGATCGAGCAGATGCGGGAAGGGGTCATTACACTTGACGGTATGCGCCGCCTGGCCTTCGTTTCGGATCGCTTCTGCACGCTATCAGGCTGGCAACACCAGGACCTGATTGGCCGTCCCTTCACTCAGTTGGTTGCCACCGCGGATCGTCTTCGCCTTGAGCAGGCGTTGTCCGATACCGAACGCGGACAGGACGTCCAGATTGAAGTCGCGCTGGAGCGGGCTGGCGGAGGAAGCATGCTCGCATCGGTGGCACCTCGCCGTTTGGCCGGTTCCGCGGGACAGCCGGCGAGAATCATGGCCGTGGTCGCCGATGTCACCGAGTCGCGCCGGGCGGCGGAGCTCTCCCGCTTGCGACTGCAGCAAATCGCGCACACGAATCGCGTACAGTCGATGGAGGAAATGGCGATCGCATTCGCCCACGAGATATCCCAGCCGCTGACCGCGATTACCAGCTATGCGCAAGCGGCAAGACGCTTCCTGTCCTCCGGCCCAGGCGCCATCGGCCCCGCCCGGGAGGCCATCGATGGCGCCGAGCGCGAAGCGCGCCGTGGGTCGGAAATCGTGCGGCGGATTCGCGGCTTCGTCCAGGACAGAAAGTCCGAGCGGGTTCCGCAGGTAGCGGACCTTCTGGTCAGCGAAGTTGCCCGACTCGCCGAACCGGAAGTCCGTCAGCATGGCGTCGAGTTGCGTACCGACCTGTGTGGGAACGGCTCCAAGGTATTTGTCGACCCGGTGCAAATTCAGCAGGTCTTGCTGAATCTCGTGCGCAACGCTGCCGAAGCCATCGGCGAGGCCGGGTCGGCGACCAGACTCATTACCCTGAAAAGCATTAGCGCTCCGCCCGACAGCGTTGCCTTCGCGGTCATCGATTCGGGCCCGGGTTTGGCCGCAGCCGAGCTGGAAAAAATATTCGATCCCTTCTACACCAGCAAGCCGGATGGCATCGGCATCGGGCTAGCGCTGTGTCGCTCGATCATCGAGAATCACGACGGCCAACTGCATGGCGCCACCGAACCTGGAGGTGGCGCGACATTCACCTTCACTCTCAAGGTGTACCGGGATGCTTGAGACGCCGGCAAGAACGCCAGTCGTCTACGTCGTCGACGACGAACCAAGCGTGCGCGATGCGCTTCGATTGCTGTTCCAGTCTGTCGGCATGAAGGTGGTCGCGTTCGAGAACGCACACGCCGCACTGTCCGGAGCCGACGAACTGGAAAGCGGCTGCCTGATCACCGATTTGCGCATGCCGCTGATGAGCGGAATCGATCTGATCGAGGCCCTGCGCGAACGCGGCTGCCGCCTGCCGGCTATCGTCATCAGCGGTCATGGCGACGTCAAGCTGGCGGTGCGCGCACTGAAGGCGGGCGCCAGCGACTTTGTCGAGAAGCCGTTCAACGATCAGGATCTGCTCGACGCGGTGAATTCGACGATCAACCGGCCGCCTGTCAGCGGCTGGACACAGCCGGTCAACGGCGACATGGCCGCGCGCGTGGCACAGATCACGTCACGCGAACTGGCCGTGCTGAAGCAGATCGTCGCGGGCCAGTCGAACAAGCTGATCGCGCGCAACCTCGACCTCAGCCCTAGGACTGTGGAGGCTCATCGGGCGCGTGTCATGCAGAAAATGCAGGCCGGTTCGGTCGCCGAACTTGTCAGTCTTGCCCTGCGCGCCGGCATCGAACTGGACGAAGAGCTGGTCTAGCTGCCGTAGTGCCGAAACGTGTACGTAGTCAACGCATGCCGATTAAGTAGCCTTACGAATATTCAAGCCCATGTCGAAAGCCTAAAGTAGTCACATCGGATAAGGGTTGCCCACAAGGCGCCCTGTCCGACGAACAACCAGTCAGCCGACTGGCAACCATTTCACAACTTTAAGGAGAATCATCGTGAATACACGTAAATCCGCTTCAATCCTCGCACTTTCCCTGGCCCTGGCAGGCGGCATGATTGCCACCCCAGCCTTTTCCGCCGACCATTCCAGCGACATGATGAAGATGATGGACACCAACAAGAATGGCAAGATCGAGAAGGACGAGTACATCGCCTACCAATCGAAGGTATACGACAAGATGGCCGGCACGAAGGGCTACATAACTGTGGAGGAAACCATGCACGCCTTCCCTAGCAATTTTGATTTCCTCCAATACCGCGGCGGCGCCTAATGATTGTGCATCGAAGCTGCGCCTGAATGTCGTCCGGCGCCACACCATCGGCTTCCATTACGGTGCGGCGTGGCGTCCGGCCTTTTCAGGTGTCACATGATTCATCTGCCACGGTCGGTGGAACTGGCGTCGATGCCATGACGGCCATTTCTCCAGGATTTGCCATTAGTGAACTTCCCTCAGTATTTCGTCTGCCAAAGAGCGGATTTCATGCTGCCAGTTTCTCCCGAGGCTGCTTTCCAATCCAGTGCTCCAGTTACTGAGCGGGCGACCGGTAGCCGAGCGCCGAAAGCTGCCGTTTCCCGCTGTAGAAAACTTCGATCTATTCAAAGGCGGTGGCCTTGATCTGGGCGTGGGTCGCGTAGCGAACGTCCTGCACCTGCTCACTCTTGAAGCTGTTGAATCCGCTCTCCGTCGGCGCATTGTCCCAGCAGTTGCCCTTCCGGCTCATCGGGCAAGTCATGCCCTTGGCTCTGCCCTTCTCCTGGAAAGCATGGCTGGCGCGCAGGCTACCCCGGTCGGAGTGATGCATCAGCCCCGCTGCCGGTCGTTTCCTGAACCAGGCCATGGTCAGTGCATCCGTCACGATGTCCGCAGTCATGCGCGGCTTCATCGACCAGCCGACAACTTCTCGGTTGAACAAGTCAAGAACGATGGCAAGGTAGAGCCAGCCTACATCCGTCCACAAGTAGGTAATGTCGGACGTCCAGACCTGATTCGGCGCCGTTGGCGCGACGTGTCTGGCCAGCAGGTTATCGGGCCACCGGCAGGGCCGTGCTTGGAGTCCGTCGTGACCTTGTAGCGCCCTTTGTGGCGGGCGTAGATCCCGTTATCTCGCTTCAGCCGTTCGACACTTATCTTGCTGGCCGAGAAGCCTCTGGCACGCAGCTCGCGCACCATGCGCGGGCTACCGTAGGCGCCTTTGAGTTCGGTATGGATGGCGCGGATCAGGGCCAGCGTCTGGCTGTCGGTCAGGCGCTTGCATCCGGATTGCCGCCACGCTTCCAGGCCCGGTAACCGCTGACACTGACGCTCAGTGTGTCACATGTTTCAAACAGCGGAAACTGCGTACCCTGCTCGGCAATCCAGGCGTCCCGAAGGGGATTTCCTGAGGGGCATACTTCACAGAGCATCTTTCGCGAAGTATACCGCCGCCCACTTTTTTTAATTTCGTTCTCCCACTTGAGCCGGAGATTCTCGGCGCTCAGCCCGAGTTCCTTGCAAGCCATGCTGACGCTCTGCCCGTCCTTGATCCGCTTGATCGCCGGTTCCTTGAACTCGATCGTGTATACCGGTTTCGGTATCTTCATTTCTTGCCTTCCAAAAGTGACGTCAACTCCATGTCACCCTTGGCGGACGAAATTTCGGGGGAAGCTCAGTGCTCGCGTGATAGACAGGTTACGCCGCTAACTGCACGGCCTTCTCCGCATCGGGCTGCGTTTCGCCGCCGGTAATCAGCCGTATGCCGCCGCCGAATGTAAGATAGGACCAGAACCAGTTCACCATGGTCGACACGCGATTGCGTACACCCACTAGAAACCCGACATGGACGAAGCCCCACAGCCACCACGCTGGCGCGCCCCACAACCGGAAGAAACCGAAATCGGCGACGGCGGCTTTGCGTCCGATGGTGGCCAGGCTTCCAAGGTGGTGGTAAACGAAAGGTTGGGGAGGATTCTTTCCGGCGATCCGCGCGCGAATGTGACGCGCGACATAGGCGCCACCCTGCTTGGCTGCTGGTGCAAGACCAGGGACACCCTGCCCTTTCCACGCATTGCTGGCGGCGGTATCGCCGATGGCATAGACATTGGGCAGGCCGGGCACGCGAAGATCAGGGCCGACCTTTACGCGGCCGGCATTGTCCGCCTCGACCTGCAGCCATGTGGCGGCGGGCGATGCCGTGACGCCCGCCGCCCATAGCACGGTCCTGGAAGCAATGCGCTCACCACTAACGGTCACGCCTTCGGCGTCGATGCTCTCGACACGGCTGCCGATTCTTACGTCCACACCCAGTAGTTCGAGTGATCGCTGCGCGATGGCGGCCAGCTTTTCCGGGAACGCGGGCAACAGGCGCGCGCCGGATTGAACAAGGATCACCCGCGCGTGTGCCGGATCGAAGTTGCGGAATTCCTTTTCCATACCGAAGCGGGCAAGTTCGGCAATCGCACCGGCCAGTTCGACGCCGGTCGGCCCGCCGCCAACGATCAGAAAGGTGAGCAGCGATTCGCGCTCCGCGCTGTCTTCAACCGCTTCGGCACGTTCGAAAGCCGTAAGGATTCTGCGGCGAATGTCGGTTGCATCTTCGATCCGCTTCAACCCTGGCGCGTACGGCGCCCACTGATCCTTGCCGAAGTAGCTGTGCGCCGCGCCGGTGGCGAGCACCAGGTAGTCATAGGGGATTTCTTTTTCACCGGTCGATACGACTTGTTTAGCCGTATCGATGCCGACGACTTTGCCGAGCAGTACCTGCGTCCTAGGTGCGTCGCGAAACAAGGGGCGCACTGGCGCGGCGATGTCTCCTGGCGACAGGGCTGCGGTGGCAACCTGATACAGCAGCGGTTGAAACAAATGATAATTGGCTTGATCAATCACCGTTACCGATGCATTGGCGCTGCGCAGTGCCGCCGCACAGCTGACCCCGCCAAAGCCCGCGCCGACGATCACGACGCGCGGCAATCCAGCCAGCGATTGGGAATGATGAAGAAGTTGCGGCTGGAATTTCTTGAACAACAGCAGAACGATATGGTCAATCGAGACCGTGCCCGCACCGTAGGCGATGAAGATCACGAAGAGCATCAACAGATAGGCCGCATCGTTTTGACGCGGGTCGATCATTGTGCCGACAAATAGGGCGAGGATTAATGCGATGCTGACCCAACGCGTCGCGAAGCCAACCAGCAGCAGGGTGCCGCCGACTAGGGCAACGGGGGTAGGCATAGACGCGACGGTCTGAAGCGGCAGCCAAGATCCTATTGCGGCCAGTTGGCTCGTGTCCACCAGATTGGGCCACGCCGGCAGCAGCAGCGTAACGGCGAGCCAAAGCCGCATCGCCGATAAGCCTATCGGGCCGATATGCTCGCGCACCGAGTCCGAGGCACGCACGATTGACGGCACGAAAGGAAGGGCGCTATCCGCCAATCCACGCCGTAGCAGGCTGTCAATCGAGATCGAGCCGGCGCCGTGGATGACGTACCAGCCGAAAAGTGCTGCCCAAAACAGTTGGTTGTCGAAGGGCAGATAGGCAAACTGCGTGACGAGCGAAAGAATCAGCATCGGAATCGCCGCGTAGCGTGTCATGAACCCGAGCGCTAGAAATACGGCGCCCAGTACTTCAATGCTGACGCCGGTGTAAGCCGCCGTCACGGGGTCCATCCAACTCACCGGATACTCGTTGGCGGCCAGATCAAGCGCCGTGTGCCATGCGGTGAGCTTCAACACGCCGGATACAAAAAATATCTCCGCAAGCCATAGGCGGATCACCAAATCGGCCTTTGGCCAGATCAGATGCCGTACGACACGGTTGAAAAAGTCGATGCTGGCGCCGCTGAATTTCAACAGCGATGCCATCTTCAGCCTAGCCTCCGGCCTGTCGCTACCGCACAATATTGCCGAGTTTGAATTGTCTCTCATGGGATCCCCGCTGCTTCGTTTGGAGCCCTAACGCTGGGCTGTCAGCAACAGCTTTGCAACTGCCGTGCCACGCTCATAACTATATGAAAAATTGGGGTTATCAGAATTTCTTGCGGGTCTTTTCGCCTATTTCGCCGCAGCGCGTCGCGGGCACCACGGCCGATGGTGGCGGAACAAAGCCGAAGTCGCCTATAGGAATTCGCCTGACGCATTTCTTCTCGGCGGCAATTCTTGCCGGTTTGTCGCCGATTGCAGTCCCGAATGACACCGAATTCAGGCCAAACGCCTGCCGTTGAGCAGCTTCCTCGCGGCACGCAAGAACTGGCGTGAATATTGCTGCCTCTTTAGAAAACGGCATCCGAATCACAGGTTTGCCGATCTGAATCTTGCCGCAGGAGTCGCCATGTCACCCTTAGCCATTGCCAGCACCTTGTTCGGGCTCTTTCAATCGAGCGGATCCGGCAGCAGCGCCCAATCGAACCAAACGGGCTCGGGACGACATAACGCTGCGGAGAGCGGCGATTTTTCGTCGTCGCTGGCCTTGCGCATGGCCGGGGCCAAATCGCAATCCATTAATATCTTGCTCGGCTCGGCACTCGGCGGAAACAAGGCGTCTTCAGGTTCCGATTTCCTCACCCGCTTGTCTGGCGCTCAGTCGGGATCACAACTCGGGGCGACCGACCCGCTTTCACTGCTTGGGCTATCGACGACAACACAGGGGCTTTCACCTTCCGGCCGCAATCTATCGCTTTTCGACCCGGAATCCGCCTATCGGATGATGAGCGTGATCAACACCAAGGATGTCACCTACAAGGCCCAGTTTTCAGAACTGAGCGAAATGGGAACCCTGGTATCCGGCATGCAACAGGCTGGCCTGTCACTTGGCGGTGTCAGCGCATTGATGGACAACGAAGCCATCGAGTCACAGCTTCAGGCGTTCGCCGCAAAATACAACGACTGGGTTACGCGTTTTGACGGCACGGTGAAGAACAACGGCCTTCTG
>APMI01022681.1_pt1 | contig 21662 bp, 22 predicted proteins | sample 667938 | NCBI WGS metagenome assembly APMI01 (sample SAMN01084076, study PRJNA167559) | wastewater metagenome | biome: Wastewater | place: Denmark: Ejby Moelle, Odense | collected 2011-11-28
CCTGGTCCTCTCAATGGGCCAGAACGAACTTCAATCCGGATTAGAGCGTGGGGGCAACGTCAAAGCGGCTGCGCTTCATGTCCTGGTCCTCTCAATGGGCCAGAACGAACTTCAATCCGGATTAGAGCGTGGGGGCAACGTCACCACCAAGCCAGCAGTTTTTGTGCGGATCGAAGGTCACGAGGGACGGTAGCACCATCGGCCAAACGCAGCATTTCGTTGGCATAGTGATAGGCCAACTGAATCCCGCACTGCATGGCTGGCAGCGAAACTTCCATCGTGTCGGGGTCATGATAAACGGAAAGGACAGCCGCCAAACGTCCAGCGTGTTCAGCTAGTTTTCCTGCAAATGCGCGGATGCGATACAGCGCCCCGTCTGACCGCATGGCGCGTTCGCATTCGTCATGGAAGGCTATCCAAGCCGTCGCTGCGTCATTGGATAGAGAAAGCGCCGGGGGATTAAGCGCGTCGGGCATGTCGTCCGCCATGACCGGCGGGCGCAGAAGCAAGTGGCGCAACCGGTCGTTATAGCTGGCCAATGCGGTAGACGCAGACGCAGGCGGCACACGGAAGAGGCGCGTTCCCGCAGTGCTTTCCGGCGCGACCAAGAGCATACGCGCGGTCAAACCGATACCGTCGAAGAGGTTCTTGCCGAAAAGTTCATCGGCGACGACCGGTTGAAGCATGATGTGGGCGCTGCATCGCCTTCCGAGCAAGTAGGTCGAACCCGTGGTGATGCGCTTGCGGCGGATCGGTTCACCGTCCCACAAAATGTTCAACAGCGCCGCCGTACGCATCTTGCTTTCGTCGCTGAAAGCCGCGCCACCAATAAGCATACCACCTTCGGCAGTGAAGACGCCTGCGAAGGGCCGACCTTCGGCAAGGTGCATGGTAAGGGCTTCGGGTGTCGGATCGGACACAAGAAGCATTGGATGGGGCGGGACTTTCGGTTCAGGGCCGATTGCGTCCAAGGCGCTGCGAAGCCCCGCCGGGTTGTTCTTTGCGTTGCGCTTGGCCTGTTCGCGGGCAAAGTCCCACGCTTCCTTGGCATTGATATAGGTCAGCCGTTCACCGTCGGATTGACGCCGCCATTCCTGTTCGACTTCGTAAATGGGTTCAAGCGCGATACGGTCGATGCTGGACTTTCGTTCGCCACTTTCGGCTACGGATACGAACAGCCCTGTCAGCGGTTTGGAACCGCCCGCTGGCAGACGAACATTCCGCTGCGCCTGAATGGCCAACGTCGCCGCTGCCAGCACCGATTGAGCGGCAATCGCAAGGGGTGCCTGCGTCATTTGGTGAGCCGCCATGGCGGCGTCCTTCAGTGGTCCTAACGCTTCAATTGGGAAGACCGGAGCCGGGGGCAAATCCCGAAAAAGGGGGCGCTTTTCTGGCGTCTTGGCTTCGCCGATGGTACGTTCCGCAAACGAAGCCGCGTCCTGTGGTGTCCAGCGGGCGGGGTCAGAAGTCATTGACGCCACCCAAGCCCGCTTCGCCAAGTCCGCTTAGCGCCGTCTTGGTAGCTTCGTTTTGCGACAGACCGATTTGCGTGCCGCAGGCGACAATGAGGCCCACAGCAACATAGCGGTCAATGTGCCGATCCGCGACCATCTCGCCTAGGCGGCAAGCAGCCCAATGAAGTGTACTGTTGCGATGACCGACCGGGGCCGTTGCGACCTTGTGCGTGATGCCCTTCAACCGCGCCAAATTCAGCACTTCCGCCGAAACAGGGCCGTACTCAGACTGCGTGCTTTTGGGCTTCGCGATGACTGAAGCTTTCTGCATCATGGCAAGTAGCCATGACGGCGGTTCGGCTAACGCCTGCATCTGAAGAGCTTGCGCCAAGAGCAAAGGCGTCGCGTTCCACAGCCGGTATTCGCGGCCATCGGCTAAACGCGACCCCGCTGCAATCACGTAGGCGCGGTCGCGAACATCGACAGCGGGTGCAAGTTTTCCCTTCGTGTCGGTCAGCGCCGCAGGGCGGCGAAAGATGAAGTGAAACCCTTCGTTCGGTGTTGCGACGTATGGCACAAGGGCCGGATTGAACCCGTTGTCGCGAAACCAACCGGACAGGATTTCAACGCCGTCTTCTTGCCCGTGGCGGTCGGCGTCTATGACGACAATTTCGTTCGCACTGCATGGCAGGCCGACGATTGCCCCCGGCGTGTTCTCCCACCACGCGTAGACCTGTGTGACATGGCTGCTAGCGCTGTTCATCCCGCCGGGTATGTAGGGCGACTTGCACTTGCCGAATTGGTCATCCCGTTCGCGGCACGGAAACACCTTCACGCCGTTTTCGGCATAGGTCAACGCCACCAAGAGGTTGTGGGGCAAGCGGTTCATTTTGCCGCCCCGCTCTTGATTGGGCCGAGTTCCGATGTGCTGGAAACAGTCCGCGTCATGCGGGACTGCGCCCATTCGTCAAGGTCCGAAAGCAGGTATACCGGAAACGGTCCAAGCTTGCGGAACTTCGGCCCACCACCCACTGAGGCCAGTTTGGCAAGGGTGTCGATTGTATACGCGCCGTAGCGCTCTTGGAGATAGGCCGCTGCTTTGTCGCGGCGTAGATAGGTTTGCTCTGACATTCTTCCAACTCCCGGACATGGGTTGCATTGGAATCATCTTGTCGGAGCCGGAGAACGAAATCGATTTGTGAAAGTGGCTGCAAGGCCAAAGCTTGGAGCGAATTATTTCGTTAGGCAAAGCTTTCCGATATTGGCGTCAATGTCTTCAGATAATTTGATCTGCTTCCGAATTGATGTTGAGGAAATCCCGTATATAGATGCCGCTTCTTCGACGGCACGCTTCAATTTGGTATCGCCGTACTCCTTCATTTTTTCTACGGCGTATCGTGCTGCATGTCGCCGCAACATCGCCTGTTTGACCCGGCTATGCCTTGGCCGTGCGGCTGTGTTCGGTACCAGAACAAGTTTCACGTCGCGGTTGTTCTCGCACAAGTCCGCTATCCAGTTACGGACTGTGCTTGAGATGGGCGCGTTACTACGAAGGAAATCGATAAGAGGCTGGACTTCCAACACTTGTCGTTTGGTGAGTTCATTGATTTGGTCTGGCGTCAATATTGGTCCCCGTGCCGTCTCATCCAAAACGGACGATTGAAAGCCCTCAACGGATCGCATCAATTTGATTTCGCCAACGGTCGCGCCGTACCTGCTCATTACGAACGGCCCTTCTTCATCGGCGTTACCACGCTGCCATTGTTCCCGCTCATCGCCGCAGCAATCGTGCCAGAAATGCTTTCGGATGCGCGGCGCAGCGGATCGTCCGCCAAATGGGCATATCGCGCGGTCGTAACGGGCGATGCGTGGCCTAGCAACTTTCCGACCGTGGCAAGGCCCATGCCCGCACCGGCCCCGACAGACGCAAAAGAATGCCGAAGGTCATGCAGGCGCACGCCCTCAAGCCCGGCGTGGCGCGTGATACGTTCCCACGGACGCTTAAGGTCAGAACGCGGCTTGTTGGGCAGCGCACCAGCAATCACGTAGTCGCCCATTCGTGGCAAGTCGGCTAGGACTTCCAGCGCGGGAGCTCCAAGCAGAACCTTCTTTGCCCCGGTCTTGGAATCGGGCAGGTTGAGAACGCCGCGTTCAAAGTCGACTTCGGACCACCGAAGGGCAAGGATTTCTCCCGCACGGCACCCTGTCAGCATCAATAGCCGGATAGCCGCAACGGCAAAGGGCGATATGATTTCGCGTCGATTTTCGTCCTTCACGGGACGATGCTTTGCTTTCTTGCCCTCGTTGAAGGTCCAAGGCAGGCCAACCGTTTCTGCTTCACGCAGCGCGTCGCCCAACCGTTGCATTTCGTCCATGGTCAGAAAACGTTCGCCCTTGCCGTCGGCGTAGACCTTCACGCCGAAGCGGGGATTGGTTTCGATGTAGCCCCGCGCCACGGCATAGCTGAAAATGCCGCCAAGCAATCGAACCGTCCGCGCAGCGGTCCCTTTGCCACCCGTCACAATGGCGCGTCCGCCTTCTTCTACCGCCGTCTTGCCGTTTGCTACGTCACGCATAAAGCGCTCTATATCGCCGCGTTTCACTTCGCCGATGCGCTTCTTCCCCAACAAGGGTTTGATGTGACGCGCAATGCGCCCCCGGTCGGTTGCGATGGTCGATGCTTTCTTGCCGTCGCAGCCTTCTTCTAGGTATTCGTCGCAAAGTTGGGCTACGGTCAGTTCAGCCCGCTTCCGCGCCTTTTTGGCGGCTTCGTCTTCGCCCAGCGCAGCCTTGGCCAGTGTTTCCTTCGCTTTGGCCCTCGCTTGATCCGGGGTCAGTTCCCCGACCTTGCAGATTGTCACCATGCGCGGTTTTCCACTGCGCCCGGTTCCCTTCACCCGGTACATGACGACGAAGCTCTTCGCGCCCGAACTGCGAACGCGGCACCCGAAGCCGCGAAGTTCGCCGCACCAAGCAATATAATCCTTGGCCGGATCGGTTTGCGGTTCAAGCGCATCGACGACTGTCTTCGTAAGCTTGCGATTGTCCATTCCTACCCTCTCAGGCTAACACCGGGCTAACACCAAAGCGCCAATCCGGGGTAAGCCGAAGTAGAGCGTAGAAAGTTAGATAAGACAAAAGCGCTTGTTATTCAATGCATAAGGCAGGTCTGAGAAAAGTAGAATAATCTCAGAAAAGCCCATCCCCGCGCCCTCCGAAGGCAGAGGTCACAAGTTCGAATCTTGTCGGGTGCGCCACTTCAGAACAGAACCGCGAACTCCGAACGCCGCCGATTCTACGCTTGATGAAGCCAAAAGCGTTTGCAGCAATGGCGAAACCTGGCCGGGCAGACGCCGCAGCGATAGCCGGCTGCAACACCCGCGCCGGCGGGCAAAGTCATCCTGTCATGCTGAGCCGCTTCAAGATCATGCGCGATCCAAGCCGGGCGCGGTCGGCGGTTCTTTCCGACAGCGCCGACGGAGGCGGCTGGCTGTTTGGTCCCGGCATATGATCTGGCAAATCTGCCCTCACCGCGACGAGGAGGTATGCCGGACACGTTCTCCTTGGCGGCGCCACGACCACGCACGGCAATCGAAATGAGCTGCTGCGATCGCAAACCATCGTGCCCGAGCCGATGATGCCGTCGCCGCACCGCATTGCCACGACGACATGGCAAGACGATCGACGGCGCGCGGCTACCTGTCCGTGTCGAGGTAGAAGCGGGCGGCGTTGCCTCCAAAAATCCCCGATCTCTCCTCGACGGTCAGCCGCGCGGTGAGTTCATGCGTCATCGCAAGCCAGTCGAGATAGCTGGACGCCAGGTTGAGGACCGGCCAGTCGCTGCCGAACATGAGACGCGAAGGGCCGAACGTCTGGAGAAGATGGTCGGTCGCCGGGCGGATCGTCTCGATCGAAACATCCGCGCCGGCCTCGGTGACGAGGCCCGACAATTTGCAGAACGCCTCGGTGTTCGCCGCGATTGCGGCCATGTCGGATTTCCACTGCCCGATCTCGCCCGTGGCGAGGTGCGGCTTGGCGCCGTGATCGATGACGCAGGCAAGTTCCGGCGTCCGTTCGAGCCGTTTCAGCAGGCGCGGGAGATGCCGCGGCAACACCAGCGCGTCGAATGTCAGGCTGCGCTCGACCAGCGCCGAGAACACCCGGTCGAGGGCCGGCCGAAGGATCCAGTCGTCGTCCGCCAGCCCCTGGATCATCGGCCTGACGCCCTTGAACTTCGGGTTGCGCGCCAGCCGGTCGAGCGTCGCGATGGCGTCGGTGGCTTCCATGTCGACCCATCCGACCACGCCGGCGATCCAGGGCGTCCGTTCGGCGAGCGACAGAAGGAATTCTGTCTCGGCCACCGTGTCGGACGCCTGCACGGCAATCGTGGCGTCGATACTAGCCTGTTTGAGCAGCGGCTCAAGATCGGCAGGCTCGAAGTCGCGGTAGATGGCGCCCAGTTCCGGCGTCAGCCAGCCATAGTCGCCGCGCTTCAGTCTCCAGAAATGCTGATGGCTGTCGATCCGCATGTCGCTACTCCTCGGCCGGGATGGGCGCATCGGCGCGCAACAGGCCCCGATGCTTGAGATCGGCCCACAGGCCGGGCGGAATCTCGGCGTTCCACCAATTCAGGATCTGCGCCAGTTCCGCAGGCGAACGCGGTCCCGGAATGACGCTTTTGACGACCGGGTGGGCGACACAGAACCTGAGCGCGGCGGCGGGCAGTTCGACGCCATGGGCGTCGCAGACGTCGGAGATAGCGCCCACGCGTTTTGCAATCGCCTCGGGCACGGCGGCGTAGTCGAAGGTCTTGCCGCCGACAAGAACGCCGGAATTGAACGGGCCGCCGACAACGATGTCGGTTCCGGCGCGCTGGCAGGCCGGAAAGAGCCTGTCGAGCGGCGATTGATCCAGCAATGTGTAGCGGCCGGCCAGCAGGAAAACGTCCCAGTCGCCATGGTCGAGCGCGTCGAGGCAGACTTGCGTCTCGTTGACGCCCAGTCCGATCGCTCTTATCCGGCCGCCGCGACGCAACTCGTGGAGCGCCTTGTAGCCGCCCTCCATCGCTTCGACGAACAGTCTCGGTCCAAGGTCGGCCCCGTGCGTGAGGCCGCCGACGTCATGCATGTAGAGAATGTCGATGCGGTCGAGGCCGAGCCGTTGCAGCGAATGCTCGAAGCTGCGCATGACGCCGTCATAGGAATAGTCGAAGACCGGCGTGAACGGCAGGGCCTGGACCCATGCGCCCGGATCGGCGGCGCCGGGTCGCAGCAGACGGCCCACCTTGGTCGACAGCACATAGTCATGACCGCGCAACTGGTCGCCGGTCAGCCGTTCGGAAAGTCCGTGGCCGTAGAACGGAGCAGTGTCGAAATAGCGGATGCCCGCGGCCAGCGCCGCGTCGATGGTGGCGCGGGCCTGAGCCTGTGGAACCGGAGTGAAAATGCCGGCAAGCGACGCGCAACCAAGTCCGAGTTGGGTGGCGCCCAATCGGGACTTGCCAAGCCTGGTCGTCGCGATCATTCGGTCTCGTCCCGGCGGGCGCCATTCAACTGACTGGTCATCTGCGCGGCAGTCTCGCGGATGATGTTGATTGTCGTTTCAGGCTCGGCCGCCTTGCCGCCATGCACATGGGCGACATAGGGACAGGTCACCGCGGCCATCGCGTTTCCAAAGGGGTCGAACACCGGGAACGAGATGTTCAAGACCGCCGTGGTGTAGCTGCTGGACGCCAGTTCGTAACCGCGTTCGCGGATCCTTGCCGTCGCGGCGGCAAATTCAGCAGCCGACATCGGTTTCTCATTGTCGACGAGCTGATGTTCGCGAACCATCCGGGTGCGCATCTCCTCGTCCTGAAAGGACGCCAGCACCATGCCTGAACCGGTGTTGAACAGGCCGATCACGGATCCGATGCGCAAAGACAGCCGCCAGTTGCCGGGAGCCGAAATCGACGACGTGATGACAAACTGCCCGTCTTCCCACACCGCCAGATGCACCGACTGGCCGCTGCGAATGGCTGCGTCGCGCATCAGCGGGTCGGCGATGTCGAGCAAGCGGCGACGCGGCGGATGCATGTTTGCAATGGCAAGCAGGCGAAGGCTGAGCATGTATTTGTCGCCGTCGGGCGTGCGCGTCACATAGTTGCGGCGCACCAGCGTATCGAGCATGCGGTAGATCTCGTTCGGCCCCCTTCCGAGGCCCTTTGCGATCTCAACCTGCGTCAGCCCGTTCACCGACGCGGCCAGGAACTCGAGAATGTCGAGGCCCTTGTCCAGCGCAGGCGCGCGATATTTGTCGGAACTGTCGGACATCGATTCCCCAACCCATCTCTCGCCGCTGAAGCTGCCAGAATTCACCGCTTGACTCAACACATATATTCGGGAATGAATGATCCATTCATATACGAATTCACTGTCTGATGGAGGAGAGGACGATGAAGACATCCCGCATGATATTGGCAGCAGGCGCGTCTCTTCTGGCCGCGACGGCTGGCGTTTCGGCCCAGGATTATGGAAAGTTCGATGGCTACACGCTGCGCGTGAAGCTGATCGGCGGCGCCCAGTACGAGCCGCTCTACACGCTGATCCCGGAATGGGAGAAGGCGACGGGCGCCAAGGTCGAGATCATCTCGCGCAAGAGCCATTTCGAGCTCGATCGCGAAATGAAGCAGGACATCGCGTCCGGCAAGATCGACTATTGCGCCTTTTCGAGCCACACCAACTTTGCCGCTCAATACAGCGTCATGAACGAGCCTCTCGACGGGCTGATCTCCAAGGAGGTCATCGCCGAGTTCTCGCCGCTGGTCATCAGCCACGCAACCGTCGACGGCAAACTCGTCTCGCTGCCGCGCCACTCCGACGTGTCGAACATGTACTACGTCAAGTCGCTCTACGAGAACGCCGACAACAAGGCCAAGTTCAAGGAAAAGTTCGGCTATGACCTGACCCCGCCGGAGACCTGGAAGCAGGCCGCCGACCAGGCGGTGTTCTTCGCCAATCCGCCCAACCGCTACGGCACCGCTTTCGCCGGCAAGGACGAAGGCCTCACCGGTCGCTTCTACGAAATGCTTGTCGCCGATGGCGGCGCACTGTTCGACGACAAGTGGAATCCGACGTTCAACAGCCCGCAGGGCGTCGAGGCGCTGAACTGGTTCGTCGATCTCTACAAGGCCAAGGCCGTGCCGGCCGGCACCACCAACTATGTCTGGGACGATCTCGGCCTCGGTTTCGCCTCCGGCGCATTCGCCTACGATCTCGACTGGGCCGGTTGGGCCGCCTATTTCAATGGCAAGGACTCCAAGATCGGCGGCGATGTCGGCGTTGCGCCGGCGCCCAAGGGTTCGGGCGGCAAGCGCACCGGCTGGTCCGGCTCGCATTCGTTCTCGATCACCAAGGGCTGCGACAACAAGCCGGCGGCGGCCAGCTTCATCACCTTCCTCACCAGCCACGACGCCCAGATGATGGAGGCGCGCGCCGGCCTGCTGCCGACCCGCACAAAGGTGTGGGACGACATCATCGCCGAATTCAAGGCCAAGCATGACGATTTCATGGTCCAGGTCTTCGACGTGTGGGGCAAGTCGATGCGCGAGGACGCGTTCACGCCGCCGCTGATCGCCCAGTGGGGCGAAATCTCCAACGCCTTGTGGCCGCAACTCCAGGCCGCGATCCTTGGAGATAAGACTTCGCAGGAGGCTCTGGACGCGGCGGCCAAGGAAGTCGCCGAAGTGATGAAGGACGCGGGCCTCAACTGACGAGGCTGCCGGGACTGTCCCGCCGGAACGCGGTTTCGGCGGGACGTGACCGGACTGTCATCACACGTCTGCGCAGTTGAGATTTCAGGTCGGATTTCTGCGCCCAACCGGAACAGCGGACTATGGCTGGCATCAGAACCAAAATACGAGACAACGCGGTTCCGCTGGCGCTTTTGTCGCCGGCGATCGCGATCATCTGCCTCGTCGTGCTGCTGCCGCTGATTTTTTCGTTCTACACGAGCTTCACAAATTACACGCTGATCCGGCCGGATTCGATCTGGCAGTGGATCGGTCTGCGCAACTATCAGCGCGTCCTGACCGATGGGGACTTTTGGGTCGCGTTCGGCCGAACGGTGCTGTTCCTGACCATCTGCCTCAACCTGGAAATGCTGTTCGGTCTCGGCCTGGCGCTGCTGGTCAACCGCATCACCTGGGGCCAGCGCACGATGCGGACCATCATGATGTTCCCGATGATGTTCTCGCCGATCCTGATCGGCTTCCAGTTCAAATATCTGCTCAACGACACGATCGGCTTCGTCAACAACGCCCTGTTCTCCCTCGGGGCGATCTCGACCCCGATCCCGTTCCTGGTCGACAGCTGGCTGGCGCTGGGCTCGATCGCGTTCGCCGAGATCTGGATGAGCACCTCGATCTTTGCGATTCTCATTCTCGCCGGCCTGTTCGCCATGCCCAAGGACCCGATCGAGGCGGCGCGCGTCGATGGCTGTTCCAACTGGCAGGTGTTCCGCCACATCACCCTGCCTTTCATCCTTCCGTTCATCTACATCGCCATGACGATCCGCTCTCTCGACGTCGCGCGCGCCTATGACATTGTTGACGTCATGACCGGCGGCGGACCGGCGGGCCGCACCGAACTGCTGTGGACGCTGATCGGACGCACCGCCTACGACGACGCGCGCATGGGCCGCGCCAACGCCATGGCCTATGTCTCGATCCTGCTGTCGATCTTCTTCACCTGGTATTTCTTCCGCAAGCTGATGGCGGCGCGCAAACATCTGGGGGCGTTCTGATGTCCAGGCGCGCCCGAGATATCGCGATCTGGATCAGCACGTTCATCACCATGCTGATCATCTGCCTGCCGGGCCTGTGGGTTGTCCTGTCGGCGTTCCGCTCGAACGGCGAAATTCTGACCAGGCCGGCGGTGTGGATCCCCGAGGGGCTTTCGCTCGACAATTTCCGCTCCATCTTCGGCTTCGGCGCCAATGTCGTGGCCATCCCGGTCGGGTCCTATTTCGCCAATTCGCTGATCATCTCGATGACATCGACGGTCGTTGCGGTGGCCATCGGCATGGCCGGAGGCTACGCCTTCGCCCGCTATCACTTTTCCGGCAAGGCGGCCGGTTTCCTCGGCTTCATGCTGTCGCGCACAGTGCCGGGCATCGCGCTGTCCTTGCCGCTTTTTATTCTATGGAGCTGGATCGGCCTGATCGACACCAGGCTCGGCGTCATCCTCGTCTACACGGCGATCAACGTGCCCTTCACCATCTGGCTGACGGAGGGTTTCTTTCGCCAGATCCCGCGCGATCTCAACGAGGCGGCGCAGATCGACGGCTGCACGCCGTGGCAGGCGTTCTGGCGGGTCGAATTCCCGCTCGCCAAGGCCGGCATCGCCTCGTCGGCGATCTTCGCCTTCCTGACCTCGTGGAACGAATATGCGCTGGCCTCGCAGCTGACGCGGTCGACCGATTCCAAGACCCTGCCGGTCGGCCTGATGGATTTCACCGCCCAGTTCACCATCGACTGGGCAGGCATGTGCGCCATGGCCGTCATTATCATCATCCCGGCGCTGGTTCTGACTTTCCTGGTTCAGAAACACCTCATTTCCGGCCTGACCTTCGGCGGCGTGAAAGGATAATCCAAGTGGCGGATGTCAGCCTGAAAAATGTCTCGAAGTCCTACGGGGCGGTGAAGGTCGTGCACGGTATCGACCTCGAGATCGCGCATGACGAGTTCGTCGTGCTCGTCGGTCCGTCTGGCTGCGGCAAGTCGACGACGCTGCGCATGATCGCCGGTCTCGAAGATATTTCGGGCGGCGAGATCGCGATCGGCGGCAACGTCGTCAACGACCTGCCGCCGCGCAAGCGCAACATCTCGATGGTGTTCCAGAACTACGCGCTCTACCCGCACATGACCGTGCGCGAGAACCTCGGCTTTGGCCTGAAGATCGCCGGCAGGCCCGCCGCCGAGATCGAGGCCAAGACGAACGAGGCGGCCGACATTCTTGGCCTCCAGCCCTATCTGGACCGCACGCCCGCCGCCTTGTCGGGCGGCCAGCGGCAGCGGGTCGCCATGGGTCGCGCCATTGTGCGCCACCCCGACGTGTTCCTGTTCGACGAACCGCTGTCGAACCTCGACGCCAAGCTGCGCACCCAGATGCGGGTCGAAATCAAGAAGCTGCATCGCAAGGTGAAGACGACAATCGTCTACGTCACCCACGACCAGGTCGAGGCGATGACGCTGGCCGACCGGATCGTCATCATGAAGGACGGCCACATCGTCCAGACCGGCACGCCGCTCGATCTGTTCGAACGCCCGGTCAATATGTTCGTCGCCACCTTCATCGGTTCGCCGCCGATGAACCTGGTCGACGGCGTGATCGACGGCGGCAAGGTGCGGTTCGGGGACGGCTCGACGGTCCCGACGCCTGGCGACCTCAAGGCCCGCGCCGAAAACGGCCGAAAGGTCAAGTTCGGGTTCCGGGCCGAAGACCTGACGCCTGTCGGTCACGGACTTGCCGATACCGTCAACGCCGCGCCGATCGATCTGACCATCAACCTGGCCGAGCCGCTCGGATCCGAGACGCTGCTGCTGACCGAGATCGCCGGCGCCGAAGTGCAGGCCAAGATGTTCAATCCGCGCCCGATCAAGCCGGGCGAAACGCTGCCCTGCCTGCTGGCGACCGACAGGTGCCATCTCTTCGACGCCGCCACCGGCAAGACGCTGAGATAGCGCGAATGGCAAGGATCGAACGCATCGAAATCCACATGGTCGACCTCAGGCCGAAGGTCCGCCGGGTTGACGCCATCCAGAGCTTTGAAAGCCAGGAAACGCCGATCGTCCGCATAACCGACGCCGACGGAGCCCAGGGCGTCGGCTACAGCTATACGATCGGAACCGGCGGCCCGTCGGTGGTCGCATTGCTGCGGCACACGCTTGCGCCGATGCTGATCGGCCGCGATGCGGATGACATCCAGGCGCTGTGGAACGCGATGCTGTTTCGAACGCACGCCACGGCGGTCGGCGCCATCACGTCGCTGGCAATGGCGGCTGTCGACACGGCGCTGTGGGACCTGCGTTGCAGGCGCGCCAACTTGCCCTTGTGGCGGATGGCGGGCGGAGCCAAGCCGTCGGCCCCGCTCTACACGACCGAAGGCGGCTGGCTGCATATCGAAACCGGCGCGCTGGTCGACGATGCGCTGGCCGCGCAATCGAAAGGCTTCAGGGGCTCGAAGATCAAGATCGGGCGGCCGCACCTGAGCGAGGATCGCGCCCGGCTGCGCGCGGTGCGCGACGCGGTGGGCGAGAGCTACGAAATCATGACCGACGCCAACCAGAGCTTCTCGCTGGGCGAGGCGCGGCGTCGCGCCGTCGTGCTCGAGGAACAGGCGATCGCCTGGTTCGAGGAGCCGATGCCGGCCGACGACGTTTTGGCCCATGCCAGGCTGGCCGCATCGACCTCGGTGCCGGTCGCCGTCGGCGAGAGCATGTATTCGCTCAGCCAGTTCAAGGACTATCTCGCCGCCGGCGGCTGCTCGATCGTCCAGGCCGACGTAGCGCGTGTTGGCGGCGTTACGCCCTGGCTGAAGATCGCGGCGCTGGCCGAGGCGTTCAACGTCGCGATCTGTCCGCACTTCCTGATGGAGCTGCATGTCAGTCTTGTCTGCGCGACGCAGAACGCGCCGTGGCTGGAATACATTCCGCAGCTCGACCTGATCGCGCCATCGGGAATGACTATCAAGGACGGTATGGCGATCCCGTCGAGCGATCCGGGTCTGGGCATCGGCTGGGACTGGGTCGCCATTGAGCGGCTGGCGGTCATGGCGCCGGTCGAAATCGGGAGGTGAGCGATGGCCGGACAACGCATGGGCATGGTGATCGGTCTGAGGCCGGACAAGGTCGCGCAATACAAGAGCCTGCACGCGGCGGTCTGGCCGGACGTCCTGGCGAACATCACCGAATGCAACATTCGCAACTATTCGATCTTCCTCAAGGAGCCGGAGAATCTGCTCTTCAGCTACTGGGAATATCACGGCTCGGACTTCGCGGCGGACGCCGCGCTGATGGCCGGCAATCCCAGGGTCAAGGAATGGTGGGCTTTGACCGATCCCTGCCAGCAAAAACTCTCCACCGGCAAGGACGGCGAATGGTGGGCGGCGATGGAGGAGGTGTTTCATCATGATTGACGACGCAAAAATCACCGCCGGGCTCGGCAAATGCTATTCCGGCGTGGTGCACGACATGATGCGCGCCATGGGCCTGCGCAACTTCACGCTGCCGCACGAGATCACGCCGCTGATGCCGGAAAAGACGCTGTGCGGCCCCGCCTTCACGATCGAGGGCCGCGTCGACGATACCGCCGATGCGCACGCCACCTTGATCGAATGGACCGGCCTGCTGTCGAAAGCGCCCGCCGGCCATGTCTGGGTCTGCCAGCCGCACACCCATGATCTGGCCCAGATGGGCGAACTGTCGGCCGAAACGCTGCAGAAGAAGGGGGTCTTGGGTTGCGTGCTCGACGGCATGGCGCGCGACACCAATTTCCTCATCGAGATCGGTTTCCAGACCTGGCGGCGCGGCCACACGCCCAAGGACATTGTTGGCCGCTGGCTGCCGACCCGGACCGGAGCGCCGATCCATATCGGCGACGTGATGATCGAACAGGGCGATTTCCTGCTTGGCGACCGCGACGGCATGGTGCGTGTACCGCGCGCCCTCGCCGCGGAGATCGCCGAAAAATCCGCCGTGGCGATGGCGACGGAAAGCAAGGTGCGCACCGCTATCATCGGCGGCGTCGATCCGCAGCAAGCCTATCTGAAATACGGGAAATTCTGATGATCGTCTCCGGGCTCGAGGTCAGGGCATGTTCGGCAAGCCGCAGCGCGGAAGCCGAGGCGCTGCGCGGCCAGGCGGGCGGCGCGCGCCATGACTTCCTCGTCTACACGATCAGGACCGAATGCGGCCGCTCGGCCTCGATGTTCGGCTTCGCCGGCGCGAGCGCGCGCGGATCGGCCCACATCGCGGCCTCGCTGGCGCCGCTGCTCAAGGGCCGCAGCGTGCATGACCGCGAGGCGCTTTGGCGCGACTTCCGGCAACGCGACCGGATGTGGGGCCATTTCCCCGTCTATGTCTGGGGGCCGATCGACACCTGCCTGTGGCTGCTGGCGGCCGACGCCGCGGGCTTGCCGCTCTATCGCTACATCGGCGCCGCGCGGCACGCGATACCGACCTATGTCAGCTCGATGTTCCTCGAAACGGCGGACGACTACGTCGCCGAGGCCGAGGCGGTGAGAAAGCAGGGCTTCGCCGCCTACAAGCTGCATCCGCCGGGCAGATCGGTCGAAGCCGATCTCGAGATCCATGCCGCGGTGCGCAAGGCGGTCGGAGACGATTTTCCGCTGATGAGCGACCCGGTCGCCTTCATGACGCTGCCGGACGCTCTGCGCTACGGGCGCGGGCTCGAGCGTCTCGGCTTCAAATGGTTCGAAGAGCCGATGGCGGACGAAAACATTCCCGCGCTCACCGAACTGACGCGCCAACTCGACATCCCCGTCGTCGGGACGGAGACCATCGCCAAACACCCCTACAGCCTCGCCGACATCGTTGCACGCAATGTGGTCGACGTCATCCGCGCCGACGTCAGCTGGACCGGCGGCGTCACCGGCGTGCTGAAATCGGCGCATCTGGCCGAGGCATTCGCGATGAACTGCGAAATCCACACCGCGATCTTCCACCCGCTGGAACTGGTGAACCTGCATCTGTGCGCGGCGATCGGCAATTGCACCTGGTTCGAACTGCTTGGGCCGGTCGAGGATTTCGACTTCGGCCTCAAGGGCGGGCTGCCGATCGAAAACGGCGTCGCCACATTGCCCGACACGCCGGGCCTTGGGCGCGAACTGGACTGGGATCTGGTCGACAATTCGACACTCGAGGTGATGGGTTGAGCGCGCCGCAAAACATCTCGGCCTCGCATCGGCTGCTGCGCCTGTCCGCGTCGGACAATGTGCTGGTCGCCACCGGCCAGGTCGACGCCGGTCTGGCGGGCATCAATGGCGGCGGCGTCATCGACGTCCTCAAACCGGTGACGCTTGGCCACAAGATTGCCGCGCGGCGCATCGAGCCGGGTGAAAAGATCATCAAATACGGCGTTCCCATCGGCTCGGCGACCAGCCCGATCGAGGCCGGGGAACACGTGCACGTCCACAATATGAAAAGTGACTACACGCCGACCCATGCGCTGACAGAAACGGCGGACGGAGACACATGATGCGCGGCTATCTGAGAGCGGACGGGCGCAAGGGCATCCGCAACCATGTCGTCGTCGCCTATCTGGTCGAATGCGCCCACCATGTGGCGCGCGAAGTGGCGATGCCGTTCAGAGCCCAGGGCGCGCAGGTCATCGGTTTTCCGGGCTGCTACCCGAACGCCTACGCCCAGCAGATGATGGAGCGGCTTTGCACCCATCCCAATGTCGGTGCGGTCCTGCTGGTGTCGCTTGGTTGCGAGAGCTTCGACCGCTTCCACCTTGCCAAGATCGTCGCCGACAGCGGTCGTCCGGTCGAGACTGTCGTCATTCAGCGGGTCGGCGGCACGCGTATTTCCATTGGCCGCGGCCAGCAATGGATCGCCCGCCAGATCGAGGCTCTCGCCGCCGCCGAAACGGTTCCGATGGACGTCTCCGAACTGGTCGTCGGCACCGTTTGCGGCGGCTCCGACGGCACCAGTGGCCTGACCGGCAATCCCGCCGTCGGTCTTGCCTTCGACCGTCTGGTGGCGGCGGGCGCTGCCTGCATATTCGAGGAGACCGGCGAATTGATCGGTTGCGAGGCCATCATGGCGGACCGCGCCAGTACGCCCGAACTGGCGGTTGAACTGCGGCGCTCGGTGGAGAAGGCCGCGAGCTACTACGCCACGCTTGGGTACGGGTCGTTTGCGGCCGGCAATGCCGAAGGCGGCCTGTCGTCGATCGAGGAAAAGTCCATGGGCGCCTACGCCAAATCCGGCAGCTCGCAGATCGCCGGCTTGATCAAGCCTGGCGACATTCCACCGCGCGGCGGTCTCTATCTGATGGACGTCGTACCGGACGGCGAGGTGCGCTTCGGCTTCCCCAATATCAACGACACCGCCGAGATCGTCGAGATGATGGCGTCGGGCGCGCATGTGACGCTGTTTGTGACCGCGCGCGGCTCGGTCGTCGGCTCGGCGATTTCGCCAGTCATCAAGGTGTGCGCCAACCCGGAAACCTACGAGCGCATGGCCGACGACATGGATGTCAACGCCGGCCGCGTGCTCGCCGGGACGCCGTTGGCCGAGGTCGGCGACGAAATCTACGACCTGACGCTCGCGGTCGCATCCGGGGCCCAGACCAAATCCGAGGAACTCGGCCATGCCGAATTTGTCCTCACCTACAAGAGTTTCGAGCCGATAGGCCCGGCTTGCCTGCCACGATAGGAGAAAAGATGGGACGGCTTGAAGGAAAAACCTGCCTGATCACCGCAGCCGGCCAGGGCATCGGCCGCGCCACCGCCGAGGCGTTTGTCGCGGAAGGCGCGCGCGTTTTCGCCACCGACATCAACGCCGAGGCGGTGATGTCGATCGCAGGCGCCGAGGGTCGGATGCTGAATGTGCTCGACGCGGACGCTATCGCGGCCTTTGCCGCCGACACCGGCCCGGTCGACGTCCTGTTCAACTGCGCCGGCGTCGTGCACGCCGGCTCGATTCTCGACTGCCCGGAAAGCGATTGGGATTTCGCCTTCGGCCTGAACGCCAAGGCGCAGTACCGACTGATCAAGACCTATCTGCCGGGCATGCTCGAAAAGGGCAAAGGGTCGATCATCAACATGGCGTCGGTTGCGTCGAGCATCAAGGGCGTGCCGAACCGCTTTGCCTACTGCGCGTCGAAAGCGGCGGTGATCGGGCTGACCAAGGCGGTCGCCGCCGACTTCGTGACCCGCGGCGTCCGCTGCAACGCGATCTGCCCCGGCACGGTGGAGAGCCCGTCGCTGCACGATCGGCTGCGCGCCACCGGCGACTACGACAAGGCGATGCGCGATTTCATCGCGCGGCAACCGATGGGCCGCATCGGCGACCCGGCCGAAATCGCGGCGCTGGTCGTCTACCTGGCGTCCGACGAGAGCGGTTTTACCACTGGGCAGACGCACATCATCGATGGCGGCTGGGTGAATTGAAGCGGGACGAAGGGAAAGAATGTGAAACTGCTGCGTTTTGGCGAGCCGGGGAAAGAACGCCCCGGCGTTCTCGATGACAAGGGCCGCATTCGCGATCTGTCGGGCCTGGTCGCCGACATTGCCGGTCCGGTGCTGGAAAACCTGGACCTGCTCACAGGTGTCGATGTCGAAAAACTGCCTGTCGTCATCGGCAGCCCGCGCATCGGGCCGCCGGTCGGCGGCGCCGGCAAGTTCATCTGCATCGGGCTGAACTATTCCGACCACGCCTCCGAAACCGGCGCCACCGTGCCGCCGGAGCCGATCATCTTCATGAAGGCGACAAGCGCGATCTGCGGGCCGAACGATCCCGTCATCATTCCGCGCGGCTCGGAAAAGACCGATTGGGAGGTCGAACTTGCGGTGGTCGTCGGCAAGCGCGCCAAATATGTAGCCCAGGCCGACGCCATGAAACACGTCGCCGGTTTCTGCGTCACCAACGACGTTTCCGAACGCGCCTTCCAGATTGAGCGTTCGGGCCAATGGACCAAGGGCAAGAGCTGCGACAATTTCGGCCAGATCGGCCCATGGCTGGTGACGCCGGACGAGGTCGGCGATCCGCAGAACCTGAAAATGTGGCTGCGGGTCAACGGCCAGACGATGCAGGACGGTTCGACGGCGACCATGGTCTACGGCGTCGCCTATCTGGTCCACTATCTCAGCCAGTTCATGACGCTGCATCCGGGCGACATCATCTCGACCGGCACGCCGCCCGGCGTCGGCATGGGCATGAAGCCGCCGCGCTATCTGAAGCCCGGCGACGTCATCGAACTCGGCATCGAACGTCTCGGCGCGCAGCGGCAGGAGGTCCTTGCGGACATCTGAGATCGGGACACGGCGCGGCGCATACGAATGGGCGGATTGTCGCCCTGACAACTCAAAAAGGGAGGAAACGATGAAAATCAAAGCTTGGATGAAAACCGCTGCATTGGGCGCAGCGTTTGCGCTGCTGGCTCAAGGCGCACTTGCCGCGGAATGGCGGCTCGGCAATATCCTGCCGCCCGACCATCCCGCCAACAAGGCGCTCGAGGAGGCTGCGGCAAAGATCAGGGAACGAACTGAAGGCCGCATCGACATCAAGGTATTTCCCGCCGGTCAGATTGGCGCCGCCAAGGAAATTATCACCGGCATGACGGTCGGAACCCATCAGATGGCCTTTGACGGCGCCGGCGTTCTCAGTCAGTGGACCAGCGAACTGGGGGCGCTGGAGGCGCCGTTCCTCGCCAAGGATTTCGATCATCTGAAGCGAATGGTCGCAAGCAAGAAGGGCCAGGAAATCATCGCCAAGCTGCGAGCCGATCACGGTTTGCGGCTGCTGGACGTCTGGTACTACGGCGCCCGCAACATGACCAACAATGTCCGGCCGATCAATTCGGTCGCCGACATGAACGGTCTCAAGATGCGCGTGCCCGAAGTCAAGCTCAGCCTTGAATTCATGAAGGCGCTGGGCGCGCGGCCGACGCCGATGGCGTTCCCTGAACTTTATCTGGGCATGCAGACCGGCGTCGTCGACGGTCAGGAAAACCCGTTGCCGACGATCAATTCGGCAAAATTCTACGAAGTCCAGAAATATCTCGCGCTGACCTCGCACCTTGTGCAGTTCGTCGCCCCGGTCGTCGCCGAAGATGCATGGCAGGCGGCTTCGGAAGCCGACCGCGCCGTCGTCGTCGACGTGCTGAAGAACCAGGGCCTCGAATATGACGCCCAGATCGCCAAGCTCGAGGCCGACCTGGTGGGAGAGCTCGAAAAGAAGGGCATGCAGGTGACGCGGCCCGACCGCGCCGAATTCGCCAAGGCCGTCGCCCCGATCTTCGGCCAGTTCGAGGACGCCTGGGGCAAGGGGACCTACGAAGCCCTGGCGGCCGTCGGCGCCCGCCGCCTCGAAGCGGCGGGCGCACCGATCGTCATCGCAGCGGGAGCCACGCCGTGAAACTGCTCGAAAGGCTCGAGGACGGGTTTGTCATTGCCCTGTTCCTGGGCGCGCTCGCCGCACTGACGGCGCAACTCCTCAGCCGCTATTTCCTCGTCTACCAGTTTCCCTGGACCGAGGAACTGGCGCGGTTCCTGTTCACCTGGTTCGTGTTCTTCGGCGCGGCCAACATCATGCGGCGCGGCGACCTGATCGCGGTGACGCTCGCGCCCGACATGCTGCCCGACCGGCCGCGCGCCGCCATCGCCATCGTCATGCATCTGATCGGGGCCGTGTTCTTCGCGGTTCTGGTGTGGACAGGCGTCATCCTGGTGAAAAAGGTCGCCGGCCTGCCGACGATCGCAATGGGCGTTTCATCGTCGTTTGAATACGCCGCGGTTCCCGCCGCCAGCCTGATCATGTGTGCCCGCTCGCTGCGCCGGGCGTTTGACATCTGGCGCAACGGCCTGCCGCGCGGCGAAGCCGCCACTCTGATCTAGGGAACCCCGGCAATGGCCCTTTTGCTCATACTCTGGATCGTGCTGCTCGTGCTCGGCATGAGCGTCGCGCTGACGCTCGGCGTATCCTCGCTTGTCCAACTGCTTGCCGACGGCACGCCGATCGTGGTCATGGCGCAGCGGATGACGAAGGCGATGTCGGACTCGTTTCCGCTTCTGGCGGTTCCTTTCTTCATCTTCGCCGGCAATCTGATGAACACCGGCGGCGTCACCGAGCGCATCTTCGGCTTCGCCCGGGTGCTCGTGGGCCATTTCCGCGGCGGCCTCGGCCATGTCAACGTGCTGGCTTCGGTGATCTTCTCCGGCATGTCCGGTTCGGCGCTGGCCGACGCCGGCGGCCTCGGCAACATGGAAATCAAGGCGATGCGCCAGGCCGGTTATGACGCGGGTTTCGCCGGCGCGGTCACGGTGGCGTCGTGCATCATCGGCCCGATGATTCCGCCCTCGATCCCGATGGTGCTCTACGGCGTGCTGGCCGACGTCTCAATCGGTCGGCTTTTCCTGGGCGGCGTCGTTCCCGGCCTTCTGACCGCCGTGGCGCTGATGATCATGGTCGCCTGGTTCGCCAAAAAGCGCGACTATCCGCGCGACCCGACGCCGACGCTTCGCGAAGTCGCCGTCTCCGCCAAACGCGCTGCCCTGCCGATCCTGACGCCGGGCGTGATCATCGCCGGCATCGCCTTCGGCTTCTTCTCGCCGACGGAGGCCGCCGTCGTCGCCTCGCTCTACGCCATGTTCCTGTCGATGGTGGTCTATCGCGAGATGGGTCTTAAGGACCTGGCCGTCGTGATCCTCGACACGGTGCGCATGACCGCCAACGTCTGCATGATCGTGGCGACCGCAAGCGTGTTCGCCTGGATCCTCGCTGCCCACCAGGCGCCGATGCATCTGGCGGCGTGGCTGCTGACGCTGACGTCAGACCCGCTGATGCTGCTCTTGATCATCAATATCGCGGTGTTCATCGCGGGCTTCTTCGTCGAGGGCCTGGCGATCATGATCCTGGTTGTGCCGGCGCTTGCGCCGACGCTGGCCTCGAGCGGCATCGATCCGGTACATTTCGGCGTTGTCTTCATCTTCAATCTGATGATCGGCCTGATGACGCCGCCGATGGGCGTCGGTCTGTTTGTCGTCTCGGGCGTTTCGGGCATCAAGCTTGAAACGCTGATCCGTTCGACGCTGCCGTTCCTGGTCCCTTTGGCCATCGTGCTGCTGATGTTGATGTTCATTCCCGGACTGGTGACCTGGTTGCCCAATCTGGTGCTCGGCGCGCAGTAGAAGGCGTCGGATGGCGGCCGCGTTTGAACGGCTAACGGCCGGGGGGCGATCCTGTCTGGGAGCGTTTCGGTCTGACCGTGAAATGGTCTAGAACCTGACCGGGCGGCCTTCGCGCGCCGAGGTCTGGGCCGCATGGCCGATCGCCACCGCCCAGCGCCCGTCGTCCAGCGACACCTCGGCCGGTGTCCCGGCGCGCGCCGCGTCGACGAACCGCCGGTGCTGGTAATAGGTCGAGCCGTTGTGGTCGCCGGCGGCCAGCAGCGCCGGGGCGACGGGGATGTCGAGCGTTCGCGG
>APMI01001021.1_pt1 | contig 21659 bp, 20 predicted proteins | sample 667938 | NCBI WGS metagenome assembly APMI01 (sample SAMN01084076, study PRJNA167559) | wastewater metagenome | biome: Wastewater | place: Denmark: Ejby Moelle, Odense | collected 2011-11-28
TATCTTAAGAAAATATATTAAATAGATATATAAAATCTATAAATAAAAAAAGGATAACAAATTTTGTTATCCTTTTTTAGTAGCGAAGACGGAACTACTTTAGTGTTCATCTAAACAAATCTAAATTAATAAAAATACACTATATAATTTTAATTTTCAGCTCATTACAAATAAATAAAATTAATTTAGATTTATATTCTTTTGCTTAAATTAATATTTACCATACATTTGCTATACATAAACAAATAATTACAACCCTTAAAATGGCAACTGTTAAATATTATTATCGTTCCCCAAAGGAAAATGCTACTCTTACTGTAAGACTTATGTATAGATATAATAGCAAAGACTACATCATAGGAGCTAATTCTGAAATATTAATATACAACAGAGAGGAATTGCTTGACAACCCTAATCTAAGTGGGAAATATTATTGGAACAAACAACACAATGCTCAAAGATTAAAGGATATTGATATAATTAATAAACGCAACCATCTTTCTACAATTCTCAATCGCTTAGAAAATTACATTTTACAATCTTTCACTTATATATCCCCCGAACAAGCAAACAAAGAATGGTTGCAGGGAATAGTTTTTGACTTTCACAATCCTAATAAAGCAGATGAAGCCCCTAATACCTTGATTGAATTTATTGACTTCTATTTAAAAATGAATACCAATCTAAAATATGGAACTTCAAAAAAGTTCATAACGCTTAAAAATAAAATAATAAATAGGAAAAATGAATTAACTAGAGGAGGAATTATTTTGCTTAGTGAGATAAATGATAATTTTAGAATAAAATACCAAAAAATCTTTTCTGACTATAATATAAACACAATCAACAGAGATTTAACCAATATTAAGACACTTTTGAGGTATGCTGAAAATAAAGGAAAAGAAATCAATAAAGAAGCATTAAACTGGAAATTAAAAGTTGATAAAACGCCTTTTGTTTACTTGAATGACGAAGAAATACAAAGAATTTATGAACTAAAAAATCTTTCTGAGCATCTAGGAAATGCGAGAGATTGGCTCGTAATTAGTTGTTTATGTGGACAACGTGTCTCTGACTTTATGAGGTTTAAAAAAGAAATGATTAGTAAAACCAAAAATGTAAGAGGAGAAGAGGTTATGATTATTGAACTTACCCAAGTTAAAACTGGAACTATTGTTACACTTCCCTTGCACAAAACCATCCTAGAAATTTTACACAAACGAAATGGTGATTTTCCTAGACCGATAAGTTCACAAAAATACAATGATTATATTAAGGAAGTATGCAAGAAAGCAAAAATAATAGAGAAAGTTTATGGGAGTAAACCTTTTGTAAACGAACTAGGTGTTAAAAGAAACGAATATGGTACATTTGAAAAATGGGAATTAATTGCTAGCCATGTTGGAAGAAGAAGTTTTGCTACTAATAGATTTGGTAATGTACCAACTAGTTTAATTATGAGTGCCACAGGGCATAGTTCTGAAAAAATGTTCCTAGCGTATATTCAAAAAACTCAAAGAGACCAAGCATTGAGTTTAGCAGATTATTTTTAATACTATCGAAATGACAAAAAGTTGCAACACAATTATTAGAGAAAACAAAAAATTGATTGAAAATATTGAAGATAAATTTGAGAAAAATATTTTGCATTATAAAAATGAAAGTGAAAAGCAGACTTTAGACTACAAGGACGACTATGTTTTTCAATACGTAAACCAATTCTATTCTTCGTTATATCATCAAATAAATGAGACTATAATGATTTTAGATATTAATCAATGTAGCGTAATTGAAAAACCTATATTGATAGAACAATTAGAGGAACTCTATAGACTATTTTTTGAATTTTTGGAAAAATCTGAATATAAAAGTGATTATTGGAAATTTTCTGAACTCCAAATACAGAATTTTTTTGAGGAGAATTTTACTTTTATTGAACCTAACAACTTTTCTCAAAGATATATCTATGAGATAATTAACCGAATTAAACAAAATATTTCTACGGACCATATTCCCATACCAATAAAAAAGGAAATTGCCCATTATACGAAGGAGACTTGGTTTGAAGTAGCATTAGAATTTGCAAATGGTAATGTTTATCGATTAATAGGCGAAAGAAAAAGCCATGTTCAAATGGCTAAGATTCTCTTTAAAAATCGTAAAATAATGCCATCTTCTTATAGACCGTGGATAAACCACTCTATAAATAAGGCTAATAACACGAAAAATATATTTGGAAGAATAAATTCAAAAGAGGAGTTAAAAAAAGTGCATAAGTATTGTATTGAAAATAATATCAATATTGCTGAAAAATTTATTGAAAATTGTAATGAAAATGGCATTAAATTTAATCCTTAATTAATTGTAACTTAAACTGTACAGTACAGCAAAAATACAGTTAAAAGTACATATAATTTCGCCCCATAATTTAAAAATATAAAATTATGGAAGCAAAGATTGTTCAAATCCAAGAAATCTCAGTAACCGAACTGAGTAGCATTATTAAAACTTCTGTTAGAGAAGAAATTTCTAATCTACAAACAAATCCAGTAAGTCAAATAGAACATCAAGAAGAACTCTTAACAAGAAAACAAGTTTTAGATTTTCTTAAAATATCTTCAGTAACACTATGGAAGTGGCAGAAAAGTGGTAGAATAGTAACTCACGGAATATCTAATCGAAGATATTTTAAACGTTCGGAAATTATGAGTTGTCTAACTAAATTAAAATAATGATTATGTTAGATGACAAAACCACAAAAGACGAAACCTATCCAACAGATGCGTTCCCCAAAATATTCTATGATTTAATAATTGAGTTTAATAAATCATTAAATTATCCAATCCCTTATAGTGGCACTGCAATTCTAACAGCCGTATCTACAGTAATAGGTACGAGTGTTAAAATGAAAGTAAAAAATAAATGGTATGAATACCCTTCACTTTATTGCTGTTTTGTTGGAAATGCTGGAACTAATAAGACCCATCCAATAAATACTTTTTTTGAACCACTTAAAAATATTGATGCTATTAACCACGAAGTCTATACTCAACAACGAAAAGAATTTAATGAATATGAAAAACTTTCTAAACAAGATAAAAAGAAAGTCCCCAAAATAGATGAGCCAATACTAAAAAAGCACATTCTGAATAACTTTTCTACTGAGGCTCTATTTAAAAGGCTTTCCGAAAATAAGAGAGGTTGTGCAATTATAAGTGATGAAATGGTTACCTTTTTTGAAACCATGAATAATTATTCCAAAGGTGACCAGATAGGAAACTATTTAAGTATTTGGAATAATCAATCAACTACGGTAGATAGAATTGGTGAACCTGTTCCAATGTTTATAAAAAATCCATTTTTATCTATAATTGGAGGGCTACAACCAAGAATATTATCCAGTGCCTTTCCTCCACAAAAAATGAACAATGGTTTTTTCCAAAGATTTCTTTTTGCTTATCCAGAAAACACTCAAAAACAACCATTTAACGATAATGACATCAATGAATCTTTGATGAATGAATACAATAATTTCTTTATAAGTTTTATTGAAAAAAATAACGTAGTAGAACATGAAGGATTCTTGAATAGCAAAGTACTCTACTGGTCGGAAGAAGCTAAACAATTTTTTATTAATTGGAATTTAGAAAACTGCAATTTAGTTAATGAATATTCGGGGAGTATCAAAAGTGAAATTTTAACTAAATTTGACAATCATCTTCTCCGAATAGCCTTAATACTGCAAATTATGGATAACTCCCAAAGTAGCATATTAGAATTAAAAGCTGTGGAAAATGCTAAAAAACTTTGCGACTACTATATTGGATGCTCATTTAAAGTCCTTGAAGCTATACAAAGTCCTAATACTTATCTGGAATCTTTACCCGAAAACAAAAAGAAACTACTTAATGATTTAAATGATAATTTTACCACTAAGGATGCCATAATTATTGGCGAAAAATATGATATCGCAGAAAGAAGAACAAAAGAATTTTTAACGGACAGTATGTTATTTACCAGGCTTAAACATGGATATTATGAGAAAAAAAAGTAACAATTAATTAAATATTTTGCACTTTCAACATTATCAGCACTTCAATATTAATGCTTATAATGTTGAAAATGCAAAAATGCCTATACATAAAAAAGTACTAAACTTTCATTTTATATAAAATTCTAAAATTTTCTTTTTTTTATTTCTTCTCAAAATAAATGATTTTGAAAAATTAAAAAAAACAATTGTTAGAATTAGAAGAATTGTAATTAAAGAGAAAAAGAACCAATAAAAATTTGATTCAAAATAGACAAGTTTATTGAAACTAAATAAGATTGAAAAAATAAATAGACCGAACCAAGTTAAAGACATGATTATACTTAAAAATTGATTTACTCTTGAAACAGAAAAAGGATAGGCATCACTTAAATCCAAAAAATTTTCATTAGATTTTTTAATGGTTGTAAATAAATTGCCTTGAATATTTTGCCCTAATAAATCCACGTGAGCCTCCCAGTTTTCTTGCCAATATTTTGAACCCCTATTAACAAAATACCAGCCTAATGAAAAAAAATAGCCAAGCGCAGAAATTAAAATAGTTATTCCTTTAATTTCATTTATTTTATCCGAATTATAAACAGTAAAGTAGGCTACAAACATCGCCGCTATAAATGCCCAAAAGTAAGTAGCTCTTTTCCAGTAAAGCTCAATCTCAAATTTCCTTGTATCAAGTGCCGTTCTTAATGCACTTTCAATAATTTCATTCTGTTCTAGAGGTGTATCTGTAAAAAATTGCTCAAAATATTTTTTCTCATTAATTATTTTCATAACCACTTAGGTAAATATTTATGTTTTTTTTATTTAATTGCTTGCTTTATCAAACTCATTATATATTCCATATTCTCAATATCTGTGACAAATATTTCATAATCTCCATTTCCCCAATGTCCAGTATTTGAAACATCTCGCATTAACTTCTTCGGTTCTTTTAATTCTCCCTTTTTGAGATTAATCCAAATTTTTAAACCTTTCAACTGTACGCATATATCAACAATATTTGTTTTCTTCTTAAAAGCTATATAATCTTTTTTGGGTTGTACTTCAATATCATCAGAAAGTTTTAATATTTCAGCTTTGTAATTTTCATATAATTTTTTTACAAAAACTGGTTTATTCATTAAATGCTTCTTCTCACTATACTGATTTTTTGATTTATTAGGAGATTCTTTCGTTTTCTTTATAGCCTCATTATTAGTAACATCTCTTTTGTCTTTTCCCAAAACAGGTAAAGCAACCTTGTCTTCAATACTTATATCAGCCCTTCTTTTCCCATTAGTTTTCTGCTGATTAGAAGTATTTTGTTTTAAGGTTAAAATCAAATCAAACAATTTTTTAAATCCTTCAAAATCTATTACATCATAAGTTTTTGTTTTTTCAGCAAATGCTTTTTTAAAATTACTTTTAGTGTAATTAGGCATTTCAGTAAGGCAACTTACATTTTCAAAAAGAAAAGATTTATACCTTTCAATTGGATAATAATCTTCAATTACAAAATCGGATGTAGTGTATCCATCTTTTTTTGGAATAAAATTTATATATATTCCGTTTTTAGTCTGCCCATGAAATTCATCTTTTTTACCTTGAAACCCTAATGTCTCTTTAATAGCATCAAGGCCTGCTTGATCTCTATCAACAAATGCGAAAGTTGGAGCATTGATAGGAAATTCGTCTACAAAGAGTTTTAAGCCACTTGCTCCATTAAATGGCAAATATTTAAAGTTAAGATTTTTGTATTTCTCATCAATAGAAGATAGTTTATATAATGCATTTTCTAAATGTATTATATCTGTTTTACCTTCTACAAGTATAGTATCTTTAACCTCACTTAAAAAAGCATTTTGCTCTTGCTTGCTCCAAAACTCTTTAGTTAATTCATTTATAATATATTGTCTGTCTTTTTTAATTAATTCCCCATTAGTAAGCATAAAAACATTTTCATCTTTAAAACTTTGGGTAAGTGTAGGGGAATGAGTTGTTATAATAATTTGCCTTGTCCCTTCATAGGGTTCAAATACTTTAATAATTTGATCTTTGTTGCTAATGTGTATGTGCGCGTCTGGCTCGTCAAGTAATATTAATGTATCTTCAGAACTTGCAAACTCTAATGTTGCCTTTATAAGTAGCAACTTTTTTTGTCCTTCACTTAAAGAACTTACATTAACTCCGTTATTAAATATTATTTCTACATCATCAATAATTTTTTTATCAGCAGGAGTAAAGGCAATATATAAAGAACGAAATACATCGGCACTATCATATCCAATAGCAAAGGCATTAGAAAAAGTACTACTAAACGCTCCTCCTATTTTAGCTTTAAAAGTTTCTAATGAATATGTATTAACATCGTCTATTCGTTTTATAAAACTTAAAGCAGGGCTATTGTTATAATCTTTGTATTTGTCTTTGAAAAACTTAAATCTTATTTCATTTACTATAACAATTCCTAGTTTGTTTTTAATAAAATCTTTAACATCATCTGCATCAGATATAAGCAAAGAAAGTAATATTAAATTCCAATAGAATTTATTCAGATAAAACATTTTGGGATATTCCAAAACATTAGCTTGATTTACGCCTGCAATATAATTAAGGTAAACTGGACGATAGTATTTTTGCCAAAGGCGGTCTTCTTCTCCGCTGTATATTGCAATTATTCTTTTGGGTAAGTGGTCTTTAATATCAAAAACGGGATTTCCGTTTACTGCAAATGCCCTCGACGTACCATTGCTTGTGATGGCAACAGTTGTATTGTTAAATGTTTCATACTCTAGCAAATAAGGGAATTCGTCCTTTTCCTCCAAAAATAAAGACTTAAAAATAGAGCTAAAAACTTCTAATATATTACTTTTACCACTACCATTATTACCTATAAAGGCAGATACTCCATTACAATAACCAAAATCTATTTTAAGGTTATGAAAATTTTTATAGCTTCCATGTATTTCTAGTTTTTTTAGTTTCATAAGTAATTAATTAAAAATTTCTTTTTCAAACTCCAACATTGCTTCCTCTTTATTTTTAAAACTTAATAAGTATAATTCTTTAATTTGTGCTTTAATTGAATTGATATGATTTGATATTTGTTTTTGTTTTTCAATTGGTGGCAAAGGAAATAAAAAGTCTTGCATTTCTTGAGCATTAATATTTGCTTGTCCAGTAATTTGTCTACTGACCATATCTTTTTGGACTTGTAAAATTGAAGAATTAAATAAATAATTTATATAAAAATTATCAGCAAGATTTGGATTAATTACAATTCTTATTAAATATGAAGCAAAAGTAAATATGTCTTTTTCTAGAAAAATTGCTGTTTTACCAACGAGTTCTTTACTATTTGTCCTGTTAAACAATAAATCACCAACATTTAAAAAATATTTCTCAACATTAGATGTTTTTTTGATATACTTTAAATTATTTAAATCTAATTCCGAATTAACTATATTATTCATTCTTAAAATAGGTACTCCAATATTTTTCACATCAGCTTTTTCAGATAACCCATATTGATAACTTAAAATCAATTCTTTTAGCTTTACCGGTTGATACTTTCCTTTAAAAAGAAAAGACATTTTTGTGTATTTATTTAAATAATCAACAGCCCATCTTTCCACATTTTTATATTGCACTAATTGAAAACTATACTTTTTATCGTTTACATTATTATCAATATCAATGTCTAACACTTTAAATAAATATCTTTCAATTTCCGCTTCAAGCGACTTAGCCTTTTCTTCTTGTTTTAGTGCAAGTCGTAATCTTGAATTATAACTTGCAACAATTCTGTTTTGTTCTTCAATTGATGGAAGTGGAATAAAAATTTCATTAATTAATTGGTTCGGTCTAATATATTTTCTATTTGTTGTCCCACTTACAAAACTATCTAAATATTCTTGAATACGTTTACTCTTAAAAAGTGTTTGAATAAAATAAACATTTGCCTTTTTTGTGTCAATCTCTGCAAAAGCCATATTTGACGAACCTAACCCTCCTGCTAATTCTTCGGTAATGATTCCGAAAGCTCCATTTTTAGTGTCAACTTTACACCAAAACAAATGATTTGGTTTTGCTTGCTGGTAAAGCCGCATTTTTAGATTTTTTCCTTCGACTTCTCTATTTATAAATGCACCTTTACCATATGAGCGGACTCCTAATATTTCATAGGTTTTATTATCTTCAATACTTACCTTTTTAATTTCTGCCTTTGATAAAAATTCGCCAAATAGAACAATCGGAATAGACGGATTGAAAAAGTTATCTTTTTTTAAAAAATATTTCACATCCCAACTATTGAAATTAGAATATGGGATAAAATTCAAATAATTATTCATCTGCATCCTATTTACTATAAAAAGAGACTGGTTTATCTAATTCTATCCTGAAAATATCTCCGTCAATAATTTCATATTTCACTTTTTCAAATACATCATCCCAAAGTTTATTTTCTTTTCTATAGGTTGTAAACTCTTCTTCTAACGGTTCAAGCTCATTTTCTATAATTGCACCAGTTGTGCTAATACCTGCTTTTTCAACCTCTGCAATTGGTATTTGATAATCGAAATGCTCTTTTATTTTTTGTTTAGTTTCACTTTCTAATTGAGCTTCTAATTGCTTTAATTTTTCTTTTAATTCTTTTTTTTGCTCTGTATTTAATTTTTCAGGAAATATTTTAACGATTTTTTCACTTTCCAATTTGAATAATTCTATTTGCTTTTCATTTTCTGTTTTAACAATACTATTGTATTGTTCTAATTCTTTTTCTGTAAATTTTTTTAAAAATAACAAGCTGGGTTTTATGGTTGCACCACTTGCTATAAATACGTCTTGAGGTATTGAGGTAACCATCAATATCTTAGCTTTGCTTTCAACAAATTCTCTTACTTTTTTTAAATTTGAATTATTCAAAACACCTTCGGGTAATACAATCCCAAGTCTTCCGCCTGGTTTAAGTAAATTTAAACAGCGTTCTATAAATAACACTTCGGTTAGTCCACTAAATTTTCCAACTTCAAAAACATCTAAAATAGGAGTGCCGACTTTTTCTTGGTTTTTGTTTGTTTTATTTGCCCAATCTTTTAACTTTTTAATGACGCTATTCTCGTAATCAAAAGCTTTATATTTTTCAATATATAATTTTTCATTTTCTTCATTTGGTAAATCTATGTCCGTTATTAATTGACTTTTGTCAACTCGTGCTCCAAATGGAGGATTGGTAAGAATTACATCAAATCTGCCCTCAAATATTCCATTAACATCTAATAAGCCATCATTGTGATGAACCCCGCCATGTCCATCGCCGTGCATTATCATATTCATTTTGGCAGTTCTAGCCATTCTTGGATTAGCATCTGTACCATAAATACAGTTATAGCTTAAATTATGTAACCTACTTTTAGGATTTGTTATTTCTAACTCTTTTTGAAGGTTTTCGACTAATTTATCTTTTATTTTTTTCTTCTTAATAAACTCTTTTTCAATTATTTTTTGATTATTAATAATGTCTTTTTCTATTTTTTCTTTAACATACTCAAACGATTTAATTAAAAATCCACCACTTCCACAGCATGGGTCACAAATTTTTTCATTCTCTTCTGGGTCAAGCACTTTAACCATAAAATCAACAATTGTTCTTGGTGTAAAAAATTGCCCTAATTCTCCCCGAAAAGTTCTACCTAGAAATTCTTCAAAAGCAATTCCTTTGATATCATCAGATGTAGAAGATAAATTATATACTTCGAGTTCTTTAACAATAAGCTCAAAGCTATTTCTCTTGATTTTAATTATGTCATTATCTTCAAAAAGCTTATGGTCTTTAAATTTTCTTTTTGTATCATCAAATTCAAACTGGATAAAATCTTTATTGTAATTTGGATTTTCTTGTTTTAAAGAGGGCTCAATTTTTTCTTTATAATATCGTTCTTTTAGTAAAAAAGTATCCCATGTGAAAATTAATTCTTTATCAGGATTTCTTTCATACATAATTTTCATAAAAAGTATTTTACTTATTTCATCAAATGCCGCTTCTGGAGATAATTTATCGTTATTTCTAATTATGTTATGGCATTTATTTAATAGTTTGGTAAAATCCTCTCTTGAAAACGCTTTTGTTTCGTCTATAAATTTTTTTATTGATTCAGAATTTATTATTTGATTAGCTTTGGGCAAATCTTTTAGATTTTCAAATTCTTTAATTTTCTCATCTTTAATAATTCTGAATATTTTTGTTTCTTTTAGATTAACTGCTATAAAGAAATCAGAATCAACTAGAGAGGCTAACTTATATTTTTCTTTAATATCTTCTTTTTTTATACTTATATATTCTGCCTTACAATCAATGGTAATTATTATTGAAGGTTTTATTTCAGTATTAGCATTAATCTCTTTCCAAATTGCAACATCGACGATTTGTCCTTTTTTTACTTGAAAGTCTTGTTTCATCTGATTTGGAGAATAACCATAATCATTAATAAGCCGAATAATAAATTCTTGTTTTACTTTTTCCTCAGAATTTAATTCTAACCATTTATTCAATAATGGCGCAAATATTTTATTATTTTTAATTTCAACTTGCATTATCATTTAGCGGTTTTTGTTGGGTTGACTAATTCTCTCACATCAATATCTAAAATTTTAGAAATAGTAATGAGCTTTTCTAGAGAGGGTTGCACTTCATTGGTACACCATCGTGAAACGGTAGTCTCATTATTTTTAAGTCTTTCAGCGAGCCACTTATTTGTTTTTCCTTTTTCCGCTAAAACAACTTTAAGTCGATTAATTGCTTTACTATCCATATAAATCGGCATTTGGTGTAAATATAATAACTTATTACGAAAATATTGTTATAAATTTATTTTAACAACAAAAAATATAACAACATTTTAAATGTGTGTTAAGTAATAGTAAGATGAAGTGTGTAACATACTGCGTATATAGAAAATTTGTTTTACAGTAACTAAAAGCTTTCAAGTAAAATAATAGTATATTTGTATTGAAATAAAAGAAATATAACATATTAGCGTCCCTATTTTAGTTAGCTAAACCGACCAAGTTAAAAATAACGAATACAAGGGAGATAAGAGATGCACACGTGTATAAGGCGTGGGCTTTCTATTCTTTGTATTGCGTTCTTGGTCGGACGTTGCTAACTGATGGAAATGTCCCACGCTATTTGTATTAATTAAAAACTCTTTATGGGGCATTAAGAGTTTAATTTACAAATGAAGTCTTTTTCAGTTCTAACAAAGCAAATTTTATCAATTCCTTTATTATTAATTGTTCTCAGTTGCTCAAGTGACAAAATAGGAAAATATACTAAGGAAGAATTACCTCCTAATTTTGAATATAAAATAATTAAGGATAAGAGTAGCACTTATCTTGAAAAAAATCAATTAGAAGTTGAAATTAATCAAAAATTAACAGAGGGGCAAATTGCTACATTAGCAGAAGACCTCTATAACAAAAAAGATATACAAAAAAGATTTTATATTAACTACATTCTTAAAGGTAGCCAAAATAGTGTTGCTTATTGGGCAACAAGTCACTTTGATCCTGAATTAAACATTTCTATAACTGGTTCTACAGAAAACGAAGATAATTCTATGTTGAGGACAGCCGAAGATGTACAAGGAAATATAATTGGTGTTTTTAATGAAAAAGAATATACTTTTGCTATATATACAGTTTATGAGGATAAAGGTTCACTATTTGTAAAAACTTCATTTAAAAATGGACAATCAATGATAGAAGAAGTTAATAAAATTAACAATGCTAAAGGAGATGTTAAATTGACGAGCAAAGACAATGATGGTAATGGAGAATACTACATTCTTAAAGATAACACTTTAGAATTTTACAACAAAGAAAACAACAAATTTACTGAAGCAGAAAGAATAAAATAAGCTACCATACATTTACCATACAAATTAAAAACCGCAACTATTGATTATCAATTAGTTGCGGTTTAATTTTGTAGCGAAGACGGGATTTGAACCCGTGACCTTTGGGTTATGAATCCAACGCTCTAACCACCTGAGCTACCTCGCCTTTTTCGTGGTGCAAATATATGAATATTTTTATTCTCTGCAAATTATTTTAAACCAAGAAAATTTAAAACCTCAAGAAAATTATCCGGTGTTGCAACAATCTTATTAGACGCATCTACTATATAAAAGGTAGGAGTTGCGTGGATATTATACGTTTCTACATAAGAACTATACCATCCTTTTAATTCCGTATCATTAATCCAAGGCAGAAGCTTAACTTTATCAGCATAAGCAGTCTTATCTGTATCCAAAGAAAAACCAATAACCTCTATATTTTTTGATTTCAATTCTGCATATTTTGTCATCATCTCGCCTATCTCTTTCTCACAATGAGGGCAAGTAGATGCCCAAAAAATTAAAACTTTTTTATCTGCTTTCACTTCATGAAGTGATTTTGCTTTAGTATTAAGAGGTGATAAAAATTTATAATTAGGAATTATAGTACCTAAAGCTGTATTGTCATTAGATTTGATTGTGCCAGACAATCTTTCATTTATGGTACATTTCAGCGCCTTGGCCTCAGCTAGATATTTAGTTTTTAACTCTTTTAAACTATACACATCAAAAATATCTATCAATTCTGACAACACAGTTTGACCTCTTGGTGTTTCTATATTTACAGTTTTTAACAACTTATCCGTTTCTACATTTAAGGAAGCTTTATTAGAATTGCTCAAAAAACTAATTAAAATAGGTCTTAAAAGGGATGACGTTTCAAGAAAATCATTTGAAGTATTTAAAAAATTAATTATTTCATCATTATTTGGAGATTTCACCCCAGCAGTTTCAGACAAAAACTTACGGTAATTATTAACATAATAATCTATAAAAGCATGTTCAGATTTATTATATTGTATTGGTAAATTAAGATTATTTATCTCATCATTGAGAGCTTTACCAAAAGGAGAGTCTTCTCTGTAGAATGTAACAATTTGATAAAGCGCTGGCAATATTTGTTCTTTCTTTTTTTGCTGATCTTGCAAGCCATAAAAAATTAGATTTACATCATCTAAATAATCTGTTTTTGCTATTTTTCCATTTTTCGTGGTAAAATTTAGAGAAACATTGGTATTTTCAGTGACAAAAGAAACAGAAGAGTTGGTTTCAGGAAAGTAAATTTTCATCATGCCTTCGTATTTTTCTTTCACATTAAAAATCCAGGCATTATTTTTCTTGATTGCTTTATCAACAATTAAATCTTTAGAACCATTTAATTTATACAAATAAGCTTCAGATGCAGTAAAATCACTTGGTGCTTTTACATTCACAGAAAATTGTGCTTTAAAAAAAACAGCTATAAGTAACAAGGAAAGTACAATAATATTTTTCATAGTATAAAGATAAAAAAACTCACAATTTCTTGTGAGCTTTTATGATTAATTTTTCACTAATCTATTTGATTTTTTATATGCATAATAAATTACAAACAATGCTATGACAGCAAGATAAATTATATAATTATCAATAGGAGAAGCAGGAGCCCCTGGTGTAACTCCACCACCTCCACCTCCCGGAGGACCACCTGCTGGAGGTGTAGGAGGTTGAGCATTATACATAAAATAAATTAAGTTAACTAGTAAGAATAATATTTTATTAATATATTTCATGGTTGCTTATTTTATAATTTTAGAAGTTACTTTTACACCAAGTTCTGAAACTACATTGACAATATATGTATTATTAACACCATTATCAAGTCTAATCAAATAATCCGAACTCGCACTTACATTTTTCTCACTAAAAATAAGCTTCCCACTCATATCGTGAATATATACATCTGCTTTTTTCCAATTTGGATCAAACTTCACAATGTATTTATCAGCTTCTTGTATATAAACAATTTTTGTTCTAGATGGTGTTACTCCGTCAGCAGTACCCAGCGTTCCAGAAGCATCTGGTTTTCCATAATACAAATCGTATTCAGTACCATCTACAACAAAAGTATCTCCTTGTTTTAAACTTACCAATTCGCTATTTGCAACGGATTTCCTCAAATAAAATCCTTCGCCAGAAGATAAAGCATGAGTTCCTTCATTTACTAATTTAGCATCTTCTCTAATCTCAAACTTATAAGATTTTATATTAGTACTATAATTTACTAATTTTATGTTCTTTCCTTTAAAACTACTTTCATTAGCTTCATTAATATATAACCAATATTTATTAGTTTGATTATAATCATATCCACCAGCAACAGCTTCTTCATAAGTTCCAACTATATTATCACTGAATGCTGTAACTTGAGATGTTTCTTTATCTGGATGACCAGTGATTGCATCTGCATAAACTACATAATATGTTTTTCCTATTTCATTTCCATTGGCATCTAATGCTATTATTCCTAATTGTTTAGTGGTAGAACTTCCCGCTACTTTTGAAGACATTCTAGAAGCCGTTACACTATAACTATTGGAAAGTCTAGGATAATATTGAAATCTTCTCAAAGTTTTGAAATCTAATAATCTCTCTGCCGATGGACTAGACTTTGTATTATCTTTCATCTTAATAACAAAAGTTCCCATTGGTCTTACCATCATATAATCTACATCTCCTACCGGTACAGAAGGAGTACCGCCTGTTGCTCCTCCAGGTATCCCAGATGTATTAGTAAAAGTTACATATTTGTATGATGTAGAGCCACCACCAACATTAGTTGTATACTGCACTCCCGAAACCTCTAATCTAATTCCATAAATGTTAGATAAAAAATTTCCATCACCAGAAGCACCTTCATTATAAGCTATTCTAGACAAGTCTAGATTAGTAAGAAAAGGATTACCAAACTGATATAAATTTTTACCAAAACCTTTACCATTAGCATCGCTTACATCCCAAGCAGATCCTCCACTCGCAATATGGAAACCATCTTGCAAGTATGAATTATATCTTTCGTTATAAATGTTTTTATTAACTCCACTTGCACCATAATTTATATAGCTACCATCTGCATTAGTACCAGCGTCTTCTAACTTAGCATTTGGAATGTTTTCTTCAGCAAAAGGAATACCTTTTATAGTGTATACCTTAGTACTTAAATCTAGATTTTTAGCTCCTAAGATATAATAGCCTGTAGCATTCTCATTTGTAGAACTATTAGCTGCAAGAGTTTTAGATGCTACATCTACGAAATCAAATCTAGCATACTTATTATTCCACTTTAAGATTTCATTCTGACTCCATCTTGTATTCCCAAAAGTTTTACCTAATTCTGTAACTAGACCTAGCGTAGAAAATGTCTTTTTGAAAAACGGAAGTGCTATCTGCTGATAAGAGCCATGCTTTACAGCTCTCAATTCTTGATCTACAAATCCATCTACGTTATTCTGGCTCAAACCACTTATGTAAAGCTGACCGTAGGTATAAACAGGAGTTGTTGAAGAATTAGCAGAATTAACCAAATTATAGGCGGTTGTTTCATTAATTTTGTTAATAAAATTACCTCCTGCATTAGTTTCAGTTTTAGGGTTATTAGAAGCATCCAATGTTTTAAAAACATCTGATCCTCCTCCCACAATCATAACATTTCCATAATTTAGAACTTGTGCATCATTTTTGATAGTCATGCCTCCGCCATTATAGACGAGAGCATTTTTACCTACATAAACTTTTGCACTAGTATCTAAAAAGGAGAGAGTAGTTTGCGCATTTGCAGACAAACATGCCCCTAATAATGTAAGAGTTAGTAAATTTTTTTTCATTTTGTTTGTGTTTTCAAGAAGTTACACTCCTTTCTGAAGCGACAAAATTATAAAATTTTATCGTAATTCCAAATTTTTTCTTCATTAAATTATAGATTTAACATCTTCTTCATCTATAATTAATGATTCTCCTAATGAATCTATGTCAAACATGTAGTTTTCTAGTACTTTTTCTGTGGTGCCTCTCAGTCCTCTTGCACCTAATCCTTTATCTATTGTGTACTCTACAATTTTTTCTAAAGCTGTATTATCGAACTCAATATCAATACCGTCTAATCTAAATAATTCTATATATTGATTAATGATAGAATTTTTTGGCTCTTTCATAATCCTTAACAGAGTTTCTTTATTTAGTTTATCTAAATAAGTGACAATGGGAAATCTACCCAAAAGTTCTGGGATTAAACCAAATGTTCTAAGATCAGATGAATTAAGCTTCTCTAAAATGTATTCATCTTCTTCTGTTTTATTTATTTTTTCTGAACTAAAACCTATTGCTTGTTTATTCAGTCTTCTTTCTATAATTTCCTTTATTCCGTCAAAAGCACCACCTGCAATAAACAAAATATTCTGGGTATTTACTTGAATGTATTTTTGGTCAGGATGCTTTCTACCTCCTTGGGGTGGTACATTTACGATACTTCCTTCCAGCAATTTCAATAGCCCCTGTTGGACTCCTTCCCCAGAAACATCTCTCGTAATACTTGGATTATCTGATTTTCTTGCTATTTTATCAATTTCATCAATAAAAACAATTCCTTTTTCTGCTTTTTCTACATCATAATCTGCTACCATCAGCAATCTAGAAAGAATACTTTCTACATCTTCACCTACATAACCTGCCTCTGTAAGAATGGTGGCATCTACTATACAAAATGGCACATTGAGTTGTTTTGCGATAGTTTTTGCAAGAAGGGTTTTTCCTGTACCAGTCTCACCAACCATGATGATATTAGACTTTTCTATTTCTACAGATTTATTTTCGTCTTTGTTGTGAAGCAATCTTTTATAGTGATTATAAACAGCTATAGAAAGTTGTTTTTTTGCTTGATTTTGACCTATTACATATTCATCTAAAAAAGCTTTTATCTCTCTTGGTTTTTTTAGTTCATCTATAGACTGAGCTGGCGCGAATGACGCCGAGTCTACACTTTCTTTTACAATCGCATGCGCTTGTTCTACGCAGTTTTCGCAGATATAACCATCTTTACCAGAAATTAATATTTCTACTTCGCTTTTTTTTCTTCCGCAAAACGAACATTGATTTGGATTCATTATTTCTAATTTTTAAAAAAACTCAAATTCCTGATTGAAATTTGAGCTTTATTTTATTGATTTACAATTTTATCTTGTACTTCTTTATATTCTTCTGGTGTAAGTTTCAATCTTTCATTACCAAAATTAAGGTCTTGCATACTATTGAGTGGCACTAGATGTATGTGAGCGTGCGGCACTTCTATACCAACCACCGCTATACCTACTCTAATGCAGGGAATTGCTGCACCTACTTTGTGTGCAACTTTCTGTGCAAAACACCAAAGATTTTTAAACTCTTCTGATTCTAAGTCAAAAATTAAATCTACTTCTCTCTTAGGAACCACCAATGTATGTCCTTTTACCAAAGGCATAGCATCTAAGAAAGCGAGATGGTTTTCGTCTTCTGCAATTTTGTAGCAAGGGATTTCTCCGTTTATAATTTTTGTGAAAATTGAACTCATAATATTAAGATTGGTTCCTCAAAATTACAATGAAATTTCTAAAACCTCAAACGAAAGTTTATTACCATTTGGCAAAACAATATCTGCAGTTTCGCCTACTACTTTACCTAATAAACCTTTGGCAATAGGTGTATTTACCGATATTTTACCAGTTTTAATATCAGACTCATTATCTGGAACTAATGTAAATTTTTGCTCTTGTTTAGTAGTATTATTTTTAAGACGAACTGTGCAAAGAATAGAGACTTTAGAAGTATCTAATTGGCTACCGTCTATCACTTTAGAATTAGCAATAACATCTTTTATTTTAGAAATTTTCATTTCAAGCATTCCTTGTGCTTCTTTGGCAGCATCATATTCTGCATTTTCAGACAAATCTCCTTTATCTCTTGCTTCTGCTATCTGCTGAGTAATCTTTGGCCTTTCTATACTCTCCAATTGCTCCAGCTCAGCTTTCATCTTTTCTAAGCCTTCTTTGGTTACATAATTCATAACTTTGCTCATATCTCGTATATTTAGCGTTAGTATAAAAAAATAATCCGACCTTTGTCGGACAATATTCATTAAAAATTCGAGTTACAAAGATAAGACTTATTTTGATATGAAAGCAAAAATTCTAAAGACGCTCGCCACAATAACATTGGTTATCAGTTTATTAAAAATTTTCAACTCTTGCGGAAATAGAGAAGAAACCACCAGTTGCTTTCCCAATCAATTAATTTCTGTACAGATTAACATAAGTCTGCCTGCATATTATCCTTTACAAAACATAGGAGGCTGGGTCTATATCTCTGAACAACAATCTGGAACCAAAGGTTTAATTGTAACTAGAACGTCTAGTGGTTTTAAAATTTATGATAGAAACGCTCCGCACATTTGCCCAGATACCAATACGGTACTAGAGGTAGAAGGAGGTACACTGGTTATTTGTAAAAAAGATAATGCAAAATGGTTTTTGATGAACGGCGCACCTGCGGAAGTTAGCGCTTATCCGTTAAAGCAGTATTTTTCTACATTCAATCCTTCTACTAACGTATTAAATATATATAATTAATTTTATGAAAATTGTAGTACAAAGAGTAAAAGAAGCAAACGTAAAAGTAGATAATGAAATAGTAGGTAAAATCTCTGAAGGACTAATGCTACTAATAGGCGTAGATGAAGAAGATGATATTAACGATGCAGACTGGCTCATAAAAAAAATTATAGATTTAAGAATTTTTTCTGACCAAGATGGCAAAATGAATCTTTCGGTGAAAGATATTTCAGGAGAGATTCTTTGCATTAGCCAATTTACATTAATCTCTGATTACAAAAAAGGAAACAGACCATCTTATATAAAAGCTGCAAAACCTGAAAAAGCAGTTCCTTTATTTGATTATTTCAAACAAGAAATTAAAAAATCTGGTCTAAAAACAGAAAGTGGCATCTTCGGGGCAGACATGAAAGTATCTCTTCTAAATGACGGTCCTGTTACTCTAGTTCTTGATAGTAAAACCAAAGCATAAAAAAAGCATCCTAATTTTGGATGCTAAATTTTTGGGTGAATGATGGGTCTCGAACCCACGACCTTCGGAACCACAATCCGACGCTCTAACCAACTGAGCTACAATCACCGTTTTTGCGTGTGCAAATATATAAATTTTTTGGAACAATTAACAAATAATTCCATCAAAATTTTTAAGAGCCAATGTTTTTTCTGTAGTAAAGCCTTCAGCGTGCTCTACATCAGCTAATCGGCCTAAATCTTGCGCTCTATAGGTAATGCTATCTAAGAAACTTTTAGAAGATATTGGTGTGGTAGGTTCTGTAGAAGTAGGATCATAAAATTGAGTTTTATAAGCTAAACAAGATTCTATTTTTTTATCTAGGAACCCTGATATGTCAATTACAAAATCAGGTTCAAGATTTTTCCATTGTATGTAATGAAAAACTTGTTTTGGTCTCCATTTTTCTTGTTTTTTACCAGACTCTTCCGTTTCTATTTTAATTAATCCTGACAAAAAACAAGCGTCAGAAGCTAATTTAGCTGCCTTTGCATGGTCTGGATGCCTATCATCTATTGCATTGCAAAAAACTATTTCTGGTCGATATGTTCTAATTGCTTTAATAATTCTAAGTTGATATTCTTCTGAATTTACTAGAAACCCATCTTTCATATTCAGATTTTCTCTAGCAGAAATCCCTAAAATCTCGGCAGCATTTTGCGCTTCTATAGCTCTTGTTTCATTAGTTCCTCTGGTTCCTAATTCTCCTTGTGTAAGATCTATAATTGCCACTTTTTTCCCTTCCGAAATTAATTTGGCGATTGTACCTCCACAACCAAGCTCCACATCATCTGGATGTGCACCTATAGCTAAAACATCTACTTTCATGTTTCAAATGTAAAAAAAAATTAATTAATAATATAATCTCAAAAAAAACTCCTTAATTTCTTAAGGAGCTCATTAAAATTTATTTGTTTAATATTTTTTGCAAACTTAATGCACTTTGGTCTGTCGGTTTTATAGCAAGAGCTTTTCCTATGTTTTCTATAGCTTTAGCTTTATCTATATCTTTTAAAAGTAATGCTACATTGTAATATGCACCATATAAATTGTCTTGTAATGGTTGTTGTTCAGCAGCTGGTTTTGCTAATACCACGTCTATATATTTAAGGTAAGCTAATGCAGCTGGTTGGTTATATCCACCTTTTTGTAAAGCATATCCTTTGCTATAGAATGCAGGTTCCCAAGTTGGCAACAACTCATTAATTTTTTGCCAAGTTAAAGCTGAACCTTCCCAGTTAGAAACGGCTTCGTAAGCTTGTGCCAAGTTAAATAAAATGGTAGTATCTTCTTTATTAGCTGCTGCCTGTTTTTTAAGAGCTTCTATATTTTCATTAGTAGGCCCAGCATCTGCTTTCGCTTTTAATTCACCTGCTCCACTTATAACTTTTGCATACTCACCATCCCAATTTAGAGTATCATCATTCGCCGCTTTTACAACTGCCATTTTCTCTGCTGATTTTTGCATAAGAGTCGCTTTTGTTGCTGCATCTGCTTCTTTAGTTGCTAAACCTGCATATATTAGAGATTCTAAACCAGAATCACTAGGAATAATTCTAGATTTATCTATTTTTTCATAATAAGAATCAAGATTTGCTTTTGCCCCAGCATAATCATTTTCTTCATACTGAAGATATGCTTTTAATTTATACTTAATAGGGTCTGTCACTTTATCAAAAACTTTATCTAGAGTCGTTTTAGATTCTGCATAATTATTATTAATAAAATATAATTTAGCAATTTCTAATGTAGTACTCGGGTCTTCATCTGCATATTTGGTATAATTGATAAGTCCTTTAGTTGTTTCTTCTGGTCTTTGGAAAATTCTATTATACTCTGCTTGTGCTTTATATGCTGGCGCATATGTGGGATCTGTAGCAATAGCTTTGTTTATATTTTCTTCTGCTTTTTTGTATTGTTTAGCAGCCATCCAAAGTGTTGCCATTCTGTAGAAAACAGAAGCTTTATTTTTAGCAATCGCAGAAGCTTTTTCATAAGCTGTCATAGAATTACCTGGATCTTTGATTAATCTGTAAGCATCACCTAAAGTATAATAATAGTGTGCAGGAACACCATCTTTATCAGCAGCTTTTTCTATGGCTTTATTTAAGAAAGAAATCGCAAGATTAGGATCATTATTATTATCATACATAGAAAGAGCCTCTCCAATTCTATAGAGTACTTCAGGATCTTTTTCTCTAGAATCTTTAGCAATCTGAGTTAGATCTGTAATGGCAGAAGACTTTTGTCCTTTACCCATTTTAATTGCAGCCAAACCTATTTTATTAAGATAGCTCTTAGAATCTAATGAAATTCCTTTATCAAAACTTTCTTTTGCTTTATCAAAATTAGGTTCAAATTGAACTAAATATGCATTTCCTAAGTAGAAATAATTTTCGGCAGATGGAGATTTTGCAATTAATTGATTGAAAACCTCCTTTGCCTTAGCATATTTATGACTATCTAAATAGTTAATACCTTCCGCTACCGTTTGTGCACTAGCAAAACTTAAAACAAAAGTTGCAGCTGCACTCATTACTACCTTTTTTGGTATATTAATACTGTATTTCATATCTAAATTTTTTCTTTAAATTAATTCTTAT
>APMI01011191.1_pt1 | contig 21659 bp, 18 predicted proteins | sample 667938 | NCBI WGS metagenome assembly APMI01 (sample SAMN01084076, study PRJNA167559) | wastewater metagenome | biome: Wastewater | place: Denmark: Ejby Moelle, Odense | collected 2011-11-28
CGACCAGGCCGAACGCGACCGGGCTGGGCGCGATACAGGCCGATTTCAGCCGGTGGCTGGCCGAAGCGGACGAAAGCGCCGGCGAGCGGCTGCCGCTGACCGACCGGCGCGGTCTTTCCGTTTACCAGAACAATTATCGCGCGCAGTTGATGGACTGCCTGGAAGAGAGCTATCCGCAGACGCTGGCCCTGATCGGCGCGGACGCTTTCCGCAGCGCGGCAGCCCATCATGTCGATGCCGTGCCCCCGCATAGCTGGACACTCGACGAATATGCCGAAGGCCTGCCGGGCACGCTGGCCGCGCTGTTTCCGGACCAGCCCGAAACGGCAGACCTCGCCCGGCTGGAACTGGCCCTGTCCGAAGCCTTCGTCGCGCCCGACGCCCCGGCGCTCTCGCTGGCCGACATCCCCGACGTGGCATGGGATACGGCCACGCTGCGGCTCGTCCCCTCGGCAACCTTCCTCACGCTTTCCACCAACGCGGCCGATATCTGGGCCGCGCTGAACCGCGAGGAAGCGCCGCCACCCGCCGACCATGGCGGCGACGTTCGCGCACTGATCCTGTGGCGGCAGGATTTCACATGCTGCTTCCAGCTCATGGATGCGCAGGAAACGGCCCTGCTGCCCCGCCTCGCCACTGGCTTGCGCTTCGAGACGATGTGCGAAGAGCTGGTCGAGACGCTGGGAGCGGACCACGGCCTTGCGCTGGCGGGCGAATTGCTGGCGCGCTGGAGTCAGGCGGGCCTGCTGCGGCACCCCGATCGCTGAAGCCAAAGCCCTGTAAAATCACGCCATGCCAACCTGCCGGGTGGACATTCCCCCGCCATCGCCCGCATAGAGCCATGCGAATGCAAGGCGGCTCCACCCGTTGATGGCCGCCGGCAACGGAAAGGCCCTTGTCGTGAATCCCCTCCAGCGCTTTCTTCCCCGGCGGGTCCGCATTCTGCTGCGCCGCCACGGGCCGGAAGCGTTCATCTGGCGGCGGCGCGTGGCGCTGCTGGGCGGCGGCATACTTATCGGGCTGATCGCGCTGCTGTTCGCCGCCCTGGCCGACAGGGCGAACGAGGGCTTTCAGGGCATCGTCGCGCGCTGGTGGTGGATGCCGCTGGTGCTCACGCCCGCCGGGTTCGTCGCCTTCGCCTGGCTGACCCTGCGCCTTGCGCCCGCGGCCAAGGGATCGGGCATTCCCCAGGTCATGGCCGCGACCAAGGACCCCGAGGCGGCGCTCGGCGGTCTCGTCTCCGGGCGCACGGCGATCGTGAAGTTCTTCCTGACGATCGGCGCGCTTTTGTTCGGGGCTTCGGTGGGGCGCGAAGGGCCGACCGTGCAGATCGCCGCCGCGATCATGGGCTATTCACACCGGCTGATGCGGGTGCCGCTGCGCGCTTCGGTCTATATCGCGGGCGGCGCGGCGGGTGTGGCCGCGGCGTTCAACACGCCGCTGGCGGGCGTAGCCTTCGCGATCGAGGAACTGGCTGCCGCCTACGAACAGCGCACCACGCTGCTGGTCATGGCGACGGTGCTGATCGCGGGCATGGTCAGCCTGGGCCTGGCCGGCGACTACGTCTACTTCGGCGAGATGCGCCAGACGCTGAACGTCACGCAGGCGCTCGTCGCGACGCCGGTGGCGGGCGTGCTGGGCGGCCTCGCCGGTGGTTGCTTCTCGCACCTGATGCTGTCGGCCGGATCGACGCGCTTCGCGCCGATGGCCTGGCTGCGCGCGCGGCCGCTGCTGCTGGCCTTGGGCTGCGGGCTGGTCGTCGCCGGTCTCGGCGTCGCGACGGGCCTGACGTGGGGCACCGGCTATCAAGCGGCGCGCAGCGTGATCGAGGGCCGCGATGTACCGCTGTGGTTTGGCGCGGCCAAATTCGCGGCGACGCTGGCCACGGCCGTTTCCGGCCTGCCGGGCGGCATCTTCGCGCCTTCGCTCTCGATCGGGGCGGGGATCGGCGACATGCTGCGCAGCCTGTTGCCGGACTATCCGGCAGGCGCGGTGGTACTGCTGGGCATGGTCGCCTATTTCAGCGGCGTGGTCCGCGCACCGCTGACGGCCGTGATCATCATTTCGGAGACTACCGCCAGCCGGGGCCTGATGATGCCGCTGCTGGCCGCCGCGCTGATCGGCGATTTCGCGGCCAGCACGATCAGCCACGAAAAGCTCTACCACGGCCTGTCGCTGCGCTTCCTGCCGAAGGACTAGCCTTCCGCCACAAGCCTCACGCGAATGCCGTCGAGCGCCGGAACCAGCGGAATCTGGCACGAAAGGCGCGACCCGGAAGCGCGATCGTCCACGCTGTCGAGCAGATCGTTCTCGTCGGGCGACATCGCGGGCAGCAACCCCGCGTAGGCATCGTCGATCACGACATGGCACGTCGCGCAGGAGCAGCATCCGCCGCACAGCGCCATGACCTCGTCGAAACCGCTTTCGCGCAAGGCCTCCATCAGCGACAGGCCTTCGCCCGCGTCGATGGTCCGGACCTCGCCGGCGAGGTTCTCCACGATCACTCCAACCATAGCCCCCTCTTCCCGTATCGTTTGCGGTCAGGCGGCCCCGCCATAGACCGATTTGACTTCCAGAAACTCGCGCAGCCCGTAAACGCCCCATTCGCGGCCGTTGCCGGACATCTTGTAGCCCCCGAACGGGGCGGCGCTGTCGAGCGAAGCGCCGTTGAGGTGGACCATGCCCGTGCGCAGCCGCGCGGCGACATCGCGGCACGCGTCGAGATCGGCGCCCCAGACATAGCCGGACAGGCCATAGGGCGTGTCATTGGCGATCTGCACCGCCTGCTCCACCGTGTCGTAGGCGATGATCGACAGGACCGGGCCGAACACTTCCTCGCGCGCGACGGTCATGGCGGGCGTGACGTCGCCCAGCACGGTCGGCCGCACGAACAGGCCCGGCTTCAGTTCCTCCGGGCACTCCGGCCCACCCGCGAGCAGCGTCGCGCCTTCCGCGATCGCCTGCTCGATCATGCCCACCACGCGGCGGTACTGCGCCGCGTTGGCGATCGGCCCCATGAACGGATCGCCGGCAGGCAGGCCCACGCTCAGCGCATCGGCCGCCTGCGCGGCCAGCGCGTGTACTTCGGCAAGGCGCGCGCGCGGGACAAGCAGGCGCGTCGGTGCATTGCAGCTCTGCCCGCTGTTGCCCATGCAGCCGCGCACGCTGGCGGGGATCGCCTTTGCCAGATCGGCATCGGGCAGCACGATATTGGCGGACTTCCCGCCCAGTTCCAGCGCCACGCGCTTGACCGTAGGCGCGGCATTCATTGAGATCGCCACGCCTGCGCGGGTCGATCCGGTGAACGAGACCATGTCCACGTCCGGGTGCCGCGTCAGCGCGTCACCAATGCCCGGTCCGGTGCCGTGGACGAGGTTGAACACGCCGGGCGGCACGCCCACACTGTCGATCACCTCCGCCAGGATCGCGGCGTCGATCGGCGCCAGTTCGCTTGGCTTGAGCACCATCGTGCAGCCCGCCGCCAGCGCCGGGGCGACCTTGGTGGCGATCTGGTTCATCGGCCAGTTCCACGGGGTGATCAGCACGCAGACGCCGATCGGTTCGTGCCGCAGCAACGTGGTGCCGAGCGGCTCCTCGAACGCAAACGTCTCCATCACGCGGATGACCTCGCCGAAGTGCTGCGGTCCCGAAGGGGCCTGCGCTCGCCGGGCCAGACCTTGCGGCGCACCCATCTCGGCCGAGATCGCGTCCGCGATCTCGTCGTTGCGGGCGATCAGCGCTTCATGGATCGCCCGGATCAGCGACAGCCGTTCGGCCGGCCGCACCTGCGACCACGAACCGAATGCCGCGCGCGCCGCCTCGATCGCGGCTTCGGCATCGTCGGCATTGCCCAGCGCGACTTCGGCAACGGTGGAAAGGTCCGCCGGGTTGATGACGGGCGCGCGGTCGGCCCCGTGCGGCGCAACCCAGCGGCCGCCGATGTAGAACCGGGTGGTGTCGGCCATCGCGCGCCTACTTCTTCTCGTCCAGGCGGGATTCGTAGAACTGCGCGCCCTGTCCGCCCGCCGCGCGCTTGCCCCGGAACTCCCAGTCGCCGCCCATCGCGGTGGAGATGACTTCCTCGGATTCGGTCGGCTGCGCGCCGCAATCGTCGCGGATCGGCGTGGGTCCATGGACGATCCGGTTGGCCAGGCGCCCCAGCCCCTCGACCTCGACCTCCACGAGATCGCCGGGCTGCACCGGGCGGCTGTTCGCCGGCGTGCCCGAAAGCAGCACGTCGCCCGGCTCCAGCGTGATCGTCCGCGCGATGTCGGCGACCAGATAGTGCATGTCCCATTCCATATTGGCGGTGGTATCGTCCTGCCGAAGCTCGCCGTTGACGTACGTGCGAATGCGCTTGTCGTGGAAATCCCATCCGGTCACCAGGCCGGGGCCGATCGGGCAGAGCGTGTCCGATCCCTTCACGCGCAGCATCGATCCGGCGTCGGTATCGCGGAAATCGTGCAGGCCGTAATCGTTCGCCACGCTGTAGCCGGCGATGTAGTCGCCCGCTTCGGACGGCGCGATATTGCGGCAGGTGCGACCGATGACGATCGCGATCTCGCCTTCGTAGTTCAACCACTTGCACCGCTCGGGGCGGACCACGTCACCCTTGTGCGTGTTCAGCGCCGTGGGCGGCTTGTGGAAATAGGTGGGCGCGGCCGGCAGCTTGGTAATGAACTCGTCGACGCGGCTGTGGTAGTTCAGGTGGACGCACACGATCTTGCTGGGATTGCAGGGCGGCAGATGCACCGCATCGTCCACCCCGATCGAGCGGCCGTCGCGCGTCACCAGCAGATCGCCTTGGCGGGTGGTGAGGATCGGATAGCCATCCAGAAGGATGCGGCGGTACTCGACGGTCATGAGGAACTCCCTGGCTGTTGCACCGGCTTTAGCGACATGCCGGGCGGGCGGGATTGGCCGAGTTGGCCAAGTTGCGCCGGGCTGCACGGCATAGAACCGCCGCAATCGCCACGGGGAGTCGTCATGTCTGGTCTCAAGGGTCTGTTCTATCCGCGCACGCCATCGGGCAAGGCCTCGATCGTGCCGCCGGTGCCATGGCACTATTCAGGCGAGCTGATCACGCTGGAATACCGGACCGATCCCGCCAGGGTTGCGGCGCTCCTGCCCGAAGGCTTCGAACCGGCCGACGAGGACCCCGGCGCCGTCGCCGCGATCTGGGCCGACTGGCAGAGCGTGAGCGAGGAGCCAGGCCACCTGCTCGATCCCGTGCGCGTGCAGTACAAGGAGATGTTTTTCGTCGTCCGCTGCAAGTTCGAGGGCAAGCACTATTCGCGCTGCATCTACATCTGGGTGGACAAGGAATTCGCGGTGCTGCGCGGGCAGCACCAGGGCTATCCCAAGAAGCTCGGCTCGATTCACATGAGCCGCCCGGTGGTGGTCGGCAAGGCCGGCCCCCGGCTGGAGCCGGGCGGCACGTTCGGCGTGACGCTGGCGGCCTTCGACCGGCGCCTGGCGGAAGGCCGCTTCACCATCACCGATACGGCGGAGAAGCCCGGCTTCGTCAACGGCCTGCCCATGGCGCACAACCGCTGGATGCCCTCGATCGAAACCGACGGCACCGACAGCCTCGACGAAGTGGTGACGATGGCCAGCTACGACGTCGACTTCGGCCGCTGCTTCAAGGGCGATTTCGACCTGTCGCTGTTCGATTCCCCGGTGGAGGAACTGCTCGACATCGCGCCGCAGGAAAAGATCGCCGGCTACTGGCACGAAGTGGGCGTTTCGTGGAAGGCGGGAACCACGCTCCGGCGGCGCAACCGGATGTGACAGGTCGCTGCCCATTGCGGACGCATACGAGAAAGCCTCCCGTTCCGGATGGAGCGGGAGCCTTTCTCTTGCAATCGAACAATGGGGCAGACCAGCGCCTCAGACGCTGCCCTCCAGGATCTGCAGCGTCTTGAGGTCGGAGTGGAAATCGAGCGCGTAGTCGCCGCCTTCGCGGCCCAGGCCCGATATGCCGATGCCGCCGAACGGCGCGGTCAGATCGCGCACCAGGAAGGTGTTGACCCAGACCGTGCCGCCGCGCACCGCGCGGCCCACGCGCTCGGCGCGGGCAGCATCGCCGGTATAGACGATGCCGGACAGGCCATAGGCGGTGGAATTGGCCAGCGCGACGCCTTCCTCCTCGGTCCTGAAGGTCTGGAATGTCAGCACCGGGCCGAACACTTCGTTCTGCACCACTTCGCTATCGTTGGAACGCGGCACGATCAGCGTCGGTTCGATGAAGTTCGCGCCTTCGCGCCACAGCTTGCCGCCGCGCACGATTGTATCGCCCGCTGCGCGCGCGCGGTCGATAAAGCCCATCACCCGCGCGACGTGGTCGGGGTGGATCAGCGCCGACATCGTCGTCGCCGGATCGCGGCTGTCGCCGAGGACATGAGCGTCGGCATAGGCGTGGAAGCGTTCTAGGAACTCCTCGCGCACGCTCTCCTCCACGATGATGCGCGTACCGGCCATGCAGACCTGGCCGCTGTCATCGTATTGCCCCGCCGCCTTCTTCGCCGCCGCATCGATATCGGCGTCGGCAAAGACCAGCAGCGGCGATTTGCCGCCAAGCTCGGCGGTGAACGGCACGATGTTTTCCGCGGCGGCGCGGCCGATCACCCGCGCGGTGGGCACCGAGCCGGTGAAGCTGATGCGCTTGACGCGCGGGTCGCTGACCAGCGCCATACCCAGATCGCGGCCGAAGCCCTGCACGATGTTGAACACGCCCGGCGGGAAGCCCGCCTGCTCGATCAGGTCCGCCAGCACCGAGGCCGATAGCGGCGACCATTCGGCGGGTTTCAGGATCACCGTGTTGCCCGCCGCCAGCGCCGGCGCGCACTTCCACGTGGACAGCATGAACGGCGCGTTCCACGGCGTGATGATCACCGAAGGGCCGGACGGCATCCGGATCACCCGGTTGGCCGTGCCGCGCGAGGACCACACACGCTCGCGATAGTCGGTGGCAAGATCGGCGTAGTTGCGGAAATTCAGCGCGCCGCGCGCGATCACGCGCAGGCGCAGGCTTTCGTGCAGCATGGCCATGTCCATGCATTCCACGATCGCCAGCCGTTCGATGTTGGCATCGATCAGATCGGCCAGGCGATGCAGGATCGCACCCCGCTCCGCCGCTGACATCGCCGACCAGACCGGAAACGCGCGCGTGGCGGCATCAACCGCCAATGCGGCGGTGCCGGCGTCCCCGCGCGAAACGTCCGCCAGCTTGCGATCCCAGTCAAACGGGCAGCGCGTTTCGAAGGTTTCGGCCGACGCGACCCGGCGGCCATCGATGAAGTGATCGGGCGAGACATCCACGCCCTCGATCGAAACGCGCTCACGCATGGCCGGCAGGACCCTCAGATGAAGTGCAGGTAATAGGCGATCTGCTCGGCTTCGGACTTGCCTTCGAGTTCGAGCACTTCCTGCCGCTTGATCGCGATGAAATTGGCGACGAGTTCGGTCCCGAGCGTTTCGGTCAGGACCGTATCGGCTTCCAGCGCATCGAGCGCGTCGGGCAGCGAATGCGGCGTGTGCCGATCGGTGACCGTGGTTTCCAGCCCGTCGTTGGTCTCGCGCGCGGGCAGTTCATAACCCTTCTCGTAGCCCAGCAACGCCGCCTGCAAGGCCGCCGCCAGCGCGAAATAGGGGCTGGCCGCGCAATCGGCCAGGCGATGCTCGATCCGCGCCGCCGCGCCGGTTTCCGCCGAAACGCGCACCGTGACCGAGCGGTGATCGATGCCCCAGTTCGCCCAGTAGCCCGAAAGGCTGGCCGGTTGCAGCCGCGCATAGCTGTTGGTCAGCGGCGCCATGATCGCCGCCAGCGCCTCGTGGTGCTGCAACAGGCCGGCGATGCAGCCCGCCATCAGCCTGGAAGGTTCGCCGTTGGCGACATCGTCGGCGAAGGCGTTGCGGCCCGAATGCTCGGTGAAGCTGATGTTGAAGTGCAGCCCGCTGCCGCTCTTTTCGGCGAAGGGCTTGGGCAGGAACGAGAGCAGGTAGCCGCGCCGGATCAGCAGTTCGCGCGCCATCTGGCGGAACAGGAACACGTCGTCCGCGGCGCGCAGCGCGTCGGCATAGCGCAGCGTCAGTTCGAACTGCGGCGCATCGAATTCGGCGTTGATCGATTCGATCGGCAAGCCGCAGCGCGCGGCCATGGTCCATATATCGTCGATCAGCCCGGCGGGATCGGTGAAAGGACCGGTGCCATAGACGAAGGCGCCCGGCGTTTCATAGGGCACCCATTCGCCGTTCGGGCCGCGCTGGAAGATATAGGCTTCCAGCTCCATGCCCACCATCGGTTCCAGCCCGTGTTTGCGCCAGCCGTCGATCGCGCGCTTGAGCGCACTGCGCCCGCACAGCGGAAACGGCTCCCCCTGGAAATGAAGGTCGGCCAGCGCGATCTGGGTGCCGGCTTCCCAGCCCGGGCGCAGATCGTTGGCATCGAACCGCGCTTCCATGTCGGGCAGGCCATCGAGCAGGCCGCCACCGGGAGCCGGTACAAGCGCCTTGCTATATGTAACCGCATAGGTTCCAACACACAGGCGCGCGTGGCCCTTCCGCGCCTCGCTGGACGGAACGTACTTGCCGCGCGCCAGATTGAGCTGGTCGGCGAACAGGATTCTCACGCGATCGCCGGCGGCGAGTTCGGTCATGGCTGCAATCTCCCCAGGCACTATTCTGTTCACGCAGGTGCCCTCATTTTCTTTCGACCCTGACCGGCAGGTATTTGATTCCGTGGATGAAGTTGGACCGCAGATAGCGGTGATCGGCGGTCTGCCCGATCGCCTTCACCCGCCGCGCCAGTTCCTGCAGCACGATCTTCACTTCCAGCTTGGCCAGCCACATGCCGAGGCAGATGTGCGGCCCGCCCTGTCCGAACGAAAGGAACGGGTTACGCGGCCGGGTCAGATCGAGCCGGTAGGGATCGGGGATCGCGGTCTCGTCGCGGTTGCCCGAAAGGAACCACATGATCACCTTGTCCCCGGCTTTCACCGCCTTGCCGTGGAAATCGAAATCACGCGTGGCGGTGCGGCGGAAGTGCGAGGTGGGCGACGCCCAGCGGATCATCTCGTCGGTCGCTTCGTCCCACAGCGCGAAATCGGGTTGCTGCAGCTGCGCCAGCAGGGCCGGGTTGTTCGCCAGCGAATGCAGCGTCGCCGCGATCGAATAGCGGGTAGTGTCGTTCCCCGCCGCGACCAGAAGGCAGAAGAAGTTGCGGAACTCGTCGCGCGGCATTCGCGTGCCGTGGCTGGTTTCCTCGCGCACCAGATTCAGCACGCCGATCTGCTCGCCTGCGTCCATCCGGTCGAGCAGATCGTTGGCGTAGTCGAACAGCTCGACCGCCGCCGGCGAACGGAACGGCAGCAGCCGGTATTCGTCGGTATCGACCTTGTCGATCACGAAGTCGGTATAGTCGGGGTCCGAATTGGAAATGAGCGCATCGCCCTTTTCCACCAGCCAGGCGGCATCGTCGGCGGGTACGCCCATGATCTGCGCCAGCATCTGCATCGGCAGCCGCCGGGCGATGGCATCGACCGCGTCGAATTCGCCCGCCTCCAGCGCCTCGTCGAGCAGTTCGGTCACGATGCGGCGGATCGCTTCCTCGTACCCTGCCACGGTCGAGCGCGAAAAGGCCTTGGAAACCAGCGCGCGGAAGGCGCGATGCTGCGGCGGATCGGTTTCCTGGAAGGTCTTGCGTGCTTCGTATTCCTCGGGCGACTGGTCCTCCATGCGGATGCCGCTGGCCGACGAAAGGAGGTCGGGCTGCCGGTTCAGTTCCAGCAGATCGGCGTGGCGCACCACGTTCCAGAAGCCCTTCCCGCCATCGGACATGTCCGTCCACGCGAACGGGTCTTCCCGGCGCAGCCGGTCGAAGGTGGCGAAAGGCGCGCCTTCGTTGAAGGCATCCTGCGATGACAGGTCGACGAAGGCGTCTTGCGAGCGGGAGAACGGATAAGTTTCCATGCTCCTGACGATAGGGACGGTCCCCCGCCCCGACTTGGCCAAAACGGCCAAGCTGCGCGGGCCTGATTGCCGGAAAGAAGCATGGTGATTTGACGCGCGGAACGGCGCGTTCATACGGAAAGGATTGCCCCATGGGAGAAATCGTCGGTGCCGCGCTGCTGGCCCACGCCCCCACCATCATGTTGTCGCAGGAAGACCGCTACGAACTGAATGAGGGCAAGGAGATCAGCCTCGTTCCCGGCCTGCACCGCTTCCGCAGCGAAGTGATGGACGCGATCCGGCCGGACACGGTGATCGTGCTCGATTCCCACTGGTTCACCACCGTCGAATTCTGCGTCAGCGGGCAGGAGCACCGCACCGGCCTGTTTACCTCGGACGAATTGCCGCGCGGGATGAGCCAGGTGCCCTATGACCTGAAAGGCAATCCCGCTCTCGCCGGTGCCATCGCGGAACGCGCCACCGCCTGCGGCGTGCGCACCAACGCGATCGCCGATCCCTGCCTGCCGATCCATTATCCCACGGTGAACCTCGCCCACTATCTGCACGCGGGCGAGGAATGGCTTTCGGTAAGCTGCGCGCAGACCGGCGAAACGCCCGATTTCCTTGCCGTCGGCCAGGGCATCGGCCAGGCCATCGCCGCGTCGGACCGCCGCGTGCTGCTGCTGGCCAGCGGATCGATGAGCCACCGCTTCTGGCCGCTGTCCGTACTCCATCTCCACGAGGCCTCCGACCCGATCCACATCAGCCGCCCGGAAGCGCGCGAGGCCGATCTCGAACGGCTGGAATGGTTCTACAGGGGCGATCATGCCTCGGTCATCGACACCATGCCCGAATTCCTCAAGCACGTGCCCGAAGCGCGCTTTGGCCATTACCTGATGATGGCGGGCGCCTGTGGCGGCCGTGAATGGACCTGGCCGGGCGTGCGTTATTCCGACTACGAGAACGCCACCGGCACCAGCCAGGTCCACGTGTGGTTTGCCCGCCCGTGATGCGTTCGGTTCGAAAGTGACGGCATCAGGCGATCACGGATCAGCGCCAGGGCAGAATCCGCGGCCTCAAACGATCTGGATGCTGAAGGCGAACCACGCGCCTGCCGAATGATCGTAAAGTTGCACCACCTGATCCGTGACCGTCAGCGAATAATGGCTGGATGACGCGCGATCAAAGCCACGCGCGTTCCTGCCGTCGATCTCCAGCGACACGAACGCGTTGTCGGCGGCATCATGGATTTCCGACCGCGTCCCGCCGAACGTCGACGATCGATCGCCATCCCTGCCCTGAATTCTATCGCCCCGCACTTCCGCAGCGATACGCAGATCCTGTCCGGATTCGTGGTCATGCACGCCTGCAACCTTGTGGCCGAACATGAAGGCGTGGGCCGTTGCGGCGATGATTGCTCGTGTGTGGGGAAGCATCCCGCCTTGTGCCACCGACGGCCGGAAAGCACCAGACCGTGGCGCCTTGTTCGCGTCAGAGAATATCCGGGTTGGCGAGAACGACCCGGCGCATGACCTTGCGCAGCTCGATATCGAGCTGCCGGCGCTCGTCGGCCGAAAGATCGCCAAGCCAGTCCTCGTACATGCCGCTGCGCTCCTCGCGCACGGAGGCGTAGATTCGCTTGCCTTCCTCGGTCAGCGAAATCAGGCTGCTCTTGCGGTTGCGCGGGTGGGGTTCGCGCTGGATCAGGCCCCGCCCTTCCAGCACGCCCACGGCCCGGCTGACCTCGGCCCGGTCGACGAAAGCGGCGTCCGCAATTTCGCTGGCGCTGCACCGCCCCATCAGCTCGACGTGCGAAATCACGCGCCATTCGGCCAGCGACATCGCCGCCCTTTCGCGCACGTGCTGCGATGTGACCCGGTCGATCATTTTGGCCAGTAGCAGGATGCGATAGGGAAGATGGCTTTGCCCGAACAGCTTCCATCGCCGTTCGGAAGCGCGAAGCGTCGGATCGTCATCCGGCGGGGTGGCCCTGTCCATGACACGACCAATACCCGACTGAAACCGTCTTGTCACGCGCAGGTTGTAGATATATCAACAACTAGCGGCAGTGATTAATCAATAACTGGATGCAGCCCGCAGGAGAGGACGAGCGTGACCGCCCCACACCAATGTGCGCCGCAGTGCGAATATGCCTTCACCATCTCGATTGAACTGGGCCGGCTGCGCGGGATCGCACCTTCCGTGCCGGGCGACACCCGGGCGGTGATCGACGGGCAGAACCCCGACTATCGCTGGGTCCGCAGCCAAGACATCGTGGCGCTGTGATCGTGCCGGGCTCCGGTTTCGCCCCGATCATGCGCCCTGGCGTCGACCCGCACACCGCGCCGAACAAGCCGCCGCTGCCGCCGATCGATTACGCGCTGCGCCACGAGGCGGGGCTGGTGATCGAACGCAACGTCGCCATCCCGCTGCGCGATGGCGTGCGCATCTACGCCGATGTCTACCGGCCGGAAGGTCCGCGCGGCGAAGCCGACCTGCCGGCGCTGCTGTCATGGAGCCCCTATGGCAAGCACGCCCAGTCCAACCAGGTATTCTGGCCGCGATCGGGCGTAAATCCGGAATGGCTTTCGCCGCTGACGCCGTTCGAAGGGGCTGACCCGGTCAAATGGGGCGCGCTTGGCTATGCCGTGGTCGTCGTCGATCCCCGCGGCGCATGGCTGTCCGAAGGCGATTTCCACCACAACGGCGCGGTCGAGGCCAAGGATTGCGCCGATACGATCAACTGGCTCGCCGATCAGCCGTGGTCGAACGGCAAGGTCGGCATGACCGGCGTTTCCTACCTGGCGGCGATCCAGTTCTGGGTCGCGGCGCTGAACCCGCCCGCGCTCGCCGCCATCAACCCGTGGGAAGGCTTCACCGACTGGTATCGCGAATTCGCCTATCACGGCGGCATACTCGAAACCGGCTTCCTGCCGCGCGCGTCCGACAACATCCGCTTCTCGCTGAACCAGACTGAAGACACGTGGGAAAACGCGCTGGCCCATCCGCTGATGGATGCCTTCTGGCATTCGAAGGAGATCGACCTCGCCGCGATCCGCACGCCGGCGTGGGTCGTCGCCAGCTGGTCCGACCAGGGGCTGCACACGCGCGGCACGCTGGAAGCCTTCAAGGCTATGTCCAGTCCGCAGAAATGGCTGGACGTGCATGGTCAGAAGAAGTGGGCGCACTACTATCTGGCGCAGAGCCAGGCCCGACGCGAAGCGTTCTTCGATCACTTCCTCAAAGGCCGGCAGACCGCCGTGGCGGCGTGGCCGCCGGTCCGCATCGAGGTACGCGAACGGCACGGCGAAGCGGTGGAGCGCGCCGAACGGGAATGGCCCCTTGCCCGCACGGTGCCGACGCCGCTGTGGCTGTGGGCGGACGGCACGTTGGGCGCGGATCGCCCCGATGGCCCCGCGACGATCGCGTATGATGCCAACGAAGGTGAAGCGGTGTTCGATCACCGTTTCGCCACGGACACGGAACTGACCGGCCACGCCAGCCTGCGCCTGTGGGTGGAGGCCGAAGGGTCCGACGACATGGACCTGTTCGTGGCGGTGCAGAAACTCGATCGCGATGGGCAGCCGCTTGGCCAGACCTTCTATGCGTTCTTCGAAGATGGACCGGTCGCGCTCGGCTGGCTTCGGGCCAGTCACCGTGAAACCGACCCGGTCCGAAGCACACCGCTGCAACCGTTCCACACCCACGTTCGCGAACAGCGGCTGGCGCCGGGCGAAATCGTGCCGGTGGACATCGAGATCTGGCCATCCTCCACGCTTTTTCACGCAGGAGAAACGCTAAGGATCGTGATCAAGGGCGCGGATATCTACGCCGAAGGCGTGCCGTTCCTGCCGTTCGCGCGCCACGAGCGCACGCGCAACGCCGGTCGCCACATCATCCACATCGGGCCGAAGCACGACTCGCATCTGCTGATGCCGGTAATCCCGAAGGTGGAGAGCTGACCGATAACCTGTCGGCAACCGTCGGCCAAAGGCCGCAGGGCCGAAATAGCACTGTCATAACGGCCGTCCGGCCATCGGGTGGCTACTCAAACCTGGCGATGGGTGACGTCTTGGTTTTTTTTGCAGGGCGGTGCCTTTCCAGCACCGCCCCGCCCTGTTCAGAAACTGCGGCGAACGCTGACTTTCCATTCGCGCGGCAGGGCTGGCTGCCCCACGACGATGCCAATCGGGTAACGGATCTTGTTCAGGTAATAGAACTTGTTGAACATGTTGGTCACCGAAACCGAAAACTGCCAGTCGCGCGATGCGTCCTCGAAGGTCAAACGGCCGTTGGCGATCGCATAGCCATCGACCTTGGCCAGCGGATTGTTGTCGATATTGGAGAAGAACGAGGACTGGTAATTCACGTCCACGCGCGGCGTGATCGTCCCCGCATCTCCCACTGCGAAGGCGTACTGGACGCCCGCGCCGAATTTCCATTCCGGCGCATAGGGTGCCTTGTTGCCCAGCGTGATGCCCCGGATGGTTGCCCCGGTGGCACCGATCCGGGTCAGCTGGAAATCGAGCCAGCTGCCCGAAGCGTCGATAGTCAACCCTTCAACTGGGCGGGCGGTCACTTCGACTTCGACGCCCTTCATGTCCGCGTCACCCGCATTGACCGGCGTGGCGTTGGTCACGCTGTTGACCGTGGGGGAAACGTTGGTGAAAACGATGTCCTTGTATTTGTTGATGAACGCGGAAATGTTCACGCGGAGCGCGCGGTCGAAGAAATCGGTCTTGGCGCCGATTTCCCAGGCCGTAAGCGTTTCGGGATTGAACGAGACAGCCTGTTCCGGCGCGAACGGACGCGGATTGACGCCGCCACCCTTGTAGCCCGTGGAAAACTGCGCGTAAGTCATCACGTTATGCGACCAGCGGTAATCGATGTTGGCGCGGTAATCCCAGCGGGTCTTGGCAAACCGGCCGGTGACGCCATTGATCGCGCCAGCCACGGTATAGGCGGGCTGGGACACGTCGTAGGGATTGAGGCGGCCGTAGGTATAGGTCTTCTTGTCGTCGGTGTAGCGGATGCCGCCCGTCACCGTCAGCGCGTCAGTCAGCTTGTACGAAGCATGCGCGAAGGCCGAAACGCTGCGGGCTGGAATGCGGTCGCGCGTAACATAGAAGTTCTGGGTCGCCGTGCCGGGCGCGATGAACGTCACGCCGCCAAATTTGCTCGTCGCCTTGTAGTAGAAGCCGCCGACGGTCCATTCCAGCTTGTCCTGGAAAGACGATCCGCTGAGGCGCAATTCCTGGGTGAACTGCTCGTGATCGTAGATGTAGTTGGCGGAATTGGTGGAGTATGGCGTGAGATCGAGGTCGGAACCATAGCTGCCCTTGTAGCGCTGGTAGGCCGAGATCGCCTTGAGCGCGAGACCATCGCCGAACTTGTAATCGATCGTGCCATAGACTTCGCGTCCGCTGACCTTGCTGACCGGCGGGATGTAGGTGGCGCCGTGGCTGCCGGTGGCGTCGGTGAAGGGCAGATTCAGATACGTGGCGTAGTTGGTATAGGAATTGGGGCCGGTGATGAACTGGGCCGGATTCGTACCCGCAGGCATCGAAGCGGTGGTGGTCAGCGACAGCAGCTTGCTGGCACCGATTTCCGAATGGTCTTCGGTTACCATGCCCACCAGGTTCACCTCGAGCTTATCGGTGGCGAGCCAGCGCAGGGCGAGACGCCCCGCCTGCATGTTCTGGCCCCCTTCCTTGCCGAGCTTGCAATCCGCGCCGGTGGTCGCCGCCGGAACGCCGCTGGCCGGGTTGAGGCAGCCGTAGTCCAGACGGGTCAGATAGCCGTCCCGCGTCTTCGAAACGCCCGATACGCGGACGAACAGCTTGTCGGGCACCAGCGCGAAATCGGCGCTGCCCTTCAGTTCAATGCGGTTGAACGCCCCGTATCCCGCCTCGACATAGCCGGTGCCGCTGCCGGTGGGCTTGGCCGAATAGAGCTTTACCGCGCCGCCGATCGAATTCTTGCCCGCCAGTGTCCCCTGCGGGCCGCGCAGGATTTCCACACGATCAAGGTCGAGCAGGTCGAAGATCGAACCCAGCAAGGTGCCGTGGAACACGTCATCGACGTACATGCCAACGCCCGGTTCGAACGCGAAGCTGCTGTCGTACTGACCGATACCGCGGATGTAGACTTGTGCGGCCGGGCCGAAGGCGGAGCCGCCAGGGCGGATATTCACGTTGGGCGCTGCCGCTGCCACGTCCACCACGCTGCCGAGGTTACGGTTCTGGATCGAAGCGGCGTCCACGGCCGTGATAGCCAGCGGGGTGTCCTGGAGATTCTGGGCGCGGAACTGCGCCGTCACGACGATTTCACCCGTCGTTTCGGGCGAGGTGGACGGATCGGCAGCGCCTTGTTGCTCGGCGGCTTCCTGGGCCGAAGCCGCTGGCGTCCAGCCGACAAGAGCGACCGCCGCGAGGCTGGCATTTGCCAAAACGTGCGCGCGCCGCGCACGCGAGCTGAAATTGCGAAACATTGATGTTCTCCCTGGGCTTGCGGAGCATGCAGCGTCGCCGCCGGACACGCCGATCCGCCGGCACCCGAACGGCGCCGTTGTTTGAACCGGATCATGAGATGGATGGAGAGGAGACGCCTGCCGGCGAGCTCCGGAATGTGGTCAGTCTATCGATCACGCATACATGCAATTCCCCTCCACATCGCTCTCATGGCGAATTGTCGGGAGCGCTATTGGTTTATATAGCAACCTATGTCAAGGCGATTGTCGTGCTGTCGGGCGGACCTCTCGCTCGACTTCCAGGGGATCGATCGCGTTGGCCAGCTCCATGTTGTTGAACATGCGCGCGAGATAGCCCAGCACGATGGTTTTCTCGTTCGGAGAGAAGCCATCGAGCATCAGCTTCTCGCGAGCCAGCGAAACCGCGACAATCCGGTCATGAAGGGCATAGCCCTCGTCCGTCAGCTGGATCGGCCGCGATCGCTTCGAATCGCCAATGCTAACCAGCCCCATGCCTTCGAGAACTTGCATGGAACGGCTCGTAATAGACTTGTTCATCACGAGAATTTCGGAAATCTCCGCCGCGGTGAGCGGGCCGCTGTGCGCGATGACGGTGATGATTCGCGCTTCGTTGATGCCGATTCCGAAATGCTTCAGATAGATGCGTGACTGTCCGCGCTCCATGCCGTTGGCCAGAACGACCAGGTAGTGCGGAACATAAAGATGACGGTCGATTACCTTGCGCGAGGAAGGTTTGGAGGGCTGGTTCATGCCATCTCTTTTGGGGGCTTCCGCCGCTGAGTACAAGCCGGTCCGCATCCGTCGCGATTGACAATCATAAGTTGCTATGTAAACTAAATGGCAAGAGGATGTCGTGTCGGAGCCGTTTGCGCACTGTGCTCGCAGGCCATCGGCATGGCATCCGGCCACGATACTCTCGACAGGATGTCCATGACCGACGCCTCCAGCGCGCCGACGCTCGATTTCGACTTGTTCTCCGCCGACGCGATGGCGGCGCCCGATCAATACGACGATCTGGTTCGGGAAACGGCGCCCGCCGTCTATCTTGCGCGGCACGGCGTGTGGGCCGTGGGCCGCCACGCCGATGTCCACGCGGTGTTTTCGGATTGGGAGACGTTCTCCTCTGCTTCGGGCACCGGTTTCACCAACATCCGGAAACAGGGCAACTGGAGGCAACCGAGCCTCATTCTCGAGAACGATCCGCCGGAGCACGGCAAATATCGCCGGTTGCTGAGCCGTATTCTGTCCCCCGCCGTACTCCGCAAACTCAAGGCGGACTTCGTGGCGACGGCCGAAAGCATTGTGGATGCGGCGCTCGATCGCGGCGAGGTCGACCTCGTCGCCGATCTGGCGGAGGCCTTTCCATTCGCGGCGCTGCCCGACGCGGTGGGCTTCCGCAAGGAAAACCGCCGCAATCTGCTCATCTATTCCGAACTCAACTTCAATGCGATGGGTGAGAAGAACGACCTGTATCGCGCCGCGCTGGAGCGGGCGACACCCATCCTCGACTGGGTTGTCGAGAATTGCCGGCGCGATGCCGTCGCCCCGGATACGCTGGGATCCGCGATTTTCGATGCGGTCGATACGGGCGAAATCACCGAGGAAGAAGCCGGCCTGCTCGTCCGCATTTTCATCTCGGCGGGCATGGACACCACGATCAACGGGATCGGCTTTACGCTGGAGGCGCTGGCCCGCCACCCCGAGGCGTGGGCGCAATTGCGCGGCGACCCGACCCGCGCGCGCGCGGCATTCGACGAGGGCCTGCGCTACCGGGCACCCAGCCCCTATATCGGCCGCACGACCACGCGAGCGGTGGATATAGGCGGCGTGCGGATCGGCGCGGAAGAAAAGGTGATCCTGTTCCTTTCCGCCGCCAATCGCGATCCCCGTCAGTGGTCGCACCCCGAACGCTTCGATATCGAACGCAAGACATCGGGGCATCTGGCCTTCGGGTTTGGCATTCATGCCTGTGTGGGGCAAATGATGGCCCGACTGGAGGCCGATGTTCTGATGTCGACGATTGCCAGCAAGGTTGCCCGCATCGAACTGGCCGGCAAGCCCTCGTACCAGCGCATCAACTGGTTGCGCGGGCTGTCCAGCCTGCCGGTTCGCCTTGAGCGCGCCTGACATGGCCGCGCGGGGCGCCGGGCGGGCCGAGGATGGCGGCTATCCCGCCCCGCTGCGCGCGTGGCTGGTAATAGCCGTCCTGCTGCTCGCTTACACGATCGCGTTCGTGGATCGGCAGATATTGAGCCTGATGGTCCAGCCCATCCGGGCAGACCTGCAACTGAGCGACACCGCCATCAGCCTGTTGCACGGCTTCGCCTTTGCGATCTTCTACACGTTCCTTGGCATGTTCCTGGGCAGGTGGGCAGACCGTGGCAGCCGCAAGGCCATGATAGCGGGTGGCATGGTGTTGTGGTGCCTCGCCACCGTCGCATGTGGCTTCGCGCAAACCTTCCACCAGCTTTTCGCCGCGCGCATCATGGTCGGCGTGGGCGAAGCAACGCTTTCCCCGGCTGCTTATTCGCTGATATCGGACTACTTCGCCCCCGCTCGCCGCGGCCGGGCGATGAGCGCCTATACGATGGGCATCTTCGTCGGTTCGGGCGTAGCGCTGATTCTGGGCGGGCTTGCGGTCACCGCCGCCTCGCAGGAAGCTGCGGTGACCCTGCCGCTCGCCGGCACGGTAAGGCCCTGGCAGGCCGCCTTCATGATCGTCGGAATTCCGGGGCTGGCCGTGGCCGGGCTCATGCTGCTTGTCCGTGAACCGAAACGCCAGGAGCGCAGAAAGGGCGATCACCCTCTGCCCGATATGGCCGAAACGTTCGCGTTCTTTCGCGCCCGGGCGCGAATCCTGTTCGCGATCGTGATCGGCTTCGGCGTCAACGCCATCATCAGCTACGGCCTTTCGGCTTGGGTACCTTCCCTGTTTATCCGCGTTCACCACTGGAGCGCCGGGGACATCGCCTTTGCCTATGGCGTGATCCTGCTGACTTCGGGATGCGCCGGCATTCTTTGCGGTGGCTGGCTGGCCGACCGGATGACCACTTCGGGAAAGCCGGATGGCGCCTTGCGCGCTTCGCTTCTGGGAATGGCGGCGGTCATTCCGGTAGTGCCGTTCGTCGGCCTCGCCTCCTCGCCAGCCCTGGCGCTTGCCGCGCTCGCCTGGACCAGCTTTTTCCTGGGCGTGCCGACCGGCATAGCGCCAGCGGCCCTTCACGCCATCACCCCCAACGAGTTCCGCGGGCAGGTTACCGCCCTCTATCTCTTTGCCATCAACCTGATTGGCATGGGCTTCGGCCCCACGTTCGTGGCGCTCGCGACCGATCGCGTTTTCCAGTCTGACCTTGCCGTGGGCCGTTCCCTGGCGCTGGTTACCGGCCTGGCCGCAATCGTTGCGTTTGCGCTGATCGCCGCCGCCCGGCGCGGTTATGGCGCCGCGGTTGCCGCCGCCCACCGCTGAGACACTTCAAACAGGATCCGTCATGAAGAAGCTGATCAACGATCCCGCACGCGTCGTCGATGATATGGTCGAAGGGCTGGCTCTTGCCGATCGCCGGCTGATGCTGCTGCCGGATGAAACCGTGGTGCTTCGCGCCGATTACGAAGCTCTGCGCGCCGCCGGCAAGGTTGCGATCATTTCCGGCGGCGGTTCCGGCCATGAGCCCGCCCATGCCGGCTACGTGGGCCAGGGCATGCTGACGGCGGCCGTAGCCGGTCCGGTCTTCACCTCGCCCAGCGTTGACGCGGTGCTCAAGGCGATCCTGACCGTCGGCGGCCCGGCGGGCGTGCTGGTCATTGTCAAGAACTACACCGGCGACAAGCTGAACTTCGGGCTTGCGGCGGAGATCGCCCGGACGCACGGCATCCCGGTCGATGTGGTGATCGTCGGCGACGATGTGGCCCTGGGAGACGAGAATCGCGCCGTCGGTCGACGGGGAATTGCCGGGACGGTGTTCGTGCACAAAGTGGCTGGAGCTGCGGCGGAAGCGGGACGGCCGTTGGACGAAGTCCGTCTCGAGGCGCAGGCGGCGGCCGACAATGTGTTCTCGATGGGGCTGGGCCTCACGTCTTGCACGGTTCCGGCCGCTGGCCGCCCGGGATTTGAGCTGGGCGAGGATGAGGTGGAATTCGGCCTTGGCATCCATGGTGAGAGCGGTGTGCGCAGAACGGCAATCGCTCCCGTCGATACGATGCTGGGCGAAATGTTGTCTGCCATCATGCGGCACGGTGATCTCAAGGCAGGTGACGAGGTCGCCCTGATCGTCAATGGCCTTGGCGGTACGCCCGCGTTGGAACTTGCGATAGCAGCGCGAGGTGCCTTACGACACCTGGCCGCAGCCGGAATATCCGTAAAGGCGGTGAGTTCCGGTACGTTCCTGAGTGCACTGGAAATGGCGGGGTGCTCTCTTTCCGTCATGCGCCTTGACCCTTTGCGCAGCACACGATTGTTGAGCCCCAGCGAAGCTCCGGCATGGACAGCGCCGACATTGCCGGCCAGCGAAGTTCAGGTTGCGTCCGCAGTCTCGATTGCCGGCGAACAGCCGATTACGGGCCAGTCGTGGTCCGATGACGAGCATGGCGTCCACTTCGGACAAGCGATCCGCGCGGTGATCCAGGCGCTGCAAGCTGCCGAACCGGAGCTGACCAGGCTGGATAGCGCCGTCGGCGATGGCGATCTCGGCATCAGCCTTGCGCGCGGCGCGACGAGCGTCGAACAGGCATTCGATTCCCTTGCCCTGAGCGATCCCGCGAAGGCACTGGCGCAGATATCGGGGATTTTGCGTCGCTCTCTGGGAGGCACATCCGGCCCGCTCTATTCCATTTTCGTCCTGCGCGCGGCCACGGCCATGGCGGCTGAAGCGAATCCCGCAGACCCCATGGCATGGGCGCATGCCATGCAGGCCGGTTGTGAGGGCGTCATGGCACTCGGTGGGGCTCAACCGGGTGACCGCACCATGCTCGACGCGCTCTTGCCGGCAGCGGACGCACTTGCTTCGGCAGAGGGCAATGCCGCGGAGCGAAGCGCCCGCATGCTTGCGGCAGCGACCGCCGGCGCCGATGCAACGCGCGACATGGCGCCACGCCGCGGGCGCGCAAGCTATATCGGCGAGCGGGCCATTGGCCATCCAGACCCAGGCGCGGTCGCGGTCGCGACATGGGTGGATGCCCTCCACCGCTGGGCACGAGCCGCCTGAACCGGACCGGCAGGGGGGCG
>APMI01026358.1_pt1 | contig 21650 bp, 20 predicted proteins | sample 667938 | NCBI WGS metagenome assembly APMI01 (sample SAMN01084076, study PRJNA167559) | wastewater metagenome | biome: Wastewater | place: Denmark: Ejby Moelle, Odense | collected 2011-11-28
ATTGACTGTAACAAACTAATTTAGATTAATTTCAATTGAAAATTATTAGTAATTAATAAAAGAGATGAAAATAATAGGAAGAAAAATTGGCAAATGGAAAGAGGGATATGTCACACTCGAAGCTACGAGCGATGAAGATCTCTGGCATATTTACAACCTCATAGATAAAGGAGACAAAATTAGAATGTCCACTTTTCGTAAGATTACTCTTGTTGATGAGAAGACAGGCCTCAAAAGAGTAATGAGAAAAAGAATGACAATTACATTACACATTGACAATATTGAAGATTTCTTTTAGGCCGATCGTTTGTGCATCAGAGTCAAAGGGACAAATGCCGAAGAGCATCCTGATTTGAAAATCGGACAACATCACACTTTTTAAATTGAGATCAATCGTAAAATAAAAATCATCAAGGAGTGCTGGAGTCCATATCAAATTAACTTGATTCGAGACCTATCTGAAGTAACTCATGATGTTGAAAACGCTGCCATTACATTAGATTAAGGAGTTGCGCATTTGTGGTTTATTAAACCATCTATGACTGTCTTAAGGCACAAGGTTTAAAAAAATATTGCTAAAAAATCAAGTGGCGAGGAAATTTATAAAAAGTCTCTAAATAAATTTTTTGAATAATCCTACAGTCTTTACAAGATGATAGATTTCAATGTCACGAAGTGTTTAATAATAGCAAGTCCGGGATTTATAGCTGAACAGTTCTACAACTACCTCAGCCAAAGAACACAGGATGATGCAGATAAGAGTTTGAAAAAGAATCTAGAGAAAGTTGTGTTAAGCAAATGTTCGAGTGGGTATAAAAATGGCTTAAATGAAGTGCTAGCAGACCCGAAAGTTGAATAAAGAATGGTAAATACCAAAGCAATCAATCAAAGCAAGTTGATGGAGAAGTTCTATCAAATTATGAAGAAGAATTAATTGATGGTCGCCTACGGTGAAAAAGATGTGCTTAAATGTATCGCCATGCAAGCTGTTGATACACTGATGATCTCAGATAGCTTATTCCGTACAAAAGATTTTAAGAAGAGAAGAGTTTATAATGACATGGGAGAACTTGTGAAAAAATACGGAGGAAAAGTTTAAGTTTTCTTTGGGTTGCACCCTTCTGGAGAAAAGCTAACTACTATTTCAGGGATTGCCGCTATTCTTCGATTTGAAGTCAATTTAGATGACGACTAAAATTAACAAAATGAAGAATTAATTATGTTGCCTAAAATTTCTGAATCTTAAGCTGATGAAACATAAAACTATGGCAGCGAAGGCGAAGATTCAAACTAGAAATAGGAAGAATAAGAATAGGAAGTGGTTGAAAACGAAAAACATTAAAAAAAGTAAAATATAATGAAGGAGTTTGTTGATTAATGAGTGTTTATAAATTTTATAAATTATAAATTGTTTGAATGGATCCTACTAAACCCATCTTAGGTACGAATTTGATAAGCAAGACTTATATGGTGACTCTTTCTATAGCATGAAGGAACGCGAGCCACCACAACGACCTCAAAATTACAAATCATCGAACGTGGGAACATATAATCAAAATGCGTCAAAGTACAATTCCCAAAGCTCAAACCAGTATGCTAAGAAGATGGTTGTTAATGAGCCCTCCTATGCATAGCTTGAAGTAAATTGATATCAATTTAGGACAAATACCAGGAGCTATATCAGGCCTATAAAGACAAATCTTCAAAACTTTCCCAGTTCTAAACTGATAATGACCAGCTTAGAAACTAAAATTCAAGACTAAGAAATGAGATTGACAAGATTAATAGAAAGAACGAATAGCTTAATTCAGTGGTTCTTAATAAAAACTTAGAACTGGAAGATGCGTATAGAAAACTTCAAGAGGAAATAAAAACAGGAGGACGAGTCGGCGGAGGAGGGAGGACCAATGATGCAGCTTTAGACAGACTAGAAGACGGACTTCGAGAAGCCATTAACAGCAATTTTCAAATTCTTCGGTAATCTGCCATTTCTGAATTAAAGCACTACATGCATTGATATGTTTATTTAATTTCATGTGCTTATAAGAATATGAAAATTATTAAATATATAACTGATTACATATTTGCCGTCATTTAGGTGGAGCTACATGATCCTCATCTTCCTCAGAGCTGGAGTTAGAATTGCTTTATTTATTTTATTTTTTATAAAATTATAAATTGCTTTGCTGAGGGCTTTATATTTCATCTAAATTTTGATTTGATTTTTATGCAAAGTTGATGCTTGAAAACTATTGATTATATTATTTTTTAACGCCATTTTTAGAGGGCGATGTAACACAAATGAGAACATTAATACCAAGTAGCAGGAAAAAGACAACGAACATGATTACTACTTCTTTAAGTATTACCGCAGCAATAATTTCCTACAATGTAGAAACTTCTTATCTATACTTTAATATAGCATGACTTTATTTAAACTGTTAGCGAGTAGCATTTAAAGTTTACAAGCTCATCAAAACATCTTAAAGTTTGGATTTGTCATAATGATGGTTAGTTAAGAGTGTAGCCATAAGCTATCGCAGTCGAAATTCAATGTTAGTATTTGTTTTATTGGTCATTTCTTTCAAGCTGTCGAGCTATTTTTGAATATTTCCTAAAATTATTGCACCTTGCGATGTCAATTAGTTAGGAGGGTGCTCTATCATCTACTTTATTGATTTATCATGACTGACTTACAATTTCGGAACTGATACTGATGCTTAACTTACTATAATTTTTGGATTCGATAATGGCTCAATTCGATGATCAAATATGAAAACTGAGAAATGTTAACTCTGTGAATTAAAGATAGTAAGATTCCAAAATTTGCCACCATCAAAAGTTTTTACAGACACTGAATAATTTGAACTTTTAAGCACAATGCAGCTTAAATGAGGATTAAAATTAAGGACAATTATGGGTCTGTTCTTGAGCTTTGTAGAAATTTGATTGCTGTATCGGTTTATTTTATCTATATCTACAGGTTACGTGTGTCTCACGAAATGGAAGAAAACACCGTCACTCCGAGGATCATAATGAGGAACTATGTTTGTACGGACATTAAGGGTAAAAAATAATGCATTTGTTATCAATAAAATGCTTATAGTCTGCTTTTTTTAAATGATATTTTTTCCTTCATTATATTTCGTTATATATTTCGCGTATTAAGATTACTGGATGTAGATTTAATTTAATCCAACAGTGCTTGGCCATCTTTTATACCCATGCGCTTTTAGAACAGTCTCGGGAAGTGGTAAGCCTGAAATTCGAGACTCTTAGTTAATTTCAGAAAATATTATGTCAGGACAACATTTTGGATTAGACCAATCATTACCTTAGAGTGCTTTAGAGCCGTATCCTTCAATATCTAAATTTATAAATAATGGTTTTCTGTGAAAATAACGATTACACAGCTGTTTCATGCTCATTGAAGGTACTTTAATTTCCTCAGTGACAGGTTTAGAATCTCGCACCATTTATTTTACCTTTTATATTACTGTCGATGAGCTGTCCTAAGCGAGATCATACAATGTGAGATATTTGTCTTAATCCCCAATAGCCGTATTAATACTGTTTTCCCAAGGTCTCATAACATAAAACTCCGCTGATCTTTTCGGACTGGCATCGATGTTGATCCCCGTCCAGCCCATTGTCGCTAAATTGAGAGTATTGGATGCAAAAATGGAATCATATGCGCCAATGTCAACATAGAAACCATCACTTACATCATGAAAGAATTTGTATAATTAGATTCCTTAGTTATCGACTGAGTAGTTGATGAATATTTATTGGTCTGCAGTGACTGCTCGTTGAATAAACAAGCAGTATAGAATGGTGACAATAGCAGAATTGATTCGAATCATATCATTATTATTTAGGTTTGTGATGAACAAAGATAATTGTAAATAAATGATCAAGAATTTATTGCAGTAATGCGTCCATCTAATTATGGTGATATGCAAATATATCTTTTTCCGCGGCTGTCTATTATAAATTTCTTTTTAAACTTAGACATCCTGTCTGTTCGTGTTGATCTTCGCCTCATAGCTTTCACGAACTAAATGGGCACTTCTATTTATTCGTTTTCATCCTATTCTTTATCATGCTTCTTCATTTCATCATCAAATTTTGATGAGCCCTTAAAATATTTTAGCAGTAGTCTTAGTGTATCAATACCAGCAATTGGATCCACTATCATCTTGCAAGGTTTAATCATGCTAAATCCATCGCCTCCAGTTGCAACGTAGAGTTGAGTGGCGACTGTGTACACTACATCCAACTTCAATGGCTGCTAATTAACAAAAACCTATTGAACTCTAGGTTTGAGATTAATGTTATAAGTAAATCGTATTCCTGAAACAAGCAGAAAACAACCACTATAACCCGGCAAACCTGAAACCGAATACTCAAGAATTTGAAGTAATGTAAGCCCCACTATCTACTTGACCACAAGCACATTATTGATGATATTGGATATTAACGAGTACCTTAGCTAACCGGGTGGAATCAGTAAGTCGCATCTTACACTACCAGAGTTAAGAATAGCTACATCCACGTCGTAATATGCTCTGATCAAATCAGTGACGAAATTTCCATAATTAGTCTATTTAGATCGAATTTACATAAATCTAGTTTATAATGGTACTTATGTAAATCCGATTAAATGGTCGCTCTTGCTATACTTTTACATGCAATAGTCTACATATTTTTTAAGTTCTTAGTCTATACCAGTTTCAGCAGTAACAATTTCCTCAATTTTAATATCGAAATCGAAATTTCTGCCCTTGTACTCTGTATTTGGATTTTTATCTTTTTTGTATACATGAATGACTCCAAGATTTTTGAAATTGTCTCCGCTCTTCAGTACTGGAACACCATTAATTAACTATTTCATAATAATGTGATCATGACCTCCGAGACTTATGTCGATATCAGGGACTTATAATGGTAGCTTTTTGTCCTGATAGACACGCATATGTGTGAGAGCGATAATCATGTCGCATTTTTAGACTTATCTTAGATGCTTACACATCTTTTTGCTGTAATTATCCACATCTTCATAATGCAATTCGTTCTCGTACTACTAACTTAAAATACCAAGCCAATCCTAGCCAGCAACACCAAAGAACCCAATTTTCATGCCTGCGAACTACTTAATCAAACTGGGTGTGCCATTGCCAAGCACAAAATCAGTATCTTTGTATTTGATATTACCAAGCAGCCATGGAAAATTACATGACTCTGCCAATTCCAATGTAACATTAGAGTCAAGATCGAACTCATGGTTACCATAACATGCTACATCGATTCCCAGATAACTTAATGCATTCACCATATGCTTGCCTTAGAATATGTTCGTCAGTATCGAAGGAGAGAAGCAATCCCCTGAGAATAACACCATATGCCGAGGGTACATTTTCTTAAGCTCTCGTAGTCGGGCCTAGAAATTTACTATCCCGTATTTGCCCTGTTTGTTAGGTTGGATGTCGTAAACATCGTTGAAGTGTAGAATCGTGAATAAAATATTGTCGTTCTATGCCTGCATTAATTATATTCAAATTGCAATAAAATCTATTCATCCACAATTTACTCAGTGTCTTATCAGTCAAATCATATTAAAAACATGTGGACTGCAGTGTATGTCCAAAAGAGCTACTCAAGTTTGAACTCACTTCTTTTTGACAAAAAACATTTAAATTTCACTGGGTCTCCTCGTAGTAGTATTTTTACGAACTGTATTCGTGAGTTCCCGTTCCCTTGCGATGAGAGAATTATCTTGTGCAACTGATTTGAAATTATCGTCGTACTGCAGTTAGTCAACTCCCATGATAGTAGAGTCTCTGGTTTGGTTCCTCGTGCGCAGTCCTTTAGCATTGCGCTGGTACAAAAAACAGAATAAGCAAATCATAGTTATTAAATTTGCTAGCATGAAGAAACCAAAAACAATATAATTAGTGTACGTGATTCGGTATACTTGCTTCTCGCTCGTGGTTATCAGCTAGCTCAAGTGATGGAATTAGTTTACCGCATAAAATTATATTTTGGGGTAACTGTACTCCAATGTGAAGGGTTAGTATTGTACAGTTATCTGTGGCTTTAAGGATATCTTGTTGTCGATCAGCACTCCATTAATCTCAGAGTATAGGAACTTATATATTTCTGTCTGGTTAGGCCCATAAATAGTATAAGCCATAAACAGAGGGTAGTTCATGGAGGATGAAATGGGAACAATTTTACTAGGACTAGTGCCCGATGTGCAGTTTGGTCCCAGTGGTCCGTTAATGGCGAATACCTGTAAATAACCTGTATAGATGATAGGCATTGATGAATTTATGGTTTCATATGTTTGTAATTTGTAAGTGAAGTCATTTTGCTTACACTCTGCGAAGAATATTTTTAAATCTTAGTTACCAGTTGTCTAATTCGTGACTACAATAGTAATAGGCTTAAACTCATCAGAGAGATCACACTGCGAGTATCTTACAAACTTCTGCAGGATATCGATGATGCCGGTGACAAAATTAATATTAACATAGTAATAGTAACTGGAGCAAGACATAATACTGTATGAATTGATGGCAGTCACATTGATGATCTTAATGACACTGCAGTACACTTCATCAATGAAATTACTGTACTGAATAGTGTAGTTGCTGGTAATTGGTGCTTCATTGGGTTGTACCTGTGGGTTTATGAATATTTGGATAGTCAAATAGTCGATTGATATTACGACATATAATGGGTCGTTCACTTTGACAGCGTAGTTCAGCAAGAATGAGTCAGTTGTGGAAATGTACAAAGGTGAACAATTTTGATTATTGCATAGATAGAGCTTACCAGTTGCTGCACTCATTGGCCCTTATAGAATACCTAGCACCAGGGTTGACTGGTTTTACCCTCGCACTATGGTATAGATTTGTCTGAGAGCCAGTGGCACGACTTTCATCCACGAGAAGTTATAAGTAAAACTGGCATTAAGGGGAAGCAAAGGGTTGTAATTAATGGTCAATAGCGGAGATCGGTAGTCATAGTTGATACCCTCACAGTTTGAGATTAAGGTAGCTGCTGTATAATTGAGCACTTCGTATAAGTAAAAAGTGCATCTCTTCTCAGGAAGACTAAAGTTAGTGATTGCGAACATTTGGATTCCAAGTGTAGGACTTATCGGCAGCTATTTACTGTACACGAATATTTTGTTCACTGAAACTGCTAAAATCAAAGAATTAAGTGTCAGATTTTGAGTGCCAAATTTAGAAGGATTGATCAACTGAACGAATTCAATGCCAACATTGCCTAATAATTTCGTTTTAGTTAAGATATCCGTTTGAATTAATTCCAGATTTGACATATTGAATACTTGTCGATAGAAGAATGAAGAAAAGACAGGTCCGCATAAGTACTTATTTAAAGAATAATCAGCAGTACCTATCAGTTTCTCTCCAACATCACTTTTCTGCTAAACAAAGTTGATGTTCAAACTTTGAGCAGAGGACTTAGTATTGCTATTGAGTTGCAAGTTTACATCAGTGAGGTTGAACACTATGTATATTTCAAACGATGCTCCGAAATTATAATGAATAGACTCGAAAATGATAGGTACCTTTTGTGGGACTGACATTATCTGTGAGTGATTGGTCTAGTTAAAAGTTATTTATGTATTTGGGAAGTACGCTTTAATCACACAATCTGAGTTTAAAGCCGAAGTTGATTTGAATATTGCAATGTCTATATTGCGGTAGTTACTGACTGCAATAATTGAGCTAGCTTCAACTATTTCAACGATAACTGAAACTGTGTATTCACAAGGGTCTAAACGCAAAACACAACAATTGCCAGGTATCGGGTACACATTCACTAGCGGGTCCACTGCGATGAACACGTAAGAAAAAGCAGGGAAGAAACTGAATGCTCCTGATCGAATCTTAAAGCTGTACAACGGAATTATTCTTTGAGGAAGTAAGTTTGAGCCACGAACTACAAACTGGAATATGCTGGAGGACTGCTCACAGAACAGAAGCAAGAAAGGATCATAGAATTACCGAATGTAGATATCGCCATTTGTTAGATTCGGAGCATTGCAGTTCATTGTTACCACATCTGCAATGATCCTTTTCTTAAGGTCAACTAGCAATACCGTGTTGTTCTGTAAGATGCTTACGACATAACCGTCTTTAATTAATCCAAAAAGATTTCGCTTCACTATGAAAAGACCAATGCCTTAAATTGTGTATTAAACTCCATGTAGGTAGCTCATGACAGGCGATCGAGGGGCATACATAAACTAATTGCCTGATGTAACTTATTGGTAAGCTTAATCGTTAGTAATGAGAGAACATTTGCTGAAATCAGGTAGGCAAAGACATTCCTGATTATCAGAATTAACAACAATGTAGTCAGCGTCCTCTGATTTGATGACTTGCTTGATGGATTTGAAGCCGCATGGCTGGATGGCCAAAGCATGCACTTCTCTCCTCGTGTTCACAGAGTATATGCTATTGTTAGTGACGAATATGACTGAGAATTAGCCTCCGCTGTATACCTCCACATTTACGAGTCCGATTGCCTGCTGGTTGATTATGATGTTTGAGCTGTCGATTATGATCACGCCGATACTGGGTGGAGCATTTACTATTAACTCGAAATCAGGACCGATAACAGAGAACTTATCTTCAAGCTGAAATCCGAAAATGTTGCGATCGGACACAATGTTCGAAGAGTTTTTAAAAAGAATAAGTGAAGAAGGATACAATGGAGTTGTCCATAACAGAGTGTAATTCAGGACTTGAATTGACGAATTGCATGTGAGGTTTACAAGAAAACTTAAGAAAGTATCAGTAGTTGTATTTTGGAGAGTAGACACATCGACAAGGTAAATAGGGCGTTCCAGTTCCATTAAGTATATGATATCGTCAGTGCGATCATATACAAAAATGCCCTTATTACCATAATATAGAATAGAACCCTCATATGTGACATTCCAGTACAGCAATCCCTAGCTATTGAAGACACACAGATAGCTAGTTGTTGGAGTGATAGACTATACATAAATATTCTGATGGTCACTAACGAAAACAGAGACCACATCCCCAGGAAAATAGATATTGGAGCTACCTAAGTTGAAGCTGCTGATTATGTCCATCCAGCGACTGAACTGTTTCTTAGTTTGTAGTCCCCAAATACGGTTAATCAACTGGCTTATCTGTGGTTGCATATCTTTGAGAGCCAATACGGTAAAGTTGCCGAATTCAAAATCATACACTAAAAAATACAATGAACTCCCGCTTTGATTAGTGGACAGAAGTGCACAGTTCCAATACTCGCTGTTTAAGAAATCTGGTTGTGTCAAAATATATGGATTTGATGACAAGTTATAAGTACCAGGACCAATAGTTCCAGATAGGTCCACGATAGACATAGATGAATTGGCAACCCAAGGCTGAAACACGAAGCCCTGTGCAAGTGGGCCGCATACAAACAAGAAGGAATTATATCCTATATAGGCAAAGTTTGAAGATGTAATTTAAGATACATTCAGACAGTTTGAAAATATTGCGTAAGCTTCATCAGTGAATTCGATGGGCATTACGGAGACAGGATTAAATATTATAGTCATGTTCTGCACAAAGATAACTGGAGTTCCTTGGTATAGTGTCAAATTTGTGCCATTTATCGAGTAGGCCACTATCATGCGATTGAATTATCTAATTTTTGAGTTGTATAGAATAAACCCATCGTAACCTTGGTCTAGTTCTTAAAGAATCATCATGATGCTCAGTCCATTTCGAACTGGAGTCCAAAACACAATGCTGCCCTGGTACTGAATTTTATCATAAAATGTATTTGAGTTTAGTTCGGTCAATATTTTAGTACTGGGTATAAGATTAGTGTCATTGTAGATGCAGTCACTCTCATATGGCAGGTATGAAAAATAAGTCTCATTTTGGTTCTGAACTGCAGCCAGTGGCATCTGCGTTAATATTGTAGGAATGCTGGAAACCAAGTTTATGGTTAACTGCAACACGACAGCAATTTTGATCAGCATCATCGCAAAGATGCTATATTGTTATTATTGTATAATGCATATAATCTCCAACATCCATTATATCTAATGACCTGTGCGCACTATACTGCTTCCAATTATAGCATTAGAATTTTAATGAATAAAAAGTAAGGAGTCATTTAAACTAAGCAGGTCAAACCCACCTTCAAGAATGTGATTAATATTGAATAAGCGCGAGTGCCGAGTCGTAGCAGGGACAAATCTCGTCCTAAAAAATCACTATCCCAGAAGAAAATTAATACAATTCCAAATAAATCCCCGAAGAAGCTGATCAATAGCCCTTCGAATACGAGCATGAATACGAGTGTGGATCAAAAGACAATGTAGTATGCATCGGAGGTTGCAGCCTCAACCTAAATGACACCTAGTCAAGGGAGAGGTGTAAAAAAGGATTAGCAGGATAGAGAGAATATTTCGTATGAGCAAGTCAAGAGCCAAACCAGCATAAGCTCGAATCGTAAAAATTAGCACAGTCGATCACCAAAAAAATAGCAGAAAGATCTTAATAAGGAAAGTATGCGACAAATCGTATTACTAAAAAATAAGACTATGCAGGTAGAGCAGATGCTTAGCGCTCACTAAAATGAGCTAAGTCGAAGCAGGCAGAAAAAACCAGATGGGTTACATAGTAGATAAACAAGACAGGAATAAGCTTGCTCAAGTTTACAGTCCATGAATAGGCAGCTCGATAGCCATCTGGCAGCAATTCAGTCCACTAGTCGACAAGCTATGATTAAGTTTGATAAGGGCTTTTAATAACTTAGTTTCAAGAATGATTGTTTTGAACAGATGGACAGTGGAACTAAAATAAAAAGAATTTCTAACTATGATATGGCAGGTGTTTAAAGTAAACTTACGAACCTTGAAAGGCTTTTCAGCTGAGCATATTATCTAAATATAATAAATCAAATGATGTTTATACTTTAATTTTAATCCAAGCCAAAGCATATCTTGATTTTCTGACGAATCAGTCAGTTCCAAGTCTATTATGTCCTCTTAAGGAAATAAACACGATTTTATTCGTAATTCATCCCTTATTCATACTAATAACATAGTGGAGCATAAACGAGAAGAAATAAATTTTTTTAAATTATTAAAAATTAGCAAATCTCTTAACTCTCACGGGTGACAAGTTAGTAAAGATAGTGGAATCAGTATCAAGCAAAGTCCAGTTTAGTCGATTTGAATTATGATGTGTTTAATATGTAATATCAAAATAATTTTATGCCGATCATAATCTACTAAGTTCTACTTTTAGCAATCGTGTAAACCTGCGAACCCTGTAGCAAGAACTACGAATATCTCAACAATCATCTGGAGTAATATGAATCAACTCTAGCCAAGTTTGAGATATTCTCTCTTAAATATTTCTCGGACTTTTGAAAATGAGGTCATGCATATTTACATTAACTTTTGCAAAATTAACCAACACCTCTCGAACCATGGTCATTGAGCATCAGACAAATGACTTTTAACATCAATGCTCGTAAAACACTGGAAACAAATTTACTCAATATTCAAGATCAACAAAAATTATTTGAATATTGTGCGAGGTTCAACATAATACATCATTTAATTTTCATACTGGTTTGAAGGCAGGAGGTATAAAATATTTTTCTCAAGTTTATTACCTCCTTCAAAATATAATAACAACAGGCTCAAACTTGAAAATAATAAAAATTCTTCGTTTTTCCAAAAAGTGAGTGAAAACTATGGATGAATTAGTTTTGTCAATTTGGATTGTAAGGCCCATCAACAAAAGGTCAAAACTGGCATTCTACTGCGAGTTTTACTTATTAATATAATAGCGAATTTTGAATCGATTGGACACGAAAAGCTAAAAGACTCTCTAACATATTTTACTCTAATAACTTCTCATACTGTCCAGAATTATCTCCTCAGTCAGCCTGTGCTGATGTTGTAGAGATATATTTTACTTGTTGGGGGTTTTTTAATAATTTTTGTGATGGACTTTTCGCAGAACACGAACAAATCAAAGCTTCGTTGGAGTTAAGAAGTACGTCTTGCCCTATCAAGGAATAAAGGCTCATTGAACACTTGCACATTTATGAGGCCAAGCCCTGGAAAGAGATTTCAAAGATGCTCGAAACAAAATTTCCGCATAAAAATCGGAGCGCAAAGCAATGCCGCGAAAGATACAATAATTTCATCAAGTTCGCAAAAGCTTAATAGTCTGGCTCTTCTTGGGGGTCAGAGGAAGACAAAAAGCTTCTTGATGCTTTTCTGAAATTAGGTGGCAAGTGGGTCTAAATTTCATAGCTTTTTTCACGAAGGTTAAACTTGCTTTATTTTTAGATCTCCCAACGACTTGAAAAACAAGTTTTACGGATCAATAAGGAGATTTCTTAGAAAATTAAACTCATTACGCAAAGCCTACAAGTCTGGTGATAAAAAATAGATTACATATTGTTCTCTTTATCGGCTGCTTTAAACAAATGCGCATTAAGAGTTTGTGTGCGATTAGATGCTGGAACTTTAAGTCTCAAAGTAAAGGTTTATAAAAGACTTGATAAAGTAAGTTCTAGAACAGGCTGCAGACTTATAAGGTTTTATATTCTAAAAAGCAGCATAGTTAGGAGATAAAATTAAAAAGTTTAACATCTTAACACGGTCTGATCGAATTAAGGCAATAAAGGTATCAAAATTCAAGAGATCGAAGCAGGGGGAAAAGCATAGACTGGAAAATTTATAAGCATAGGATGGTAAAAAGGAAAGTCTTTAAGGACGAGGCACCGAAGACCAACCCTTGAGCCATAAATTGAGCAAAACAATATAGAAAGCTAATAGTCATTAATAATAAATTTCTGAAGAGGGCACAATCTCTTTAGGAACTTCTGCTGCTGCTCTAATCAGTTGGCAAAATTTAGAGTAATAGTAATAACAAATTGAAAATATTCAATAAAGGAGCGTGCTTGATTTCGCCATTGACATGCAAATTATCGAAATTTTTCATCTCAAAAGCGAGAAAAGCATCTTAAACTTTCTTGACTAAATGTGATTATTTTCTATTGTTATATTTATTATTATAGGGTAGCTCTGGCTGTCTGAACTATTAAATATCTATTAATGATGTCAATAATAATAAAGAATCAGTATTTTATTGTTATTTTGTTGCGAAGTGTAACAATCTTGTGACATTACGAATTAGAATATATCTTTGTAGATCATCAAAATGTAAATATTTTATTTTTTAAAATTTAGAACTAAGCCAAATTAAACTTGTATAATCTTTCATTATTGAATACTAAAAAGTAATAGTTCTTAATATAACGATATTTTTGTTATTGAGAAAACATCTTATTATCATATTAGATAAAATTTATGGCTTTGACTTAAATTCATGCTCTTGTTTTTTTCTTCATACTGTAGTCTTCATATTATTGAATTTATTTGCTCAGCTGACTCTGCCAAGAAGGAATCAATGATTTCTTTTCATCTTCAAATTTAATGGAGTTTTGAAGTTTTGATTCTGCGAGTGGTTTGACAAATTATGCATTCTCATTACCGAAGTTGGAGTGTATCTCCATTGTTTTTCTGAAAGTATTGGGTTCGCTTACGTACTCGAACTGAGACTGTTTATTTGTACAAATCATTGATCTTCGATGCAAAGTCTTCTCATTTTTTGTTCTGATCAAGTCTACCCATTCCTCAGTGAGGTGCTCACAAAAGTAGTAATGTTAATTGGGAATATATATCTGCCCTTCTGTCTTTTCGAATGAGACTTTTGCAGTGGATATTTCGCCATCGCTAGGAATAACTCCGATACTACCCTCTAGACCCCAGCCATAAGCAATATTGTCCATGTGGAAAAACTTATAGAAATCTTTCTTCCTGTTAATGGGCACGACCAAATCTTTTAATGGCAGCTATAAATGACCCACGCTTTTGCGTTAATGAGTCTATTTGTGCTCAATGGTAATGTTTATAGCTAGAGATGAGTTTGAAGATTTGTATTACTTCTAGAGGCCTTATATCGAGTTGGCGAAGAAGTAAAACACCTTTAACTTGTTGAGTGGGATTATCTTTTGCTCAGCCATCTAGGTATTTAGCTTATATTTGGATTTCTTACCAAGTAAACTAAACTATAAGAAGTAATTATGCACAGAACTTACACCAACTACTTAATCGATCTCATTGAGGAATAAAATCAGACGGAACCGAAACATCTTACTGATGATTTCATCATTTTTAACTGGACATTGCTAATTGACTGTGATATTAGTGTTGGGACCAAGCTAAACCACTGCATTAATAAAAATTTTACCACTAGGAATACCACTACTCAGTTTATGAATCTACTTGTTTTTAACTTGCAGTCGTAAATGCTCTTAATTGGTCTGACTAAATATTAACTATTTTGGATGCGCTAACAACTGGCAGCCTTGTCTGACGAGCAGATCTTTCTCCACTTGCATTAGGTATTGAATTTAGGAGTATAGTCGGAAACTACATTAGTATTTATTTACCATCGTTCGCACACTTTGTGTTATTGATAAAGGAAATATGAGTCTATGTTGCTGACATCAGATCTCTTGAGCCAGTTGTACTATTTACCAAGATGTAGCAGGTATTTGTCCACTTCAATGATCATCCTCATCGTCATCTTAAAAGTTAGTTATGATTCTAGGTAGCTTCTCTCACAATAACGGCACAGCTTCGTCTTCTGATACATCTATTTTTCAAGTTCTTCTTCGTCTGCACTGACTAAATTCTTTATTTTGAGGCTTTTCTTAACTTTCTCAATTATCTTGAAAGCCTTAATGCCTACTAACCACCAATTTTCCATTTCATCTTTAATGAAATCACCTACGATTTCACTGATAGATATGCCGCGATGGAAAGTCATATAATTAATGATTTATTTTAAATACTTTGAAGTCTCCTGTAAATTTTTGCCCTGTTTTGATTTAACAATTGTGCTCTTGTCACCAGGTTTTACTGTAAATTTCTTGTTCTCGGCTTCATTTTTATCATGAAAACCCCTTGTATTAGTAATTAAGAAGCACTATGAACTACTTTAAGTGCTGTATACTGTCCTACAAAGGAAAGCTCTTGACCCGTTGCTCTTTACAAATCTTTGAAGGCACATGACATGCTCCTTCTGGCCCATCTGCTGCTGAGATGCGCTGAGCAAGTACCGAGAGTTCAGCAGCTTGAAGTCATTGGAATATGCTAGTTTTTCACTAAATATCGGCCTTTTTAGAATGGCCACTAGCTCATTTGGTGAACCGTACGATGTTATTTTTGTTACAAAATCTTTAAAGTTTATGTTGGTTTATCTGCAGATCTTACCTGACTCATTCGTGTATATCCAAATAAGCTATGATTATTTTTAATTCAAAATCAGTGTATCTGGTACTAAACATATAGGAGATTGATTGGGTGTGGCTGTCAACTCCTTCCAAAAGAATGCAAGAGGTTAGATTTTATTATACGAATAGAATCGATTAGCGAGTGATGCTTAAGTGACAAGTTGCTCTTCGTATGTTTTCTGTTCTACTTTTCTATTACTCTGACTCATAGAATATTATAAAGCATCGTATAGGATAGAGCAGCACAATAAATAAATAACAATATCACTTCTTTTTTGAGTAACTGCTACTAAAATTAGCCCTGTCTAAATACCTAGAGTCTTTCTACACTATAAATCCTCTTGAGTCCGTGCAAGCTGGCCTTATTGTCGGCTTTATCCAACTACATTTTTACTTGCTTTGACTAGTTCTAATGTCTTTTGACTGGAGAAAGTTCTATTTACTAGTCTCTCTTTTCTTCTGTGATTGATCTCTTTTTAATTTCATACGTGCTTCTTACATTTTGTTATACTCTGTATAATTTCGCTTCTCCCTATATTTTTATTCATATTTAGGCTTGCTGCTAAAGGAGTCTTTTTTCTTCTGGTTGTTGCTGTCCTGAGTCGATAGTACTGACATGTTCATCTCTTCCTGTTTCCGAAGACTTTTATTGTTTGATATTTCTTTGTACAAGGCTTCACGATAATCCTTTATTGAAAACTTTGTATTGTCATCGATGGGAATCTAGATTACACCATCATAAGATATTTCCTCAGATGGATCATGAAAATCTTTCAAATACGGGTGCTCAAGTGCTTCAGCTGCAGTATATCTTTGTGCTGGATTAAAAGCCAAAAGATGGCTGATTAAATCCAAGGCTTCAGGGTCAACATTACCAAAAAACGATGAGTAAGATTTCTTTTTACCCACATTTATCTGATTGATACATTCTTTAGCCATCACTGATTACATAGATTAAATATCTTCTCTACTGGGCTTTCCTAGCAACTAGAGAATTTTCTATATCTGATTTAAGGTAGAAGTTCCAGGGAATATTGCTTTGCCTGTGTACATTTCGCCTAGGATGCATCCAATTGACCACATATCAACAGCTTTGGTATATGTTGAGGAGCCCAACAGAATTTCAGGAGCTCTGTACCAGCGAGTGGCGACGTATTATGTCATCACTGCTTATCCTGACCCTTGATTTATGGATGCTACTGAACGCGCGAGTCCAAAATCAGCAAGTTTAGCTAGACAGTCTGAGTCTAATAAAATATTCGAAGGCTTAAGATCACGATGAACTAGATCTCCTGAATGCATGTATTTAATTCCTTTTAGAACCCTAAGTTAAATAACGTGTACTGGTAGAGCACATACTTTTTGTGCACATTTTCTAGAATCTTAGCTCGAATGACAGCATGCAAATCAGTCTCCATGAAGTCGAAAACTAAATAGATATCCTTGTTATTCTCTGCACGTACAAGATGCTGAAGTCCCACAATATTAGGATGACCGTTAAGCTCGCGTAAAAATATGACTTATCGGAACGTGCGCTGTGCGTCTGTAGCGTTTTGGAATGCATCAAACACTTTCTTAACAGCTACAACGGATTTAGTTTGTTTATCTATTGCTTTCCACACTACTCCATACGCGCCTTTGCCTAATTTTTGGAGAATTTAATATTTTCTTAAAATGTGAGGCTCCACTTCCTCTGCCATTTCGTTATTATATCGTTAAAATTAACACTTTTATTGTCAATTATATAAAATAAGTAACAAATAACAAAACAAAAAATGTGCATCAATTGGTCAAAATATAAAAATATAATTTAATTTATTTGTTTGTTTGCCATTTCACTTTCTATTTTTGAACCATTCTTCAGCTTCCCTTTAAAAGTTAGGTATACTTTTCTTATTTCTCTAATCCCAGGTCTAATATATTTTTTGAAAGGCTTCACTACCTTGATTCATATTGTTCTTGCTCTGCCCTTTACTAACATTGGCAGAGCAAATACTTACAAAATCTTGGCGAAAATTTGATGTTTTTGTGTTGAATAATTTCTCTAATTTTCTTTATCTGTCTGCCAGACTTTTCTCCTGCTCAAACTATATTTCATTGAACTATTTTTATTGCGTTACTTTGAAGAGCTCACTAGACAGCTCTTTAATTTAAGGAGGGAGAGGAAAAAGGAAATAACCCTCATAATAATTGTTTTACTTAATTTTCGACTTCTAGACCATCTTTGATTTGACTGGAAATATCTGTCTCTTATAAATGAGCTTTAATATATCACCCTTAATATTGTCAGAGCTAGAAAATTTTAGCAGTTCATCGTCAACAAACAGTCCTTCAGAGTTCGACTCAATCTCCTTAAGCAATGTTTTATCATCTCTAATCCCATTATACTTAGAGATGTATGTAATGTAATCACCTTCAATTTTGAATTTATTTCGATAATTGGGCGAATCATCGAGTACTTTATTGAGCACAGAAACACACTCTGCAGTGGACATGGATTTGTCATACTTACTTTTAGTATTCAAGAATTCCATGATTTTACCCATTGATGAATCCTGCTGATTGTGGTACGACTCCTTGAATAACTTAATCTGCACCCGATTTGATGAGACAACTTTCATAAACTACTTCATTTCGGCGAACATCTCATCCGCGTTTTGAAGCTGTTTTCTCATTTCTCTAATAATTATAATTTATGCGCATAGATATATAAAAATGGTCAATTATAAGAGTTATTGTGGGAGAATCCGTCTAAAATCGCCTCCTTTTCTGCTATTTTTAGCTTGAACATAGCTGCTTCTCGGGCATATGCTCTGGACTTCTCCTATAACTCCCTCTATAATGACTATATCCTGGTCTCTGCTTGATGAAGCTTAAATTATAGTTCATAAGTATTACTGTTACTGTTGTTAGAAACATTAGAAAATTGTACTCCACCTTTTTGATTCCTTTGAGAGTCAGCAATTATTCTTTGTAGTCGTGCAATTTCCTCCGTATGCTCAGTACAAGCACGCCCGTTACCTATTGATCGCTTTTTTAATTCCTCCAATTAAAGCTTAGTTTGCTGAGCCTGTTTTACTTCGCTCATGCCACTATTCATAACTCTTTCAAGTTTGTTGATAACTTTTTCCTGTTTTTTGATGGCCTACTTGTAAACTGTTATTCTTTCATTATCTTTCTTGTATTTCTCCACTTTCTATTCCAGCATCTGTATGGTGTTCTTCTGATTGATAATCATAGAATTAAGCTGCATGGTATTTGATACCTGAGGCTCCATCAGTTTTATTGATTTTTACAGTTCTCTGTTTTTAACTCTTTCGGACTTATACAACTGAGATATTTTTATTATTTTCTATTTTAGCTATCGGGTGCTCATATTATCTATTTATTTTTGTACTATATTTACCAAGTCGTCTTCTTCTTGTAGAGCTTTTCTTCTAAGTATTGAGTTTTCGTTCTGCAGAAGTTTGACTCTGCTTCTCAAATCACTAATTTATGAGGCTGCTTCCCTCAATGACTATGATTTATCATCTAGCTCTCGTAGTATTCTTGCTATTATTTAATTATTTTGTTTTACATGCTTCATTAAAGAGTCATTTGACGAAATATTCATTTATTTCATTAATTTTTAACTTGCTTTCTCTTCCCCATTAATTGACACCCTTGAACCTGCAACTGAGCTCGCTCTCGATTGATGGACTGACTTTGCTTGCTATTTTTATACTATTTCTATTTGACACTTTCCAATTTTCACATCGGGGTGAGGCCTGACTGTGAAGTACAACCTCTTTTTTGTTTTTTATATGAGTAAATTTATTAAATCTTTCTGAATTGACTAAACAAGTCCTCCGATGATATAGTTCTCTTTCGATTTCTTAAATATTAAGTAGAAGCAAAGATCTTTAGAAAGAAATGATTCAGGGATTGTGATTATGCATGCTGCACGATACTGCTTACTTGATTTTATTGGTGGTACTTTCATCGTGTGGCTCAAGAAATAGGTAAATTATTTTGCTTGGTCAAATTACAGTACTCTTTCAATAGTATCCTCGTTTGGACAAAACTAAAGAAAGCTAATTTTTGGTTCTTATTCAGGGTTTACTGTTAGAGCCAAATTCATTTGCTTGGAAGGAGTCACTAGTGGATCGAAAGTTACGTCTGCAATCACAATATCAAGTAAGTTTTATTTTTGTGATGTTTCAAGCAAAAGTGATACGTAAAAATCAATGGGACTTGGATTTTGCTTACCTTCTCTTATTTTAATGTTATATGGAACAAAATGTCCCATTGATTAGATGGGGACATAGAAACGTGAAATATCTTCTAGGCTGTTCTTCTGCTTAAGGCAGATGTAAATAAATCCTTTGAGTGATTCTACATGTGAAGGATTTGTAATTAAGAATATTTGATTCCATTATGGATGATTTAAGTTTAGTATTGATGTTGAATATATTCTTTTCTGTTATGGCAGACTGTCCTTATACTCCGTCCATCCAACTTAAACGAAGGCTTGAGGGAGCATGTTATCTATACTTGGTATGTTAATAGCTTCACGTATGTCAATTTTTACTCTCCACTTAAAGCTGAGGTCTTCATCATAATCAGGAAGATCGTTAAATATTTCGTTATGTTCAAGCTTTTTTTACTCTATTTATTCAATATAAACTGGCACATCAGCCTATGGTACAATTTTAAACGATGCAATAAATCTGCCGACTGAAATTTATTTTCCGTCTTTGACTCTGACGAACTTGATTTGCTGTCTGATTGGTAAATTATAAGTCTCGGTGGGCTGCAGTCCAAAAGGAGTCAAGTCTAAGCTTGCTTCTCCTAGAACTTTAGACTTTCCGCTTGCATTACTTTTAGAGTGCGTCGGTTACTATTAACTAATCACAATGTTAGCAATAAACTGAATAAACAGAAGTGTACGATAATACTGCCCTTAATCATGTGATTAGATGGAGGATCAAAAAAGAATGTGTTATTCGTAAATATCGGATTTCTTGCTAAAGCTGATGCGTCAGTTTGTTTCTAATTGTAATGATGAATAAATACTTTAATTCCTTCGTAGTGGATTGATATGAAATACTGAAAGTCTTTTGCGAATTCAACGTCATGGATAGTGACTGAGAGCTTCGAGGATTTTATCATTTTTAAATTACTTATAATAATATTAAATCACCACAAGGACAATAGATTGTCACTGAGATGGCAATCGTGAAAAATGCTGAATATATTGAATTGAAAAGCTTTTAATATATATAATTATTTGCTTGATGATATCAACTTTATTTGCAAGAGGAGTAAGCCGATCTCTCCTAAAATGCACACCTACATTCGCCATGAATCATATCAAAGACATGAACGAATAGAATGTTAGAGTCAAAGTAGCTGAGATTCAAAACGGACCTATCCTTGAAAACACGAATAGAGTCTATAAGCCAACATATACAATAGAGTTTGACAGAGTTGGCGAGGTCTTGCTGTACTCCGCTAACCCAGTCCAGAAAGAAACTCTGTATTTTAAATACCCCTACATCTTATGTAAAAACCAGCTCACTTAGATGAATCATTCTTCCCCTTGGCAATCTTGAATTATGTGCTCAACCCTCTCGACATGGTATGGTACTGGCCCAGCTTCGGACTCTACGGCAGCATTTTCTTGTTCACCCCCCGAGTCTGGTTCTGGGGTATGCTCAAGTACACCCCCATGAGAATTTCTCTACTGCGAGGAGGCAGAGTCTTGAAAGTCGAGTCTCAAAACGCAGGTGCTGAAAAGTTTACTTACTGGGTTGAAACTCGTCTCATTCGACCTTTGACTGAAGATAAGCTCAGATTTGATGATCGCGATGATGCTGAGTTCTTGACTAATGAGGGTCAGCTCAAATACGATTTGGACGTCGAAGTCGAGGAATTTAAACTTTTCGGTGTTAACACAAACGTAAAAATTGCGTAATTTAGTTACAACATCTTCATTTTAAGAGCTATGGAACAGTACATCATCCTGAGCTGTTCGAGGCTGTTGTCAAGGGCTACAACGTTGACACGACTGATTTCGTCATCAATACTGCTGATAACCTGAGATATAGAGAGCCCAACCATAACGTTTGATTATGCTAAATAATATCGATAAATGTGGCCATTTATTAAATGAAAACCGAATAGTTCTTCACACATGAAATAATATTTAATGCTATCTAATATTTTAATATTTATAGTCATTATAATTTAACATGAAGACACTTTGTTGTGCTGCC
>APMI01000703.1_pt1 | contig 21649 bp, 15 predicted proteins | sample 667938 | NCBI WGS metagenome assembly APMI01 (sample SAMN01084076, study PRJNA167559) | wastewater metagenome | biome: Wastewater | place: Denmark: Ejby Moelle, Odense | collected 2011-11-28
AGCTTTTCCAGGCTGGGCCACAAGAAATTGGCATTGGTGCCGGATATTGCATCGGTATAGACCACATCACCGGCATCCGAATCCACCACCATCTCCTTGTAAGCCTCACTGGCCAAGGACTCGCGGGTGGCGATGAAACGGCTGCCCATATAGGCCAGGTCCGCCCCCAGCACTTCGGCCGCACGCACCGCGTAGCCATCCGAGATGGCGCCACCGAGGATCAAGGCGCCATCCCAGAACTCGCGGATCTCGCGCACCAGGCTGAACGCGCTCTGAGTGCCCGCATGGCCGCCGGCACCGCTGGCCACGGCAATAATCCCGTCCACCCCGGCCGCAATTGCCTTTCTGGCGTGGTACGCGTGGATCACATCCGAAAACACCAGCCCCCCATAGGCATGCACGGCCTTCACCACCTCTCCCGGATGGCCAAGGCTGGTGATCACAAACGGCACCTTGTACTTGCAGATCAGTTCCAGGTCGGGGGCAACCCGCGAGTTGGAGGCGTGAAGAATCAGGTTGATGCCGTAGGGCGATACCGGCGCAGAAGGGTCGGCGGCTCTCTCGGCAGCCAGGGCGGCAGTGATTTCCCCGAGCCAGCCGTCAAGCTGCTCGGGGGTACGTGCGTTGAGTGCCGGAAAGGTGCCGGCTACGCCGGCCTTGCAGGTTTCGATCACCAGCCGCGGGCCGGATACGAGGAACATCGGTGCCGCAATGGCCGGCAGGCGCATCGCGCCAAGGAAAGCGCTCGGTAGGGTCATGCTGTCTCCTGGGATATTTTTGGTTTGGGTGCTGCGATCGGAAATCTAGCACGCCGCCCAGAAAAACAAACGTACGTTTACTCCGCCGCCGGAGCCGTTTGTACCGGGGCTACCCTGGGAGCAACCTTCGGGCGAGGTTTCGGTTTCGGCATCGCCTTGACGACCCTGCGCACTGCCGCCTGTCCCGCGTTGACAAGCCCTTTCACCAGGGGCGCACCGGCCACGCCCGGCTCGAGACTCCACTCCGGCCCGGCGAGCGGGCCCTTCACCCGGATGGGCACCGTAACCCCGCGCAGACTCGCCAGCAAACCACTGTCGGGCCCGAACGGCACCACCACGAGAGTCACCCGCGACAGATAATTGAGCCGCGCGGCAACGAGATCGATGTCGCCTGCCCCGGTAATGCGAAAGAAGCCGCTTTTGGCCTGCAGATCAGAATTGCGGGCAAGCCCCTTGCCGATCTGGAAGCTCGCCGTCAATTCATCAAGGCTCGTCGTTTCGGCCTCCCGGTAGGGACGCCGGGCGGTCTGCCGCCCGCCAATCAGGTTGCGCCACTCCTTCAGGGCCGCATTGACATCAATCCCGCGCACCACCCCGTTGCGGAAACGCACGCGAGCCAGGCCCTGCAAGCCCGAGAGCAGTTCGGTCCTTGTCACGCCAGCCCCTGTCACATCAACAAAGAAGTTGGCAATACCACCGAAATGTTCCTTGCCGATGGCATCCCGCAACAAGGGGGCCACGTTGGCATTCTGCAGATAACTGCGATAAGCCACTTTGTTCCCGTCGGCATCCACGGTGAGACTGCCCTCCACGCTGCCACCATAGAGGCTGGCACTGTGCGCACTGGAAACCAGTCGCCCGCCGTGCACGCTGAGGGGAATGCGCACCCGCTCCAGGTGCAGTCCCGCGGCCTGCAGGCTGCCGATGCGGACAACGCCGTCGAGCTCATAGCCTCGCAACGCTGAAAAGTCGATCCGGCCGGCCGCTTCGTCAGCGTTCTTACCCGCCGTATCGCCCGGGCTGGCGTCGAACTTGAAACGGTCCACATCCACATCGAAACCCAGCGCCAGCGGCGACAAGCGCGCCAAGCTCCAGTTGCCCTGCAGATGGCTGCCGTCAGTGTGCACGTCGAGCTTGCCGGCGGCGCTCTTGCGGTTCAGGTCGGCCCTTCCGCTGCCCTTCACGGCAATCTTCTGCGGTGTCGATCCGCCTCCGGACGAAGCGTAAATGAGCTGGCCAGTGATCGCCGGCACATCCAGCAGTTGCGGCCCACCCTGCCAGCTTGCCGCGCTGCTCAGACTACCCGTCACGCGCCCTGTCGCCAGACGCCAGTCCACGTCGGCCGTCAGTGCTTCGATATCTAGCCCGCGAGCGGTACTGCGCACGCCCGCCAGACGGGTACGCAGGGAGCCATTGCGGCTCTTGCCATCCACCCGCAGCGTGGCGTCGACGGAAGCCGCCTCCGGGCCCGCAGCCGCCACAACGAGGCGCTGAGACGTCGCCTTGATCTCCACAAGATCGCCGTCGGCCTGGCCCTTGGCAAGCAGACTGACCCCGGCCAGACGCGGCGCCCCCCCCGCCGGGAAAATCAGTTCCCCCAGCGTCGCGTCGAGCTCAACGCCCTGCTGTCCGGCCAGATCGCCCTTGAGGTTCAGGTGAAGGTTGCGTGCTTGTTGATCCTGCCCATCGACATCGATGCGGTAAGCACTTTGCACCTGCACATGCGCATCAATGACGGCCGGTGTCGCCTGGCTCAAGCGGGCATCCAGGTCCATTTGCCCATCTGCCTGCCGGCCCAGCCGGCCGGTGCTCAGGGCCATATCGGCCAGAGCCAGCTTGCGGCCGGTAAGCTCATCCGTCCAGCTCAGCGCCCCGTCACGCACTACAAGACTCATCACATCGAGCGTAATGGGTTGGCTTTCGCTCTCCGCAGCGTTGAGCAGATCCATCCCGCTCACCTTGCCATCCTTGCCGCGCTGCAGCGCCATGCGCAATCCATCCAGCTCGACGCGGTCGACAAGCACCCGCCGGGCCAGCAAAGGCAGCAGGCGTACGCTCACTGCGGCCTGCTGGATACCGATGAACTCACCTTCGCCATTCTTGCCGGAAAGTGTCGCGGCAGGCAGCCTGAGCACAAGACGGGGGAACATCGAGAGCTCCAGCGGGCCGTCGAACTTCAGTACGCGCTGATAGCGCTGCTTGGCGAAATGGGTCAGCTCGGCGGCCAACCGCACACCGTCAAAGGTGGCGTAGAGATACAACGCACCAGTCGCAACCGCCGTGCTAACACCACCCAGCACAAAGGCCAGATATTTGAGGTATTTGAAACGCATTTCCGGAGAACCCACTGTGCCGTCACCCCGATAGTAACCCGGGCGCCTCAAGCCGCAACGGAAGGCACCGCTTGAGTGCGCAGCGGAAGGCGCAGTTCGAAAATGCTGCCCCGCCCGATTTCACTCTCCACCGTGATGCTGCCGCCATGGCGCTCGGCAACGGTCTTCACGATGACCAACCCAAGGCCGACGCCAGCAGGTTTGTCCCGCCCTTCACCGACGATACGGCTGAAGCGCTTGAACAGCCGCGGCAAGGCATCGGCAGCCATCCCCGCGCCCTGGTCACGGACGCGGATGACCCAATCGGTGCCTTCCGCCGACAGGCTCACCGACACCAGGCTGTTGGCCGCGCCATACTTGATGGCATTAGTGAGCAGGTTGATCACCGCCCGGCGCAACAGCGAGAAATCGCCCCGCACGATGGCCTCTTCCCGCTCGGCATCACGGGTGTCCACCTCGACCCGAATGCCACGGGCCTGAGCCTGCGGCCACACCTCGTCGGCCGCCGAATCGACCAGGCCGGCCAGATCCAGCTCGACAAAATCCTTGGGATCGGAACCCTCGGCACGCACCAGGCGAAAGAGGCCGTCGGCCAGGTCGAGGGCCGAGCGGGCATACCGGGCGATGCGCGGAATCTGCTCGAGCTGCATTGCGGGATCGCCCTTGTAACCCTCGATCAGGGTCAGAATGGACGCCAGCGGTGCGCGCAGATCGTGGGACAGGAAATGCATGGTGTCCTCACGACTACGCTGCGCCTCGTGCATTGCGGTAACATCGGCCAGCCCAATTACCCGCCCAGGGCGGCCGCTCGATTCGGAAAACAGGTCGGCCACCGACACCAGCAGGTGGCGCTTTTTGTCGGGCGACAGCTCGAACTGGCGGGTGCCCGAAAAGCCGCTCAGATCCGGCAACCCGTCGCGCATCGGCAAGTAGCCGGGCCACGGCAACGTGCGCAGGGCCTCCAGCAGGGAGTCGCTGCGAAAGGCCCGCAGCAGGTGCCGGGCCCGTTCGTTGTGCAGGATTACCCGGTCCAGCTGGTCGATCACCACCACACCAATTGGCAGGTGCTCAAGCGTATCGGCGATGAAGCGGCGCACATCGCGCTGATGCTGCGCGGCCTGCCGCACAATGCGGATGCGCTGCTCCAGCGGATCGGCCGCCGAATACCCCGATTCGTTGACCGGCAGTCCGAGCGGCGTGCCTTCCCGCTCGAGGGCGATCAGCTCGGCATCCAGGTAACGATGGGCAGATTCGAGGCGCCGCCAGCTCCACAAGGGATAAGCCAGCATGCAGCCAAGTACCGCTGGCGCCGGGCCGAACCACCAGCCCCCCAGATGCAGCCCGAAGGCGGCCAGCAGCAAAGCCAGCCCCCCGAGGAGGAAGGATGTCGCCAGACCGGTGCGCGGCGAGGCATACAGCAGGGACAGCATCAGCCCGGCAACCAGGACAGCGGCCACCGCCGCCGACACCCATGGCGCCAGCGGCATGACCGCCACACCGCGGCGCAAGGCGTCGAAGACGTTGGCCTGTACCTCGACGCCCGGCATCGGCCGCGACAGCCCGGAGGTCGGCGTGGGCACCGCATCGGCCATCCCGGCAGCGGTCGCGCCGATCAACAGGATCTTGCCGCGCAGCGCATCGGGTGGTATCTCGCCGCTCAGGACGGCGCGGTAGGAGTAATGGGTGTAAGTGCCCGGCGGGCCGGAAAAAGGCATGCGCAACCAGTCTGCACGCTGCCACTGCTGGTGGTCCGTCCCCTCGCCAACCGGCGGCGCCGGATAGCGCCGCGCCAGATCGGGCGAGACGGTCTGGAGCAGGGCCAGGGCCAGCTGCGGATGCCGGGCGGCGCCAAAGCCTTCCCACAGATAAACACTGCGTGCGATGCCGTCAGGATCGAACTCGACCTGGCCATGTCCAAGCGCCGCCGCTGCATTGGCAAAAGCCTCCAGCGGCAACACCTCGCCGGTAAGGGTCGAACCGGTCGTGGCCTGGGTCAGGGGCAGAACCACCCTGCCATACGCGCGCATCGCCTGCGCCAGGACCGCATCGGCTTCCGGGTCATCCCGACTCGGGGCATCCAGCAGCAAATCCATGACCACCGCCGCGGCATCCACTTCGCGCGCCCTATCGATCAGCGCCGCATGAATGCGCCGCGACCAGGGCCAGCGGCCAATGCTCGCCAGACTTGCATCGTCGATGGCGATAATCACCACGTCTTCACTTGGCGGGCGAGCCCATGACGACAGCACCCCGTCATAGACGGTCTGGTCGATCCGCCACAACCACCCCTCCGTGGCAGACAGCACGGCGAGCAGGGAACACAGGAGCGTCACCGCGAACCATTCGAAAGTGGGGCGGCGGACGGTTGCTGACAGCGGCTTCACGGACTCGTTGCGGTGGGCGATGACAGAGACCACACGGGCAGGAAAAAGGTGGAGCGGAAGGTCTGGACCGGCGACCACGGGCCGACAACACCATCCGGATCAGTCGCCCTCAGGCGCATGGCGTAGCTCCCCGATGACGGCAGCGGCACCGTGACGGCCGGCTCACCGATGCGCTGCTCGACCAGCAAGTTCTGGAAGTCCGCATCACGTGCCAGCTGAAAGTCATAGATCTGGCCAGGCTTGCCCGGCCAGGCAAAGCGCGCACGCCCGTTGTAAACGGTCAGAACTGCAGCACCCGGCGCCTTACGGACGCTGAGCAAGGCCGGATCGCTCCACGGGCCACGTTCGCCATTGGCGCGCCGGCTGGCAATCCGCCACTGATAGTCACCCGCCGGCAGCGTCGGATCGATCGAGAGGGCATCCGTGTCGCGCTCGGCCACCAGCGTCGTGAAGGCCGTGTCGCGGGCGAGCTGCACGCTATAGCCAGCCGCCTCGGCAGCAGGCTGCCAGGCCAGTGTTCCACTACCCGGCGCCACGACAACAGGCGGCTCCGGCCGGGCACGCAGCTCAAAAGCCTCGGTCGCGTCAAAGCCTTCGAGCCCCGCCTCGTCGATGGCCCGCACGCGCAGCCAGTAGGCACCGTCCGGCAGGCCGGAAAAACGGGCCGAGGCGGTCGGGAAAACGCCGGTCATCAGCACATCGGCAAACTGCCGGTCGCGCGCGATCTGCGCCCGGTAAGCCACCGCCTTATCGACCGGCGGAAAGGCGAAACGCAGTTCGATCCGTTCAAAAAGCGTCGGCACATCCTTGATCAGCGGTGCAGGCAAAAGGACTCGCGGGACCAGCGCCTGCCCGGGCGTAGCGACAAGCCCGTAGCCGGCCGGCAAGGCCGTCACTGCCCCACTGGCGCCGCTCATGCGCACCTCGCCGCCCGTTACCTCGGCCTGGGCCGCCTGGGAAGCCGCGTCCGAACCCACCCGGAACTCGGTACCGCGTACGCCAATGTAGGCTGTCGGGGTACGGATCTGGTATCGCGCCGCCGGGCCCCGCTGGGGTGCCACACTGGTCTCGACCCGCCCCTGCTCGAGGTGGATCTGGGTATTCTGGCCATCGAAGCCACGGAAGCCCTGCACCTTGTCGAGACGGGCTTCACTGCCCGGCTGAACCGTCAGGCGCGACTCGTCCGGCATCACCAGAGTCACAAAGGCGTCCGCGTTGGTGCGCAGCACCGAACCTGCCGGCACCTTGGCATCGACCAGCAATGGGCGTCCATCGATCGTCACGTCACCCCGCACACTCACTACTCGGGCCGTCCGGGGCTCGACCCGCAACCAGCTTTCGGGAATCCGCAGGGGTGTCCCGACCGGCATGAGCATCGGACTCCCGATCCGGTTGTGCGTCTTGAGTCTCTTCCAGCCAAACGGGCTGGCAAGAAACTGCCGCTCCAGACCGATCAGGGTGTCTCCGGCACGGGTCGTGTAGATGACCTCGAGATCACCAGCAATTGCGCTGACGCCGGAGAGCATGCCAACAACGACACCCAGAATGCGCAAGGAAGGAAAGGACACGGAAGAAATCTCTCAATCGAATTGGGGAACTATAGTAGTTCCAGGCTTCATTCAGGGTGCAAAACTTCGCAAACTCGTGCATGTATGCTGGCCGACGTGTTAAATACCGCGCTGGAATGGCCTGCCGGGCACCTATGATCCGCCTGGAACCCTTTCAGGTTTATCAGGCAGGCTGAAAATCTGCGTTTTGCCATGCCTTCCCCACGTTTTATCCATTTTTACAGGAGTTACCAATGAGTCTTGTCCAGGAGTTCAAAGAATTTGCCATGAAAGGCAACGTCGTCGACCTGGCCGTCGGCGTCATCATCGGCGGAGCCTTCCAGAAGATCGTCGACTCCCTCGTCAAGGACATGATCATGCCGGTCATCGGCAAGCTCCTCGGCGGTGTCGACTTCAAGCACCTTTACATCAACCTCGGCGACAAGACCTTTGAAACCATGGATGCCGCCGAAAAAGCTGGCGCTCCGCTGTTCAAGTACGGCGTGTTCGTCAATTCGATCATCGACTTCCTGATCGTCGCGATGGCAATCTTCGTGGCCATCAAGGCCATGAACAAGCTCAAGCGCGATGAACCCGCGCCGGCTCCGGAAGCCGCGCCGGCCGAGCCTGAAGATGTGAAACTGCTGCGGGAAATCCGCGACGCGCTGAAGAAGTAAGCGCGAAAGGACGGGGTTCCCTCCCCGGGAACCCCGCAGGCATCAGGCCGGCGACATGGCCGCCTCGCCGATGGCGGGTGACTCGGACGGATCGATCTTCTCCAGCCGGTAGCCGAAGTTGTAGGTCGGCGTCAGCCGGAAACCGTTTTCAGGACGCAGATTGAGCTTGCTGCGCACACGGCTGATGTGGGTATCCACGGTCCGCGTAGCGAGATCGGGATTACGCCCCCATACGGCTTCAAGCAGGTGACCGCGCGACAGCAGACGACCCAGATTGCGGAACAGGAAAGCGGCCAGCTCGAATTCCTTGTCGGTCATCTCCACCACTACCCCGTCGATGCTCAACTCTTTCTTGAGCAGATCGAAGTGATAGGGCGCCACCGTCAGAGTCTGGCTGGCGTTCTTCGGCTGGGCCCGGCGCAACACGGCCTCGATGCGCGACAGCAACTCGATCCGGCGCGGTGGCTTGATCAGGTAATCGTCGGCACCCGCGCTGAATGCATTCGCAATATCTTCTTCGGCATCCCGGGAAGTAATGAAAATTGCCGGCGTTTCATTACCGCGCTCCACCCGCAGCCAGCGCAAAACCTGCTCGCCGGTCAGATCCGGCAATACCCAATCCACCAGGAACAAATCAAAGCTTTCGCGGCTCGCAACCCGCATCAGCTCGCGTGCCAGTCCAAAGCCATGCACGTCGTGCCCGGCTTCCCTCAGCCAGCCCGTCAATACTTCCATCTGGGCCGGATCGTCTTCGAGAATAGCGAATCGCACGCTGGTTCACCTTTATCGAGAAATTAACTACGCAAACTCAAGACCACACATCAAACCTGCCGGCACGGAATTAAATCCATCCGGGATTTCATGCATAGTCACCCACATAAGGATTGCTCTCACGCTCCTCGCCAAAATTCGACATCGGCCCATGGCCGGGAATGAAAGCTACATCGTTGCCCAATGGCCACAGCTTGTGGCGAATCGAATTGACCAGTGCTGCATGATTCCCCCGCGGGAAATCGGTACGTCCGATGGAGCCGGCAAAAAGGACGTCCCCCACCGCAGCAAGCCGGGCGCTCGCACTGAACAGAACCACATGCCCCGGCGTATGCCCTGGGCAATGGAGAACCTCGAGCATTTCGTCGCCGACAGTCACCGTGTCGCCATCCACCAGCCAGCGGTCGGGCGTAAACGCCTCGACCTGCGGGAAGCCGAACATCTTGCTCTGCTGCGGCAGGGCGTCAATCCAGAAACTGTCTTCACGCTCCGGCCCTTCGATCGGGATCGACAGTTGGCGGGCCAGCACCGCGGTACCGCCTGCGTGATCGATATGGCCGTGAGTCAGCAGGATCTTCTCCACTGTCAGGTCAAGCTCCTTCACGGCAGCAAGAATGCGGTCGACATCACCGCCAGGATCCACCACAGCCGCCTTGCGGGTCACGTCGCACCACAGCAGCGAACAATTCTGCTCAAAGGGAGTTACAGGAACGATCTTGTATCGAAGCATGATGAAAAAGCCTGCCGGGCCGATCTTGATTAAAAGAGGTACTGAATACGCCTTGATTGCCAATTATTCAATACCGGCATGCGGACTCCATGTATTCGGCAAAGTTTATCACGCACCAAATCAGTCGCCGCAAACCCTGTCGCCTCCCGAACACCTGGCAGGCCTGCCTGACACCCTTGTTTTCATTCCAGACCCATTTGCGATGATGCAAATGTCAGAAACTCATTCATAAGCCCTAAAACAGCTATCCGGCATCGTCGTGGAACGCCCGCCAATAGCCACGGAGCGACACACCAGGCCACAAAGCTTAATTGCACCTTAATTCCCGTTATGAATATGACAGCCAACGCTGCCGGCATCCTTGCACAAGCGCCGATATGCAAAAGAAGAAAGGAAAGAAGCAGAAATGCCAGCCGTCGGGGAACCCCGGCAGGGCAGAGGGGCGCCTAACGCGGTGCGGGGTAGCCCGGCGGCCGGGACTCGGTGAGGGTGATGTAACGACTGCGATCCTGCTCATAGCGGGTCCGGATGGCTTCGATATCCCGCCGCTTGGCTTCGATCACCGAACTGTGCGCAGCCAGTTCACTGTCCGACTCGCGCACGGCCGCTGCAAGGGTCGGCGGCATGGCGCGCTTCTGGTAGAACTCTGCCTCGCGATTGAGCGCATCACGCTTTTTCACGAGCAGGGCCTTGCGTGACTCGGCCTGTTTGAGCTCAAGCTCGATCCCTTCAATGGCCCGATCACGGCGGGCCTCGATATCGGCTACGCTGGAATAGGTCTCCAGCAGCGACTGATTGCGCCGCATCTCTGCCCGCTGGCGGGTCAGCTCGGCACGCCGGGCGCGCTCCTCGGCTTCCCGGCGAGCCAGTTGCTCTGGCGTCAAGGGTGCCTCCACCAGGCGGCGGACGGTGCCCTGGGGGCTCATTTCCCGATAACTCTTGCCGAAACACTGAGGCGGCAGAACATCGCCACACACCTGATGCCCGTTATCCATGCAACAGAAGACCGCTCCCCGCGAGGCGCTCTGGGCCCCTGCCGGCAAAACAGCCCAGAGGGCACAAAACAACACCAGGTGGCGCATGGCTCAGGCGTCTCCCGCCACACCGTAGGCTTCACGGTAACGTTCAACGGCGCCCAGATTGGCCTGGAGGGCCGGACTGTCGGCCAGATAGCCGATCAGATCCTTCAGGCTGGCAACGGCGAGCACCGGAATCCCGTAGGCGTCGCGCACTTCCTGCACCGCCGACAGGCTGCCTGTGCCGCGCTCCATGCGGTCGAGCGCGATCACCACCACCGACGGGGTGGCGCCATGGGCACGAATGATTTCGACGGATTCACGCACTGAAGTGCCTGCCGAGATCACGTCGTCGAGAATCGCCACCCGACCGGCCAGCGGTGCGCCAACCAGGGTGCCGCCTTCGCCGTGATCCTTGGCTTCCTTGCGGTTGAAACAGAAGGGCAGGTTATGCCCTCGTTCGGCCAGACGCATGGACGTACCGGCGACGAGGGGGATCCCCTTGTAGGCCGGGCCGAACAACATGTCGCAAGGCAATTCGGCGGCAAGCAGCGTGCGCGCGTAGAAATCGCAGAGCGTGCCGAAGGACGCGCCATCATTGAAGAGGCCCGCGTTGAAGAAATAGGGAGAGAGCCGCCCCGCCTTGGTGACGAACTCTCCAAACCTCAGAACGCCCTTGTCGCAGGAAAGGGCGATGAAATCACGGCTAAAATCCACGGTACTCCCAACAAAAAACGGTCCTGATTGGTCAAAATGTTACGCGTCGTTACCGCCAACCTCAACGGCATCCGCTCCGCAAGCGTGAAGGGCTTCCTGTCCTGGCTCAACAACCAGAATGCCGATGTCGTTTGTCTGCAGGAATTGAAGGCCCAGATCCCGGATTTGACGCCGGAAATGCGCAACCCCGGACAATTCACCGGCCACTTTCACTGCGCGGCAAAAAAAGGTTACAGCGGAGTAGGCATATACAGCAAAACAAGCCCGGACCGCATTATCGAGGGAATCGGCCATGAAGAGTTCGACCTTGAGGGCCGCTACCTGCAGGCCGACTTCGGCAAACTCTCGGTCATCTCCCTGTACCTGCCGTCGGGCTCCAGCTCGGATGAGCGCCAGGCCGCCAAGTTCCGCTTCATGGCACTCTTTATTCACCGCATGGCCGAGCTGCGTGCCAGCGGCCGGGACGTTGTAGTGTGCGGCGACTGGAACATCGCCCATAAGGAAATCGACCTCAAGAACTGGAAATCCAACCAGAAGAACTCCGGCTTCCTGCCCGAAGAGCGCGTCTGGCTGACCCGCCTGCTCGACGAGCAGGGCTGGGTGGACGCCTACCGCCAGCTACACCCCGACGCGACCGACGCCTGCTACACCTGGTGGTCGAACCGGGGTCAGGCGTGGGCCAAGAATGTCGGCTGGCGCCTCGACTATCAGCTGGCTACGCCAGGTCTGGCTGCCCTGGCCCGCAGCGCCAGCGTCTATAAAGAGCAGCGCTTCAGCGACCATGCGCCGCTGACGGTGGACTACGACTTGAGCCTGTAATCGGCCAACGAATGGCGCCCGCCCTGTAAAAACGTCGAAGCCGTGTCATTGGTCCGGGGCGCGTCCGCTGCCTTGGGCACTACTCGCGCGCGGGCAGGCCGATTGCCGCGATTGCCCCGGCAAAGTCGAACTCCTGCAGGGCGGCACGCAGCCGCGCCAGCTGGTCGGCGCCAATGGAGACTGTCAGCTGCCGGGCCCGTTTCTCGACCAGTACCGCGGCGCGAACATTCTGTTCATTGATCAATGCAAGCAGCTCGTCCAGCTCCTGCTGTGTCAATGGCGCGACATCAACCTGCCTCTCCTCTGGCAGACTTCTCTCCAGGCGCTCGGCTTCCATCGCCAATGCGGCCTGCGCAGACCCGCGGATTGCCTCGAGTTGCTGCATGAGGGTGGCTGTCAGCTGCTCGGGCCGCGCGCCGCCCTTGGCGCTGCTTATCGCGGTCTCCAGCCGGCTCGCCGTCGCTGCCAGGCGGGTCGCGCCGATCACGCCGGCACTGCCGCGCAGCTTGTGCAATGCGGCGGGCAGGGCCTCCGGAGCCAGCGTGCCGATGTCGGCATACTCCACAAGCACACGCCGAATCATCGACAGCAGCAGCGGCCGGTCGCGCCGTAAGGAGGGTGCGATGGCATCATCGTCGATGCCTTCGATGCCGAGGAGCTCGGCCACGGGCCCGCATCGGGCGGATACATCCCGCGGCTGCAGCGGGATCGGAAAACCACGCCAGCCTTCGATGTGTCGCCGCAGGCAGCGGATCAGACGCTGCGGCTCCAGCGGCTTGGCAAGAAAATCGGTCATGCCGGCGGCCAACGCAGCATCACGCTCTTGCCGCTGCACGCCGGCGGTCAGGGCAATGACCGGCAATTCACCCAGTTCCGGCTTCAAGCGCACGCGCCGAAGCACCTCGAGGCCATCCATTTCCGGCATCTGTACATCGAGCAACACGGCGTCGAAGGCCTCGCCGGAGGAGGCGAGCACTTCCAATGCTTGCCTGCCACTTGAACAGGTGCTCACGCGGGCCCCCTCCAGCTCCAGCACCTTGCGGGCCACGTCCAGATTGATGGTGCTGTCGTCAACTACCAGGAGGTGCACGCCGGCCAGCCAATAGGCGTCGACTTGACCCACGAGACTGGTCTCGAGCAAGCGCGCGGCACACTCGGGCATAGCGGCAACACTCTGATTGACCGCGTTGAATAGCATCGATCCATCCACGGGCTTGACCAACAGGCTGGAAGCCAGCTCGGAATGGGGCGCCGCACCCAATGCGCCAATTTCCTGCTGGCTCACCACTACGGCGGCGGGCCAAACGTTTTGCGGCAGACTGTCGCGCAGCAAGGCCAGCGCACAGAGGCCATCCAGATCCGGCATTTGCCAGTCCACCACCATGGCGTCGAAAGGCTGCCCCTTGTTTGCTGCAGCCATGGCTTCAGTCAAAAGCGCCCGGCCGCTGGACACGGCGCAGCATTGCCAGCCAAGCAAGCGCGCCAGCTCGACCAGCCAGCTCAGCTGGGTTTCATCGTCATCGGCCAGCAGGACGCGCAGGGGCCTCGCCTCGCCGAACGCAGCCTGTCTGCCGGCTCCCTCCACTTCCGGCAATGGCAGCGTGACGGTGAAGGTACTGCCGACGCCCGGCAAGCTGTCGAGGGCAATCTCCCCGCCCATCAAGGTCACCAACCTGCCGGTGATGGCCAGCCCCAGACCGGTTCCACCGAAGCGCCGGGTGGTCGAGGTGTCGGCCTGCTCGAACGGCTTGAACAGCCGGGCCTTTACATCGGGCGCAATGCCGATTCCCGTGTCGGATACCTCCAGCTCGATCCACGGCAGCCGCGCTCCGCGTCCCAGATGGACATTGACCGAACCTTGCTCGGTGAACTTCAAGGCGTTGCTCAGCAGATTGACCAGCACCTGACGCATCCGGGTGATATCGCCACGCACAAGAGCCGGCACGTCATCATCGACATGGGCCTGCAGCACGACGTGCCTGTCTTTCAGAGCGCCTCCCAGCAGCGCCACTTCGTTAGCAACCAATGCACGCAAGTCGAAATCCATCGATTCGATCTCGAGCTGTCCGGCCTCGATCTTGGAGATGTCCAGCACATCGTTCACCAGGGCCAACAGCGACTGCCCGGCCTGCGCAATCTGGCGCGCCTGCAATTGCGCCTGGGCAGGCAATTCACTGCGCTCCATCAGATAAGCCAGCCCGAGAATGGCATTCAGTGGCGTGCGGATTTCATGACTGGTACTGGCAACGAAATCTGACTTGGCGCGCGAAGCCGCCTCGGCCGCCTCGCGCGCCTGCACCATTTCGGTCACATCCAGGCGTATCGAGACCAACTTGCCGGTGTGCAGAAGGCGCTCGACAACGCGGATGTAGCGGCCGTCGCGTGTATGGCGGATGAACTCTCCACCTTCGCGGTGCCGGGCCACGCGCTCCCGCACCCACGCCTGCTGATCGGTCACGGCCAGCGCGATCACATCGCGTTCGACGCTGGTCCGCGCGATCTCTTCGAAGGGGACACCCGGCTGCAGCTTGTCCGCGATCCGGGCATGCATCTCGTGGTAGCGCGGGGTGCATACCTCGAGACAATCGTTCTTGTCGTAGATGGCCAGCGCCGTCTGCGTCGCCTCCAGGGCTTGCTGCATCAGCTCCTCGGCCGCTCTGGCATTTTCACGCGCCTGTCGCAGGTCGGTCACGTCGTAGAGCCACGCGAGCACCGACGGTTCGCCCAGATGGTCGATGTTCATGTACGAAGCCAGCGCCCACACGTGCGGCACATCTGGCTGATCGGGCAGATGCAGTTCCACCAGACTGTCGATGATGAACTCACCCTGCGCCAGGCGGTGCCGGACATCGGCGTAAGCCTCGGGATTCACGTAGCACGAAGCGATGTCAAGCCCCAGGGACTGCTCTGCCTTCCGGCGCACCAGGTTCGCGAACTGCTGGTTCACGAAGCGCACGCGGTTGTCACGACGGCTGGCCACACGCACCGCCACGGGGGCAGCCTCCAGCATCGACTGCATCATCCTTTCCTGAACGCGCAGAGCCTCGGTGGCGCTGCGCTGCGCCGTGATGTCCTGAAGGGCGCCGACCAGCCGCACCGGCGTTGCCCCGTCGAACTGCACCTCGCCCAAAGCCCGCACCCAGATCGACATACCGTCGGCACGCACCATGGGCAGTTCCACATCCCAACCTCGCCCCTCCCGCATACCGCACTCGACCAGCTGTTGAATCATCGGCCGGACTTCAGGGGCGTAATAGGTGATCGCATCGTCCACGGTCGGGCGATGGCCTGCCGGCAACCCGTGGATACGGCAGGTTTCATCCGACCACCACACGGTGCCGGTGGCGATATCGAGCTCCCAGCCGCCGACGTGCGCCATGGCCCCGGTGCGGGCCAGCAGGGCCTCGCCATGGCGCAGCGCCAGCTCTGCCTGCTTGCGTTCGCTGATGTCCTGGTGGGTGCCCGCCATCCACAAGGGCTGACCGTCAGCCCCCCGCGAGACGACCTTGCCACGATCCAGCACCCACACCCAGTGGCCATGCTTGTGACGCACGCGAACTTCGCATTCATAGGCCGGCGCCAAACCGTCGAAGTGCTGTTGCAGCAGTTCGCCCGCATGAGCCAGGTCATCGGCATGCGACAGTCGCCGCCAGGTGTCGATACTGGCAGGTTGCAGCTCTTCCAGCGTGTAGCCCACCATCTCGGCCCAGCGTTCGTTCAAGGCCATTTCGCCGGTGGCGACATTCCATTCCCATGTCCCGGCCTGGGTCCCCTCGAGGATGTTCGCCAGCCGCGTCTGCGTCTGCTTGATGTCGGTAACGTCATGCACCAGCACATAGAAACCAACCACTTCGTCACCCTGACGCTGCGGCAGGTAGTGCGTCAAGGTGTGCCGAACACCTGCGCCATCCCGCCGCGGCAAGTCCCGTTCGAAGCGCTGCTCCTCGCCCCGCAGGGCTGCATCGATATAGGGCCTGTTGCGGGCAAAGAGCTCCGGGCCGAGCAGATCCTCGATGGAACAGCCCGGCAACCGCTCCGGATCACGGTCGAAGAAATCGGCATAGACCTTGTTCGCAAACCGATTTCGCAGATTGCGGTCCCACGAGCCCACCAATGACGGCATGGCGTCGAGCACGTTGCGCAGGTCCTGCTCGGCCTCGGCGTGCTGGCGCGAGCGGATGACCACCTGACGCTCCAGATCTTCGGCGTAGGACTGGCGGGTGCGGGCCAGTTCCAGCCTCGCACTGATCGGCCGCAGCACCTTGGCGGCACCTACCACTGAGCCGTCCGCATCGAACATGGGGCCGGCGGACACCTCCACGTCCACCGGCTCGCCGCCGCGGCGGGAGCGCTGGGTCTCGAAGGGCGGCGTGGCCCGCCCGGCGAGCGCTTCGCGCAGCAGGTGGGCGTCTTCCGCCATATGTTCCGGCGTCAGGGTCAGCCCGGTCAGGGGCTTGCCCATGGCCTCATCCGCGGTGAAGCCGAACAGGTCGGTCGCCGCCTTGTTCCACAGAATCACACGCCCTTGCAGATCCAGCCCGATGATGCCGTCGCTGGCATGATCCAGCATCGTCGCCAGCCGGGTGCGTTCGGACAGGCCATCCTGTGTGTGCTGGCGCAACCGGCCCGAGACGCTGACCAGCAATGCCAGCAGCACGGAGGCGAGGACACCGGTGCCACCCACGGCGGCCGGAGACAAGGGGTGCAGGCTGGTGGCCAGCGCCGGCAGGGGCGTCACCGTGAACCGCCAATCCCGGCTCATGATGGTCTGATCCAGCACCACCGGCGCGACGCCCACGGCAGCCGCCGCAGCACTGCCGAGCTGGAAATCGACGGGCTTGCCCGCGTCCGTCACGTCGACAATTCCGACTGTCACCAGGTCGGCACCGAGATCGGTTGACTGCAGAAGCTCATCGAGCTGGATCGGTGCGTAAACATAGCCGCCCGGACCGCTGTCGACACCGAGGCCAGCCGGACCCGACGCCAAAGGCATGCGCAAGAACATCAGCAGACCCAAGGAGCTACCCTGCTTAGCCTGAACCAGACGGATGGGGCCCGTCAGGATGGGTTCCGCCGAGGCCAGCGCCAGATCGCTGGCATGCAGCCTGTTCGCTTCAGAGGCCACATCCAGACCGATGGCGGCCCGGTTGGTCGCCACCGGCTCAACGAACTGTATGACGCGTCGTTCGCCGTCATGGGGCTGCAAGGCGCGGATGGCGAAATCGGCGGCCCCTTGGCGGCGGGCCCGCGCCACAAAAGTGTCCTCCTCCGCCAACGCCACCCGGCGGATGAAGCCGATGCCCATGACACCCGGAAATTCTCTGGCGAGATCGCGGCTCTCGTAATAGGCGCGGAAACCCGCCTGCGTGACCTCATCGATACCGGCTCCGAGAAAGTAGCCCCGTGTCCCGCGCAGGCCCAGCGTGGCTCGCTCCATCACTGCGACGACGCGGACGACGAGCTTCTCGGCCTGGGCCCGGGACTCGGCCGCCAGATCCTCCATGTTGTCATGGCGTACATACACGGCGGCCAGGGCGCTCAGCAACAAGCCCGCCAAGAGAACCCAGAGGGCCGGTTCACGCTTGCGATAGTCCATGGCGAGGGGCTATTCGAGCACGCGCAGGCTGCCAGCAACCCAAACGGGACCGTCCTCGCCATCGGCCCAGGCCTGATTGCGGCCGTGCCGCTTGGCTGCGTACAAAGCCGTATCAGCGCGTTCGACGAGATGATTCATGATGTACAGATAGGGAACGCTGCAATCAGAGTCGGCAGACGGCGCTTGAACGGCGCAGCTGGCCAGACCCAGGCTGAGCGTGATGCAGGGCGCAACCGGCGACGCCGCATGCGGCAAGCACAGCGCGTCCACGCCTGCCAGCACCGCCGCGGCCACGGTACGCGCACCTGCCGCGTCGGTTGCCGGCAGGATGATGGCGAACTCCTCGCCGCCATAGCGGCAAGCCATATCGCCGGAACGCTTGGCAACTGCCATCAGGGCCTTGGCCACCTGCCGCAGGGCACCATCGCCACCCAGGTGACCGTAATGGTCGTTGTAGCCCTTGAAGTGATCGATATCGATCATCATCAGCGAGACCGTCTGCTTCTGACGGCGTGCCCGCATCAGCTCCTGCCCCAGCACATGCGTGAAATGGCCACGGTTGGGCAAACCGGTGAGATCGTCGGTCTGCGCCTGCACACGCAGGCGCTCGGCCAGTTGCTTCATGCGCACCAGGTTGTGGATGCGGGCCAGCACCACCGGCCCCCTGGGCGGCTTGGCGATGAAATCGGACGCACCGGCGCCAAGGCCGCGCTCTTCAATCGCCTCGTCCCGTGATGCCGTCAGGAACACCACCGGAATCTGCTCGGTCAGGACATCGCCCTTCAAACGCCGGCAGACCGCAAAGCCGTCCATGTCGGGCATTTCGATGTCCAGCACCACCAGGTCGGGCGGATTGCGCCGGATGATCAGCAAACCTTCCCGACCGGAACGCGCAACCACCACATCAAAGCGGGGCTGCAACAGCTTCACGATCGCGGCCAGCGAGGTCGGGTCATCGTCGATCACACACACCCGCGGCATGGCAGGAGGAATCAGGCTTTCAGGCATGGTCAGGTCTTATCTCCAGCGCACGGCTTGCGCGCGACCGGTGCAAGTTCGGCAGAGTGGCATCGGTCAGGGCGACACCCGACGAGGGATAAGCGGCAAAAACAGCCCGACCTTGAGCCCCGCAGTTTTGTGCGGTCCGGTCGCGTGTCGCATCGGCCGCCATCCGTGCGTGGCTGGCCGTCAGCGAATCATAGTATTTCTTAATGCAAACAGTTGAATCAATCAACTTCTAACATTGCGGCCAAGGCCGTACGATGAACTCCATCGAATCCGCTGACCCACACACTTCAAGGAGAATCATCATGGCAAACCCCTTCCACAACCCCGCCTCGGCCACCATCCAGAACCTCGAATCCGCCTTCGCCGGCGAATCGATGGCTCACATCAAGTACCGTTACTTTGCGAAAATCTGCCGCGAAATGGGCGACGAGGAAACCGCCAGGGCCTTTGAAGCCACTGCCGACCAGGAAGTCATGCACGCCTTCGGCCACCTCGACTTGCTCTACCCGAAGGCAAACATGAGCCCGGCGCGCGCCCTCCAGTTCGCCATCGAAGGCGAAACCTACGAGTACACCGAAATGTACCCGTCCTTCCGCCACGCCGCCGTTGCCGAAGGCCACGACGCCGCGGTAAAGGAAATCGACGAGCAGATCGCCGAATCGAAGGAACACGCCGAACAGTTCAAGGCCGTGCTCGAAAAGGCCGCCAAGCGCTTCGCCGCGCTCGCCAAGGTCGAAGAGCGCCACGCCGCCCACTACCAGGCCGCCCTCGACAAGATCAGCGCCTGAACAAAATCATCCATCAAACAGATTGAATAAAGGAAAGATCATCATGAAAACCTATCAGTGCATCGTGTGCGGCTTCATTTACGACGAAACTGCCGGCCTTCCCGCTGAAGGCATCGCCCCCGGCACCCGCTGGGCCGACATTCCCGAAGACTGGGCTTGCCCCGACTGCGGCGTGGCCAAGTCCGACTTCGAAATGGTCGAGATCTAAGCCTTCCATGAGCGCCCCCATCCTCATTCTCGGAACCGGCCTCGCGGGCTACAACCTGGCCCGCGAGATCCGCAAGCTCGACAAGGCCACACCCATCGTGCTGGTCAGCCGCGATGCAGCGCCCTTCTACGCCAAGCCCATGCTCTCCAACGCGCTGGCCGGCGGCAAGACAGCCCAGTCACTGGTGATGAAACCGGCAGAGAAAATGGCGGAAGAGCTGGATGCCCGCATCCTGGCCCACCGGCACGTGCTGGCCATCGACCCGGTGGCCCGCCGCGTGACGCTGGATGGGGGCGACGGCCTCGACTACCGCGACCTGGTGCTGGCCCTCGGCGCCGACCCGATCCGTCTGCCGCTGGCCGGCGACGGTGCCACCGAAGTCCTGTCGGTGAATGATCTGGACGACTTTGCCCGTTTCAGCGCCCGACTCGAGAACGTCAAGCACATCGCCGTCCTCGGCGCCGGCCTGATCGGTTGCGAGTTTGCCAACGACCTGCTCGCCCGCGGTATTGCCCCAACGGTGCTCGACCCGGCCCCGTGGCCCCTCGGCCGCCTGCTTCCCGAAGCTGCCGGCACCTACTTCCGGGCCCGCCTGGAAGCCGCCGGCGCGACTTTCCGTATGGGCGTCGCCGCCAGTGCGGTGAATAAATCCGAGGGCGGCTACCGCCTCGAGCTCAACAACGGCAGCACGCTGGATACCGATCTGGTGTTGTCGGCCGTCGGCCTGCGTGCCCGCACCAGCCTTGCTGCCGCGGCCGGGCTGGCCGTCAATCGGGGCGTGGTGGTGAACCGCCAGCTCGCCAGCAGCGCACCGCACATCTTCGCGGTGGGCGACTGTGCCGAAGTGGAAGGCCTCAGCCTGCCCTTCGTGATGCCGATCATGCAGCAGGTGCGGGCCCTCGCCAAAACCCTCGGCGGCACCCCCACCGACGTGCGCTACCCACCCATGCCGGTACTGGTGAAAACGCCGGCGATCCCCACGGTGGTTGCCCCGCCCGCCCCCGGCCAAGCTGGCGAATGGACGGTCAGCGTGACGGAAGACGGCCTCGAAGCCCTCTTCAAGGCCGTCGACGACAGCCTCCAGGGCTTTGCCCTGCTCGGCAGCGCCACCGCGCGCAAACAGACGCTGACGCCGCAACTGCCCGTCCAGCTATAGCCGGCGCGCGGCTCGGGGAGAGCACATCGTGCATCCCCGACCCAAAAAAATCATCTTGACCAGATTCAGTCAATCGACTAACTTAAGTCAGTCAATTGACTGAATCTGCTTCATGAACGCACCCGCTCCCCATACCCCCGTCCGCGCCGACGGCGCCCTGGCCCGCCAGCGCCTCCTCGACGCGGCCCTGCGCCTGTTCGCCGAAAAAGGCTTTCAAAAGACCTCGACCCGCGTCATCGCCGACACCGCCGGGGTCAATCTGGGCGCCATTTCCTACTATTTCGGCGACAAGGCCAGGCTCTATCAGGCCGTCTTCTGCGAATCCTTCAGTGACGTCCAGAACTCGCCCGACAGCATCACCGCCCGCGGCTGCCTGCCCGACTTCCGCGCGCCCGGGCTCGACATCGAAGCAGCGCTCGCCGGCTTCTTCCGCAACTTCCTGCAACCGCTCAAGCTCGGCGAGCAGGTGCGCCTCGTCATGCGCCTGCACTTCCGCGAACTGGTCGAACCCAGTGGTGCCCTCCCCGAGGGCGTAGACGCAGACATCGGCGCCCTCTACTTCGCGCTGGCCGAGCTCGCGGCCCAGCGCCTCGGCATCAGCGCTGCCGATCCCGACGCCCGGCGCCTTGCCCACGCCATCCTCGGCCTGGCCGTCCATTTCTTTGTCACCCAGGATCTGGTCGGCCACGTCTCGCCGGAACTTGTCGCCACCCCCGAAGCCATCGACACCCTGGCCGAACGCCTCGCCACTTACGCCGCCGGCATGCTCGACGCCGAAGTCCGCCGCCGCCACCCCACCGGAAGCCCCTCATGAAGCGCAGCCTGCCCGCCCTGGCCTTGCTGATCCTGCTGCCCGCCTGCTCACTGTTGCCGCGGGTCGGCCCCGACTACCAGCAACCAGCGCTCAAGACCGCAGCCGGCTGGCAAAGCCCGGTGCCCCATGGCGGCAATCTGTCCGAACTCGCCGACTGGTGGCGCCAGCTCGACGACCCGCTGCTCAGCACCCTCATCGAGGCCGCCCAGGGTGAAAGCGCCAGCCTCGCCCAGGCCCGCGCACGCATCGCCCAGGCCCGTTCGGCGGCCGTCGGCGCCGGTGTCGCCGGCCTGCCCACCGTCGCTGCCAGCCTCGCCGCCAAGCGCG
>APMI01006794.1_pt1 | contig 21644 bp, 13 predicted proteins | sample 667938 | NCBI WGS metagenome assembly APMI01 (sample SAMN01084076, study PRJNA167559) | wastewater metagenome | biome: Wastewater | place: Denmark: Ejby Moelle, Odense | collected 2011-11-28
CGCCGGCGGCGACAATGCCGGGGCAGATGCGCACGGTGGCGCCGGGGGTGGGGCGGGCGTCGATCTCCTCCGTCGAGCGGCCGAAGATCGACGGGTCGCCGCTCTTCAATCGCAACACTCGATCGCCGGCCAGCGCGGCCGCCGCGATCAGCGTGTCGATCGTTGCTGATCCTTGGAATGGCGCCCGGTGCATTTGCCGGCGCTGACGCGGCGGACACCCGCCGGTTCGTTCGATCATCCGGTAGAATGCGTCCGTTGCCCTGGAGATGACCCGGTCCAGCAATGTTTTGGATAATGCTGCCATGGAAAGCTTCTTCTCGCCGCTCAAAACCGAACGGATCGAGAAAAAGGTCTACTGCACGAAGGCGCAGGCCAATGCTGACGTGTTCGATTACGTCGAATGTTTCTACAATCCGATACGCCGCCACCTGACCCTGGATTACATCAGTCCATCGACTTCGAACGGATGGTCTCGTTTGCCGCCACAGCGTAGGCTTCCAATTCAGCCAGAAGGTGTAAGATTTCCGGCAGGCATAAGACGCCTGCGCAATACTGGAGCGAGTGATGGGGCATATCGATCGGCGAACAGTGATAGCCGGGCTTGCGACCGCCGCAATCGCTGCGAAAGCTGCCGCCAAAGTCGGCGCTGTCGAGGCTCCGCTCGGTTTTGTGCCCGATCCGACTTTTCTGACGCAGGCCAAGCGCCTTCTGGCCGCGCATCCCGCGATAGATCTCCACGCGCATCCCGGTGACACTTTCGCCCGCGACGCAATCACGCTCTCTCCGGATTTGCAGGCGATCGCTCGCGCCGCGCCGACGGAGAAAGGAGCGATTGACGATATGCGGTCCGGCCGGATGGCGGGCGGAAGTTTTGCCGCCGTCGCCGACATCGAGATTCTCGGCACGCACAATGGCGCGATGGGCTGGCTGCGCGAGTTTCGGCCCGGCGAGGCGCGGGCGAGCTACGAACGCCAAATCCGCAATCTTCGAAAATGGGTGGGAGATGCCGGTGCAAATTTCGCGCTCACTCCGGCGGATTTCGTCCGGCTGCACCATCGCAAGGAGATTGCGGCGCTGCTTACCGTTGAGGGCGGCGACTTCCTTGCGGGAGACGCGTCTTACCTGAAAACAGCGTTCGCCGATGGCGTGCGCGCGATCACCTTGGTGCACTATCATCCTAACGAATTGGGCGACAATCAGACGGCTCCGCCGCGGGCGGGCCTCACGGATTTCGGGCGCGAGGTCGTGACCGAAATGGATCGGTTCGGTATGGTGATTGACGTGGCGCACGCTTCGCAAGACACCGTTCGCGGCGTTCTTGAGACGTCTCGCAACCCGGTAATGTGCTCGCATACCGTGCTGGCTGGCAGCTCGGGCAACTATCCACGGTTCATTAGCGAGGGCTTGGCAAGAGACATTGCGGCGAAGGGCGGGATCATCGGGGCATGGCCTGCCGGCTTCGGAGCTGCTTCGCAGGGGCTATGGCGAGAAGGAGACCATCGCATTTGCCGGCGGAAATTTCCTGAGACTCTTCAACGCGGTCTGGAGTCGACGTTCAGTGGTCGCGTAAGGGAAACGGACGCGCCAGTTTTCCGCCCGGTGTTGCTGCCCCCCTAAGGCCTGACGGATCCTCGCGGTTGGAGATGACGATGAATTCGCGGGGTGATCTGTAGCCGAAAGCGCTATTGCTTCGCGCTTGAACTCGCCTGTCACCCGACGCTTCGCTCCCTTCGCTATCAAAACACCTTCTGGCTCTGCTGAGCCTAGTCATTGGTGTCCGTCAAACCGGCGGCAGGCCAAATTAACGGCGTGCAGAATGTTTTCATGTGGTTCGAACGCGGCCCGACCGCCTTCGTGATATCGGAGATTTCGCTCCCATCAACGGGAGCGACAGGGCGCTTCCGACCTTAAATCAGTCGCGCCCGTGGAAAGCGGAAATCTGCAAAGGGAAACATTTGCCCGCGACCAGGGCCCACCAGCAGATCAGCGGCTGCACGAACAGCCGCGGATAGTGATAGGCCCAGCCAAGGCCGGTCCCCGTCGATGTCGATAGGTCGTGGACAGCGTGGATGATGTTCGCCGGGTAAACGCAAACGGCATAGAGCGCGAGCATCAGTCCGGCCAAAGCCCTGGTTCGGGGTATGAACAGGCCGATAGCACCCAGTATCTCGGCTGCGCCTGTCATCAGGATAACGCCGCGCGGGTGAGGTATGACGCGTGGCATTACCGACGCGAAGGCGTCGGGCCACAGCAAGTGCACCGCCCCCGCAACGCAGAACAACGGCGCAATCGTCAGACGCGCGAGATTGCCGCGCGGACGCGAGGCCGGGCTTGCGTTCATATCATTGGGCTCGATCGTAAAACTGCGCGCATCGCAACGACGTCCAGATCGTCAGTGGAACGTAGGGGATCATGGGCGTGATGATTGCGAGAGCAAACCTCTTTCCACCGGCCGCGGTGAAGCACGGCGGGATCGCACTTGTGGACCGGCGCCGAGAGGAGATCCCTCTGCTTCCGGCATAAATAATTGAAAATAAATGTCGATATGCATGTTTCTGGGGTTCCGATCGGCGTGGAACGGGACCCCGGCCGTATCTATCTTTTCGATTCCGTAGATGTTTGCGTTCGATTTTCGCGGGGGCCCGCCTCGGTGTCGTTCCACGGCATTTCACTTCGCCCGCGGCTGAAAATTCCACATGGAGCCGCACCTGAGCGCTGGATTCCCCGCCATGGACGCGCAGATGCACAGGGCCGAGCCGTATTTTCTATTGTCTCATCGATGCCGACGCGCGGGGAGTCCAAGCCAACGTCGACATATTCGATTATGTCGAATGTTCCTGCAATCCGACACGTCGTCACTCGACCTTGGGCTGGCGAGGTCGATCTCAATTCTGACAATATCGCGCCAGCGCAAGATCGTCGGTACGGATTTCGCTCCTTTTGCCTGAAATCGCATCGGCAATCACCCGGCCCGAGCCACAGGCCATGGTCCAGCCCATCGTGCCATGGCCAGCGTTGACGAACAGATTGGAAATTGCCGTCGCGCCTACAACCGGCGTGCCGTCGGGGGTCATGGGGCGCAAGCCGGTCCAGAAACTGGCATTGGCAATATCGCCGCCGCCCGGAAATAGCCGCTCCAGCGCAAGGTTGAGCGTAAGGCGGCGGCGCTCGGGCAAGTCGGTTGCAAAATCCGCAAGCTCGGCCAGGCCGCCGACGCGGATCCGATCACCAAGCCGGGTCACCGCCACCTTCAGATCGCCGTCGAGCAGCGTGGAGAGGGGAGCGTGATCTTCGTCGATTATCTCCGCGGTGATGGAGTAACCTTTGACCGGATAGATCGGTACCGCAATGCCGAGCGGCCTAAGTAGCGCCGAGGCGTAGCTGCCCATAGCGACCAGATAGGCGTCGGCGGCGACCGCGCCCCTGTCGGTCTCGACCGCGCTGATACGGCCGCCATCGGTGCGCAATCCGGTGATATTGCGTCCGTTTTCAAAACATACTCCCATGTCGGTAGCCAAGGCCGCCAGCAGGGTAGTGAATTTGTGGCAGTCGCCTGTTTCATCATCGGGCATGCGCACGCCGCCGACAAACGCGGTTCGCGACGATTTCAAGCCCGGTTCGACGCGAAGGCACGCTGCGCGGTCTAGCAATTCACAATCAAGGCCGTAGGAATTGAGTGTGGGGACGTCGGCGGCCATGTCATCGATCTCTGACTGGCTATGGCAAAGCTGCAGCGTGCCCATTTGCCGGGCGTCATAGGCGATACCGGTTTCCTCGCGCAGCGCGATCAGTTGCTGGCGGCTATAGACTGCGAGCCTTTGCATGCGATCGCGGTTGATCGCGAAGCGAGCGTCGGTGCAATTGCCCAGCATGGCGCCCATCCAGCGCAGCATGCTTGCATCAATCTTGCCAGGCCGGACGATCAATGGCGCATGGCGCTGGAACAGCCACTTGATCGCTTTCAGTGGAATGCCGGGCGCGGCCCATGGCGTGGCATAGCTTGGCGTCACTTCACCGGCATTGGCAAAGCTGGTCTCGAGCGCGGGGCCGGGCTGGCGCTCGATAACCACGACCTCGTGTCCCGCCTTTGACAGATACCACGCCGAGGTGACGCCAATAACCCCGGCACCAAGAACCGCAACCCGCATGGTAAGCCCTTGTCGCTGTGCGCAGAGCGCAGACGGTCAGCCCCGCCAGACCTCGTTGTAGAGTCTGAGCCAGTTGCCGCCCAGGATCCCGCGAATTTCGGTCTCGCCAAAATCGCGTTCGACGAGCCGCTGGGTGAGTGCGCGCAATGTACGCGGGGTCTCGATGCCTGCCGGATAGTAATAGGGCGGCGGGGGATAGGCTTCGGGCCGCCATGCTCCAGCGGCGATGATATGATCGTACAGCGCGCGCGCCGCGTCATCGTCCATCACCGGCCATTGCATCGATGCGTAATCGAGGCCGAGGCCGACCCGATCGATCCCGATCGCGTTGCCGACATACACCATATGATCGATGAACTGGTCGAGGCTCGGGCGGGCGTCGCTGCTGACAAAGGCCGGGAAGCCGACTGCGCCGATCATCCCATTGTTCTCGCCGATCGCCTTGATCACGGTGTCGGAGATATTGCGATCCGACATATGGATCGCTCGCGCATTGCCATGCGAGATAACCACCGGAGCGGTCGATGCTTCGATCGCATCCATTGTTGTCCGCTCGCCGGTATGGGCGCAGTCAACCACGATTCCCGCCTTGTTGAGGGCGGCAATCACGTCGAGGCCGAAATAACTGAGTCCCGAATCGTAGCGCTCTGAGCCCCCATCGCCGACCCGGTTGCGACGATTGTAGGTAAGCTGGATCACCTTGACGCCCAGTGCGCCATAAAGCGGGATCAGCTCCAGGTTATCTTCAATCGGGTCGGTGCCCTGAAAATGAAACATGATCCCGGTCTTGCCGGAGCTTTTGGCCCGTTGGATGTCGGCGGTTGTGTTGATCTGGATCAGATCATCTCGCGTAGCGACATAGGCGCGCCAGCTTGCCAGGGCCTTGATCGTCTGGTCGGCCGTCTCGACCAGCGCGACCGTCGGCGTGATGATCGTGACGCCGCCTTCCTTGTACCAGTCGATATATTTCCGGTCAGCGGTTAGCGGGCTGACGGCATCGATGATGATGGCGCTGTCGTGCAATTGATCGGCGTCCATGGCGGCGGCCCTCGTCAAAAAATCCCTGAAGGTTGTTTGACAAGCATGAGGATTTAAGTCAATAATATTTCGTATAGGAAAATTTGGAGACCGTTGTGCGGGCATGGTGGCTGCTGGTTCTGTCGACGCTGGCCTATGCGATCAATGTCGTCGACCGCCAATTGCTGCCATTGCTCGCTGAAAGCATTCGCAAGGACATTGCTCTGGCAGACTGGCAGTTCGGCCTGCTCACGGGCATTACCTTCGCTGGCTTCTACGCGCTGGTTACTATGCCGCTGGCGTGGCGCGCGGACACCGGCAACCGACGCAATATCGTCGCCGTTTGTCTCGGGGTGTTTAGTCTCGCGACCGCCGCATGTGGTGCTGTCTTCAGTTTCTGGCAGCTCGCCCTGGCGCGGGCCTCGGTCGCGGTGGGTGAGGCCGGAACCACTCCGGCCTCGCTCTCCATGCTATCAGACGCTTATCCTGATCGGCGCGGTTTTGCCTCCGGCGTGTTTACCGCTGGCGCGCATTTGGGCGTACTCATCGGCACAATACTCGCCGCCTATCTCGCCACTCGGTTCGGGTGGCGCGAGAGCTTTTACGCGGCGGGAATATTTGGCGTCGCCATCGCCGCCCTTTATCGCCTGTTGGTTCGTGAGCCAAAGAGGTTGACCGCCCGGCCCGTGGAGCGGGAAAGCTATGGCACCGTCTTGAAAGGCTTGTGGAGCGGCGCGCATTTCCCCTGGCTGGTGCTGGCCACTGCCGGGCTTCTGTTCTTCAGCAACGCCACCAGCGCATGGTTGCCAACGCTGCTGATCCGCGCCCATGGGCTGACCGTGACTCAGGTCGGCCTGTTTATCGGCTTGACTGCGGGGCTTGCCGGCATGGTGTTTGTCACGGCGTCAGGGCCGCTGCTTGACCGGCTGATGCGCCGCGACCGGCGCTGGGTGACCTGGCTGCCGTCGTTGGTATTTGCGATCATTCTGGTGTCGACCTGGGCCGGGGTCATGGCGCGGTCGACACCAGTGGCGCTGATATTGCTCGCGGTCGGGCCAAGCATGCAGCTGGTCATTCAGACCGCGATCTTCACGATGTTGCAGACCTATCTGCCCGGTCATCGTCAGGCGTCAGCAATTGCGATGCTGTTCCTCGTCGCAAATCTGTTCGGCATGGGGATCGGGCCGACACTGGTCGGCGCGCTCAGCAGCTATTGGGATGGGCCGGGGCAGTTGGGGCTCAGGCCCGCGCTTATCGTCGGCCTGGCTCCTACGCTGCTCGGCCTTGTTGCATGCCTGCGCCTCACCGGCCGCGTTGCAATCGTCCGGACATCGGTGACGCAGAATTGATCGGGAGAGAGGACTTTGCTGACCGTCAGTGAATATCAGGCCCAGGACGCTTTGGGCCTCGCCGCGCTGGTACGCAAGAAGGAGGTGAGCGCCGGGGAGTTGCTCGATCTCGCTATGTGCATCGCGGAACAGGTGCAACCCGACATCAATTGCTTTGTCGATTTGTTCGCGGATCGGGCGCGGGCGGAAATCAGGGCGGGTTTACCCGCTGGACCATTCACTGGCGTACCCTTCGCGCTCAAGGATCTGTTCAGCCTGTATGCCGGGCGGCGCACCGGCAACGGTTCGGCGCTGTTCAACGATTTCGTGCCTCAGCTTAGCTCCGAATTGTTCGCACGCTACGTCCGGGCTGGCTTTGCCATCTTTGCCAAGACAAGCACGCCGGAGTTTGGCCTTTCGGCCACCACCGAGCCGCGTACATCGGGCGCTACGCGCAATCCCCACGACCTCTCCCGATCGGCCGGGGGTTCAAGCGGCGGCGCGGCGGCGGCGGTAGCAGCAGGGGTCATTCCGCTCGCCCATGCGAGTGACAGCGGGGGCTCGATTCGCATCCCTGCCTCGACCTGCGGATTGTTCGGGCTGAAGCCGTCGCGCGGACGCATGCCGATGGGACCGGACCGTGGCGAATCCTCGGCTGGGCTGGGCACTGCACATGCGGTTGGCATCTCTGTGCGTGACAGTGCGGCCCTGCTCGACGCGACCGCCGGACCAGACGCGGGTGCTCCTTATGGCATCGCGCCGTCTGAAGGAACCTGGCTCAACGCCGCGCTCCTCGATCCCGCGCCGCTGCGCATCGGGCTGGTGTTGGCGCATCCCAACGGGCAGCCCGTTGATCCGGAATGTGAGCAGGCCTGCCTTGCGACCGCGCGGCTGTGCGAAGAGCTCGGACACCATGTCGACGCGTGCACGCTCCCTGTTGATCTTGCAGCGCTACGCCGGGCATCGGCGCCGGTACTCGCTAGCACGACACGCGCACTCATTGATGCGCGTGCCAAGACGCTGGGGCGTGCGCCGATCGAGGCGGATGTCGAGCCGGTGACATGGGCAATCTATCAGATGGCGGCGGGTGTTACCGGCGCGCAGTTCGTTGCTGCGCAGGGCGAGCTTCACCGCGCCGGTCGGCTGATGGCGACGCTTCACGAGCGGTTTGACGTGATCTTGATGCCAACGCTCGCCGAGCTGCCTGCTGAGATCGGGCATTTGTCGATGAACACGCACAATATCGACGAATATTTTGATCGCGTTGCTCGGTATTCGCCCTTTACCTCGCTCGCGAACATCACAGGGGCACCTGCAATGACGCTGCCGCTTTTCACATCCGCATCGGGGCTGCCGGTCGGTACACAGGTAGTCGGCCGTTTTGGCGACGAAGCAACGCTGCTCGGGCTCGCTGGGCAAATTGAGCGGGCGCAGCCATGGGGCCGCCGAAGCGCGATGTCGGTCAGTTCGCACGGCATGCCGCGCGCCGAAGCGGCTGGCTAGGTTCGCATTATCCGATAGGAAATATTATCCAGTAAAGATAAAAAAATTGATTATACGAAATTTCCAACATATGCCCCTCTCCAAGACAGACTCGGATAAGGGGAGGGGTTATGGTTCGTCGTCTGGCTCGTGCTGGCCATTTGATGCTCTCAGTCTCATCGCTGGCGTGCTGCGTCGTGCTGGCCACGCCGGCGAGCGCTCAGAGCAATACCGCCGATGTGCAAGGCAGCGGTCCGGCGGCTACGCCCGCGGAAGAGCATGAAATAACGGTCACAGGCACGCGAATTCAGCGCGACGGTTTTGTTGCCCCGACGCCCACCAATGTCGTGACGAGTGAGCAGCTGAATCTGGCGGGCGTTACGACGATCGGTGACATAGCATTCAAACTGCCGCAATTTCGTCCGGCGCGCAGCATCTATACATCGCATACCGGCGGAAATGTTGGCGGAAATTACTTCAATCTTCGCGGTCTTTCGGGCATCCCAAGCCCCAGCCGCACGCTGACGCTGATCGACGGTCGACGGCCAACACCGACTGGCAGCGACGAAACCTTCGACGTCAATGTCATCCCGTCAGGTATAATCAGCCGCGTCGAGGTGGTAACCGGCGGTGCTTCGGCGGCTTATGGTTCCGATGCCGTCGCGGGCGTTGTAAACCTCATCCTGCGCGATGACATCGAGGGATTCGAGGGCTCGATCCAGGCGGGGCAAACATTTCGCTATGCTGACGCGCAGGAAGTGCGTGGAGATTTGAGCTTTGGCACACGCTTCGCCGATGGTCGCGGGCGTCTGCTCCTTTCCGGTGAATATTATCGCAACAATGGTGCCGGGGAAATCGGTAAGCGCCAATGGGCCCGTGACAATTGGGGCCTGATTGCGAACCCGGCCTATGCGCCGGGCAATGGTCAACCCGCTATCCTCATGGGCCGCGACGCGCGGATGGGGAATGCAACCTTCGGCGGCCTGATCACCTCAGGCCCGCTGGCTGGCACGCAGTTTCTCCCGGGCGGGGTCGCCGCCAGCTTCAACCCCGGCTCCGCCCCGTTGGGCTCGGCGGGAACGTTCGGCGGTGACGGTGCCAATGTCGGGCAGTCGCTGCAGTTGATGGTGCCGAGCGAGCGTATGACCTTCTTCGGCCGCGCTTCCTTTGAAATAAGTCCGTCCGTCGAACTGTGGGCCGAAGCAAGCCACGCCAACATATTCGCCGATGACGCGCACACCATCCCTTCCTTCAATTTTGGCAACATCGTCATTCAAAGCGATAATGCCTATTTGCCGGTTGGCGTGCGCAACGCGATGAACGCGAACGGCATCAGCAGCTTCAACATGAGCCGGATCAACGAGGATTTTGGCTTTTACGGCAACACCGCACATACGAGCTACACGCAACTCGCCGGCGGTGCGAAGGGCAAGATCGGCAGCGCCTGGAAATGGGATGTCAGCGTGACGCATGGCCGATATTACCAGCGGCAGGACTATGTGAACGACACAATCCGCGCGAATTTGGCGCTGGCGACCGATGCGGTGCTCGACCCCGCAACCGGCCGTATTGTGTGCCGCTCGACATTGGCCAATCCGGCTAATGGTTGCGTCCCGATCAATCTCTTCGGTTCGGGCTCGCCCTCGCAGCAGGCGATCGCTTATGTCACCGACAATTTCCGGCAGGTGCAGCGCGTCAGCCAGACGGCGGTCGAGGGCTCGTTGCGCGGCGAGCCATTCTCGCTTTGGGCCGGGCCGGTGTCGGTCGCGATCGGCGCTGAGCACCGCGCGGAGCGACTATCCTATCAGGTTGCGCCGCTGACCGAAGCCTTTGCACACGGTATTTTCAATGCCCATTCGTCGGGGCCCGGCACGATCACAGTGTCGGAGGTCTTCGGCGAGGTGGTGGTGCCGCTGCTCCGCGACGTGCCGCTGTTTCGCAGCCTCGATTTCAACGGCGCGGTGCGTGTCGCCGATTACAGCACCACCGGGAGCGTGGCCGCGTGGAAACTGGGTATAACCAATCAGATCTTCAAGGATCTGCGGCTGCGCGCTACCTTGTCGCGTGATATCCGCGCGCCCAATTTCTCCGAACTTTTCACCACCAGCGCGGCGACCATCGCTTCGGTTCGCGATCTGAACGGGACCGCAGTAACCGTGTCGGTGCCCAATGGTGCCAATCCCAATCTGAAGCCCGAGATCGGCAAGACGCTTACGCTCGGCCTCATCTATACCCCTGAATGGGTCTCCGGACTCCGACTGTCAGTCGATTATTTCAGCATCAGGCTCGATGGTGCGATCACCTCGTTGACCGCGCAACAGGTCATTAACGGATGCGGCACTGGTCAGCAGGACCTGTGCGCGCGCCTGGTCCGCGATTCATCGGGCACGTTGACGCAGATCAATAACGGGCGGTTTAACGCACAGACGCTGCGGACGAAGGGCGTTGACATCGCGCTTGACTACAGCCTGCCCGTTGATCGCGTTTTCGAAGGGGCTGCCGGGCGAATTGATCTGCGCGCTTCGGCGAGTTACACCGATACACTGCGCTCGACCCTGTTGGGGCAGGTCATCGAAAATGCCGGTACGGCCATTCCGAAATGGACCGGGCTTGCCAGCATTGGTTACGCGAGCGATCGCACTACGGTGCAGCTCGGCGGCCAATATGTGGGGAGCGTCACCTACAATGCGACGCCGGGTAGCGCGCAGCCCATCGGCCTCAATATTCCGCGCTTTCCCGATCGCTTCTATCTCGATCTCGGCGTCCAGTATGTGTTGATCGACAGGGGGGGCACGCGCATACAGCTGTTTGGTAATATCCAGAACCTGCTCGACAAGGATCCGCCGATCATACCGACCCTCGTCGGCCCGGTCAGTCCCATCATTTCGAACTACGGTCTTTATGACCCGCTGGGTCGTCGCTTTACCGCGGGAGTCCGCTTCAAATTCTAAGCCAGCTTGATCAGGAGCCGGGCGGCAACGCGCCCGGCACCTCCGGAGATGGTCACGGCTTCGCGGTGCGTCGCACGGTTTTGGGTAAAGGAGCCGCGCTTGCTTCCGGTGCCGCACGTGATGTTACCCACATGATCTTCGCGTCATGTTCGCTAACGGAGACACAGGCGTGACCCATCTGGCTATCAATGTAGCAACTATCCCCGGCGTTCAGGCGAATGGGTTCGTAATGTTCGGTGTAAAAATCGATCGCACCATCCAGAATATAGATGAACTCCTCGCCGTCGTGGCTGGAGAATTCATCAAACTCATCTATGTCCCGCGCGTTTACGGTTGCGACAATCGGCGTGAAGTGCTTGCGCGACAATTCCGGCGAAAGAAATTCGTAGCTGTAGTGCGGCGAACGATAGCTATGCCCTTCACCCATACGGGTGACACTGCGCCGACCCGCGCGCGAGCGGCCGCCATCGCTGCCTTCGAACAAGGCCGACAAATCGACACCCAGGCCGTCGGCAAGCCGCAATATCGTTTCATAGGTCGGCGACAGCTGGCCGCTTTCAATCTTCGAAATCGTCGATGCCGACAAGCCGCAGCGCTTGGCGAGCACCTGCAAGGTATAGGAAGCGCGAAAGCGCAATTCCTTTACGATACCGCCAAAGCGTTCAGTCTGCTTCGCATAGCGGGTGTCGGCGGCCTTGTCCTGCACCATCGTCACTTCTCTCAGCGTCCCTTCGTTGTGCAGCGCTCTGCCGCTTCCCGGGATCGGCGAAGCCGGGGCCGAGGCCGCTTTGCGGCGAATTTGTTTCGTATAATAAATTATTTTCAGGCGTGCGCAATGTGGAGAGGGCCAAATGCAGATAGATCGTAGACAGCTGATGCTCGCTGGTGCGGCTATGGCCACCATTCCGGCGCCGGCGAACGCCCGGGCCGGTACGGACGTACCTGCCCCTCCACTCGCGCCGGGGGTGATCGATCGGCTAGCGGCGGAGATCGAACGTTGTCGCCAACTATTTGGCGTGCCGGGCCTTTCAGTTGCCATCGTACGGGGCGGCAAACCGATCTACCTCGCCGGGCACGGCGTGCGGCAGCACGGCGCCAATGCAAAAGTCGACGCCGACACGCTGTTTCAGATTGGCTCCACGTCGAAGGCCTTTTGCGCTGCAGCCGCGGGCTTGCTGGTCGATCAGGGCAAGATCGCCTGGAACGATCCGGTGAAGAAGCATTTGCCCGGCTTTACGATGCCGGATCGGTGGCTTACCGAGAATCTCACGATCAAGGACGCATTGACGCATCGAACCGGCTATGTCGGTTTCTGGTCGTCGGCGACGGCGGTGATTGATCTTGAAGAATGCCTTTCGCGCATCAAGTTTGAAACCCCGGTAGGCCGTTTTCGCGACTCCTTTGTCTACAATAATGTGATGTATGGCGTCGTTCAGGCGGTAATAGAACATGTCTCTGGACAAGGCTGGTTTGACTTCGTTGCCCGGCACATCTTTGAACCGCTTGGCATGACGTGCACGCGGCCAACGCCGCTCGCTTACTGGCCAGCCGAATATGTCACGGGCACTTTCCTTGGTACGGTCGAGGTCCGTGATCTGCATTACCGGCACGCGCTCGATGCTAATGTGGCGATGCCGCATATCTACAGGGGTGACGGAAGTATCGGCGTTCTTCCCTGGCAGAGCTACGACAATCTCGCGGCAGCAGGCAGTATCGTTTCGAGCGCAAGGGACATGGCGCATTGGCTCGCCATGCACCTTGCGCAAGGGCGCTACAATGAGCGGGAAATTCTGAAATCCGATACGATCGGCGATATGCATAAGCGGCAGAATTTTGCGCTTCCAGATCCGCCAGGCTTTGACCGCGGACAATCGGGCTACGGTATGGGTTGGCTCACCCGATCCTATCGCGGCCGGCGACTGGTCGAGCATACCGGCGGGATAGAAGGTTTTCCGGCCTATGTTGGCTTCCTCCCCGATGACGATATCGGCATGGTCATCCTCGCCAACGGCTTCACGTCATACATGCGCACGTTGCTGCCGGCGGTGGATAGCGCGGGGCGGCAGCGCGACTTGGGAGGAATGCGCAAAGCTATCTCTCTGCTGATCTACGATATTTTGCTCGGCAACGCGCGCTCGGTTGACTGGGCGGAAACACTGCACGCCGAAGATGAGCGTGATCGCGCTGCTCGACTGGCTTATTTCGCGCAAGTGCCTGCTGCGATGAATGATATCTCGGGTCCGCAACGATCGTTAAGCAGCTTTGCCGGGCGCTATAAGGATCAGACGGGGCGCGAAACCAATATCGAGATTGTTGAACGGCAAGGAGCGCTGGAACTGCGTTTCCCCGGGAAGGGTGCCTATGTCGCGCGGTTGCGGCGGAGAGGCAACGCGATCTTCTTTATCGATCCCGTCACCACTTATCATACGGCGGATTTTCTACGGTTCGATCTGGATGAACAGGGCCGGGCGACCGGCTTCAATGCCTTTATGACACGGTTCGTTCCGGCCTGACTGGGAAATGATGAGAAACAATAGCGTGTTGAGTGAAGCGATGACCGGTGCGACGGGCGTAGATGCCGGGACTGTGATACGTCTCGATTGGACGGAAACAATCGCTCGCCTGCCTTTTTCGGGCCTCGTGCCGCAGATTCATCGTGCCGCGGCCGAATTGCGCCTCGGCCGGATACAGTCGCCGCCGCGAGTGATTGTGCCAATGGGCGCCGCGCATGGCGCGTTGATGTGCATGCCTGCGGTGTCGACGGACCTTACGGCGGTCAAGCTGTTGACGGTGCTGCCGAACAATTCGGATGCTGGTCTGCCGATGGTGCAGGGGCTGGTATCCGTATTCGATGCTGCGGATGGCCGTCCGCTGGCGCAGCTGGACGCGGAAGCTTTAACCTCGCGCCGGACCGCCGCGGTATCATTGGCGGGTGCGGAGCGGCTTTCGAATGGGCCCCCGCGGACCGTGCTGATTGTGGGGTCCGGGGTACAGGCCGCGTCGCATATCGAGGCCTTTGCAAGTTACTTCGGGACGCCCAATTTTATCGTGGCAGCGCGGACCAGGAACTCGGCCGAGCACATGCGGGCTCGCATTCTGGCCACGCGACCGGATCTGCGCATCAAGCTGATCGCGCTCAATGATCTTTCGAGTTTCGCCTGGGATGATGTCAACGCGGTCGTTTGCGCCACCGCGGCACGCTCGCCTGTCTTGCCGGACAATGTGCCTCCCCACGTACTTGTCATTGCGGTTGGCGCCTATCGGCCGGACATGATCGAATTGCCCGCGCGTTTGATTCACCAGCGATCGGTCGCGGTTGATACGATCGAGAGCGCACAGCACGAGGCAGGTGATTTGATTCATGCCGATATCGATTGGGCAGATGTCGTCGAACTGGGCGCCATTGAAGGTGCGCCGGGCTGCGGGGGCTGGTTGTTCAAGTCGGTTGGCCATGCGGCATGGGACTTGGCCGCGTGCCGCACCATATTGGCAACATCCTCGGATTTCTGAGGTCGGGAGACCGCGGACAACGAATCTACCATGGGGGGAGCAAGAACGATTGCTGCCAGCCGGTCAGGGGGGCGGCGCTACCTGGCCGGAGCTCCCTCACGGACCGTGCCAACCACCTCACGGACTGCCGCGATCACCGCATCTGGCCGGTCGAACTGAATATAATGTGTTGAATCTGGAAGAAGCTGATGCCGGCTCCGGCTAGACCAGCTTGCCTCGTCATTCTGCAGTTGTTTCCAGACCGCGCGCTGGCGTGCATCGTCCTCGCGCGACAGGCTTTCGCTTTTCAACTCATCAGCGCTCAGCGGCGCCATCGCGGTAAGTACAACCAGTGGACGATCGCCCAGGGCGCGGAGTTTTCCGCCCTCCGCGAATGTCCGATCGGTGCCTATGCTCTCCGACAGCAGCGCCGGCAGCGAGGTGGGGAAATAGGCATCGACCTGCCGCGAGACCGCCGCCGGTGCGCCCCGCGCAACGGAGGCGTCTCGCGTTGCGAGCCGGATGATCCCGGTCCACGCCAGATCCGACGCAGTCCTTATCGCCGCCACACCGGAATCCGCGGGCTGTTTACTCGCTTCTGCGAGCCGTTTCGTCTGGTCCGGATGCGAAGCATCGACAAACACCAGTCCGGCGACCTGATCGCCGAACTTTCTGGTGTAGGCCATGACATACGGGCCGCCGAGCGAGTGACCAACCAGCACGAAAGGACCTTTCTCGCCGGCCGCGGCGAGGGTGGCGTGCAGATCATCCGCGACAGCATCCGCATGTTGCGATGCCTGCTTCGGCTCACTCCACATGATGCCGGCGCGATCATAGGCGCACGCGCGCGTCGTGCTCGCCACGGCGTCGTGGACCTTCGCCCAGGAGAGCGCGCCGGCCGTATCCAGTCCCGCCTCGAAAATGACAATGGGCGATCCGTGGCCCCGACAATCGAGATGGATTTTGCGACCCCCGATATCCACCAATCGGCCTCTGGGCGGATATTCCGATGCGGCCCGATGTCGGGACCACGCTTCATATGCCGCCCCCGTGCCAACCAACAACAGCAGCAATGCGATCAGGCCGAGAACAATGCGCTTGAACCAGCGCCATGCTCTGGATCGGACCGACGGCCGCGGAAACGTGGATGCCATGATTTGCTTTTTCCGAGATGCGAGACTGATGAATGACGTAAGCACCCGTGGAGCGCCGCACGGGTGCGATCGATTGACCTCGATCGCGCGGCCCCGCTGCACACCGATATCGGCACGTAGCGAGGCCAGCGACAGGTCAGAACGAGGTTACGAGCGTCATGCCGATAACGCGCGGTCGCAAGAGGCCCGCCATTGCAGCACCGTTCGGAATTGTCGGCTGCGCATCCACCGTGGTCACCGTCGTATAGCCTCTGGCATTGTTCAGATTTTTGACAAAGGCCTCAATGGACCAGCGGCCGAAATCGATGCCGGCGTTCAGATCGATGACCTCATATGACGGCAAAGTGCGCAGATATCCGTGGGCCTCCCGATATGCCTGATCGAAGTCCGCCGGCTGCTTGCTCAGGAACCGAAGCCCTCCGCCGACATAGGCCTTGGCCGTCCCCCGCAGCGCCCATTCGTAATTGCCATTCACGCTGATTGTCCAGGGGGCGGTATAAGGCAGGCGATCGCCTTTGAGGCCGCCGGCGATCTCCGGCGTATCATCGCGCAGTCGCGCGTCGGTATAGGCCCCATTGAACGATACCGACAGGCCACGGGTCGGCCGAAGCGTCGTGTTGAACTCGAAGCCCTGGCTTACCGCCGTCTTGCCGTTTGCGTTCACGCCGGTTCCATCGACCACCGTGAAAAGCTGAATATTCTTCCATTTGAGATAGAAAGCGGCAGCATCGATTGAAAGGGTTTTGCTAAGGAGGTCGGTCTTGATGCCGACTTCATAGTTGAAGAGGGAATCGGAATGGTAGGTTCTCGGGACATCCTTGGATGTCAACGGCGGAACGACATTCGGGCCGCCTGGCCGATATCCTTTCGCGGCCCTGGCATAGATCGATGTATTCTTATCGATGTCGAGACGTGGTGCCAGCGAGTAGGTGAAGACGTTTTCCGCCGATTTGGCCTCCGGAAACACCATGTCGCCCGTCAGGACACCACCGAAGGACTGGTTCGCGCTTTGCTCGTTGCGGCTGTACCGGCCGCCGAACGACAGATGGAACCGGTCGGTAACGTGCCAGGTCGCGTTGGCGAAACCGGCATATTCCTTGTAAACCGAGGTCAAGGTCCCCTCCGAGAGTAGCGGAATGTCCGTCGCGGGCTTTTTTGCGAGAATGTCGTACGGCACATAGTTCTGAAAAACGCCGCCCGTCTCGTGCGTGTAATAAGCGCCGATCAGCCATTCGAGTTGGCTTCCTGTCGGTGAGGACAAGCGAACCTCCTGCGTGAATTTGCGCTGCTTATCCCGCTGGAGCATGAATACATCCAGCGGGCGTGTCACCGGATCACCAAACGCCTCGGTGATCAGCGGCTCATATTCCAGCGTCAGGTTATTCTTCAGTTTCAGATCGAAAGTCGCATAGCTGGTCGATGATATCAGGTCTGCAAAGCCCAGATCCCAGTTCACCGTTCCGTTATATATGCGATAGCTCACATGCGCGTAGGTCGGGAGGAATTCGGAATGGCTGAACCGCCCGTACAACGGCGCGAGCGTTTCCGGATTCACTTCGATCAAGTTCGACGCATTGGAAGCGAGATTCTGGATAACGGCCGAGAGGCGGAGCGAGAAACCTTCGGTCGGGCGGAATAACGCCGAGACCCGACCGCCGTAACTTTGTGAATCGTTGATGTTGTTGCGAATCTCGGAGCCGGCCGTGCCGATGCTGTCAACATAGCCGCCAAGCTTGCGATAAAAGCCGCTGGCTCGGACCGCGATGGTGTCGCTCACCGGCAGGTTGATGACGCCCGTGCCGGAATAACCCAAATCACCGCCGTCGACGGTCTGCACCCCAACCTGCACCTTCCCCTCGATGCCGCTGAATTTCGGCTCATTCGTCACATATTTCAAAACCCCGCCGAAGGAGTTTGCGCCATATAAGGTGCCTTGCGGACCACGCAGGACCTCTACCCGTGCGACATCAAAGGTATCGAAATCGCCAGAGAGCACGCCGCTGTCGACAAGCCCGCTGCTCGATCCGAACGGCGTTTCGTCGATATAGACCCCTACCGTTGCATTGGGGCTTTCGGTGTTGATGCCGCGCAGGATAATGCGCCCCATGCCCGGCTTGGAGGATTCCAGCGCCAGCCCCGGAACGAGGGCGAGCAGATCCTGGAAGCTCGTCGCTTGCCTGCGTTCCAGTGCGTCACTCCCAACGACAGAGATCGACAGCGGAATCTGCTTCAGCGTTTCCTCGCGCTTCTGCGCGGTCACCAGCACCTCCTCAGAGCCAGGCCCATCGCTGGCGGAGGCGTTTTGAGCGTGTGCCTGAACCGGACCGGCGAGCCATAGCCCGGCGGAGGCCATCAAAATGGCGCGCGCCGAGAGGCATTCGCCTGAAAGCTTTCTCATTTTCCATCCCCTTTTGGTTGATTGTCTTGTTGGCCAACGTCTGGATTCCGGGCGTCAGCCGTCCTCGAGCGGCACAGATCGTCGCCTGGCCACGGAAAGGTCCCTGGAGTCCGGGTTCCTGTTGGGCGCGCCGCCTGGCGAAGCCCGGCTTCAGTCGATCAGAAAAACGCGCCGAAACTGATGATGTTGAAGATCGCGCTGAACCACAGCAAGAATGCCGCCGACGCCAGAAGCGCTACGCACCAGAGCTTTGCCCACCAGGAGCGCTGGCCAGCCCATACCCGCCATGCATTCCAAAGTGTGGCGCCCAATAGTCCGACGAAACTTGCGAACCCAGCAATTTGCAACAGCCAGATCAGTGGCGTGAAATGACCGTAAGTGATGTTCTTGTCCGTCGAGATTGCGGTGAGCAGGTACATCCAGCCGCCCAGTACTGCGAACACCCCGACCCCACAGCCGCGCACCAGGTGATGAGCGAGAAGATCACGCCCACCGATCCCGAGCGTCGCGCGATAACGCCTGCGAATGAGCGCCCCGAGCGGCCACATGACAACGGCCAAAGCCAGCGCAATCAGGCTCGCGACAAGCGCTGGCTTGATCCAGGCTCCCGAACGATTCCATGGTACTCGGTCGTAGACGATGAACGGTGATACCCCGTCGAAGCTGATCCGCGTAACCTTACCGTCAACAACCTTGGCCGCCAGCCGCTCATGACCGTTCGTCCGACGCCAAACAAAAGGAGCAATCTCGATCCACCCGCTCTTCCCTTCGCCGACCGCGATGCTTCCATCGCTACGGAGATCGATCGCCACCTGATTAGCGAGTTCTATCATCTTGATGAAATTGGTCTGGGAGCGCCGTGAGCCGATATAGGTTCCGGCTATCATCCGGGCGTGTGCCGCGGCTGTCCTGGCATCGACCCGACCGTCCCGGGCGGTCGCGGGAAAATAGCGGTCGGCGAATTCCTCGAATAGTATTTCTCGAACCGGGGCGGCTGCGCTATCCTTGCCGAGGCTGTTCAGTGAGACGAAGACCCCGAAATTATCGTCGGGAAACAGCCACATGTAGCTGTGGAACCAAAAGGTATCGCCGCCGTGTCCGATCACCGAATGGCCGTTGATGTTCTGTTCGTAGAAGCCGAGCGCCATGCGGTTGAGAGGCGGGATGATCGTCAGTTTCGAATTATGCATCAGTCGCGCAGTTTCAGGCCGTAGCAGAGCGCCGCCGTCGTTGAGATGCGCAATCATAAATTGCGCCATGTCGGATCCAGTGGCCGCCAGTCCGCCCGCTGCGACGGGATTCACGAACTCATAATCTTTCGGGGCCTCTCCAGCGACCGAATAACCTTTTGAAACAAACGGTTGCAAGCCAGCGGGAAGTGGCTGTTTGAAGCTCGACCGGTCCATATGGAGCGGAGCAAAAATGTGACGCTCCACATATGTCTCAAACGGCATGCCCGACGCCCGCTCGACAATGTATCCAGCAAGTCCGCAACCGTAATTTGAATATGCGGGTGTCGTACCGGGTTTATAGATGCGCGCTGGTATCCAGCGTTTAAGCACGGTGCCTAGTGGCGCAATGTCGCGCGGATTCGAGAATATCACACCCTGATTCAGTTCCTCGAAGCCTGCAGTATGCGTCATAAGGTCGCGCAGGGTGATCGGTTTGCCTTCGAGCGGCGGGATCTTAAAATCGAGATAGGTGTTTATATCCTTATCGAGATCGAGTTTCCCTTGCTCAACGAGCTGCATAACGGCAGTCCAGGTGAACAGCTTAGAAACCGAACCTGGACGGAATATTGTAGTCTCGGGAATTATCGGCTTGCGTTTCTCAACATCGGAATAACCAAATCCACGCTGAGTCAGAATCTTTCCGTTCTTGACGATAACCACAACCGCGCCCGCTATTTCCGCGGTCTTAAGTGCATGGGAAAAATACCCAGAGAGCCACGTGTCTACGTCGCTCTTATTTAGAGGATGGATATCGGATAGGGGTGAAGTTTTTCCGGATGCGTCGATCGGAGCGCGTTTCGGATAGATTGTTGCATTCTGTGCCAGCACGGGAACAGCGATCGATTGAAGCAAAATCATTGCTGCAAATATCGATTTCCTCATACATCACTCCCCGTTAGTTTTACGGACTTTTGTCTATCGATCAGGTAAATTGGACCGAAGAATGGCGTATTGTATAAATTTTGATCATACGAAACTATAGTTCTATTTCTATTTTTCCAGATTTGTTCGGGAACCACTTGTTGAACATTTCTGATAACCTGAGCGACTGTGGAGATGAACTCCGCAACGGCTGTAGTCTTCTGAAAGCGCACGCCTCGGGTCGTTGCAGCCCGGCGCGGCGGAGCGTGAGTAAACTGCAGAATTAGAGAATAATTTGCCGAATCAGAATTTATTTTCGTATCGGGACGTTATTCTCGTTTAGTAGAATGCGCAAGCGACTCCGCGCTGGCCCGGTACGGCGCCGCAAAGGCGGGCAAGGCGGGGAGAGGCTCGCAGCGCGTCGCGTAATGGGCGCAGATCAGGGCGCCACGCGCTGCCCGGTGCCGTTGCCAGCGTCCGCGCTATCGAGTCTGAGGGGCCCCCGGGGGCGCTCGGAACCCAGGCATACGCCGATATTATCGATTTTCTTGAGATGCTTACGGACTGCGGGACGGAGTTCCGCTCTGGCCGCCCATTAACACACAAGCAATCAGGCAGCTTTCGCCGCGCGCCTCAGGAAACTCATCGGCCAAGACGGCGATCAGGCGGCAGGCGCCTATGACGACATGCGGTTCGAACGGGATGTCCGCACGTACCTCAGAAACTGACCAAGATGACCAAGGCGAAAGAGGGATTTGAGGAAACCTTGCGCCACTAGTGATCGGTGAAGTGCCGCCTGGGATGTTCGCCATATTCCCCATCGAGCATGAGGGGCAGGGTGCTGCATGTCGACCAAGGCATCTGCGGAGCGGATTAGGGGCGGGGCATTGGCCCGTGCAGATATGGTACCAGTCTTCGCCGCGGTGGGACGGAGTTGGTTCGAACCGGCTTCTGCGCAAGGGCTGCGAGCTTAGTCGTCGCAGGGCGTTCCAGGAGGTCTCGCCAAGGGTGAAGGGAATCTAAAGTTCTCTTCAAGTATTTGAAATATAATTAAATGCTGCGCCGCAATAAAAATTAGGCCCCACAGCCCAAGGCCCACCATCTCTTCGTAAGTCGGGTTCGAAGCATAAATGCGTTCCGCTTGTATATAGCATCTTTGCGCGGTTTCTACACGCGAATCGATCGTTCGGAGCGAAAGTTTGTTTCGCGCTGTACCTTAAGGTCTTATTCTGTCTCGCATCGCATTGCGGATGGGGACTGCCTCACGCCGACGTCTCCGCGGGTGGACCGACCTCGGCATTGGACGTTGATCGGCGCGAATAATCCCCTGAGATCAATGCCCGGCCGGCAGCTTCGAGGTAGGTTTCGATTAAAATAACCTTGCAAATCTGGAGTTGTACTCCATAAATGCAAGGATGATCGAGCGCCGCATTGAAGCTGAATTGGCCGAACGGCTCAACGAAACGCCAGCCGTCGCGCTGCTCGGGCCACGGCAGGTCGGAAAGACAACGCTTGCCCTCGCGATCGGGGAAACGAGACCGTCGCTCTATCTCGATCTTGAATCTGAAGCGGATCGGGCGCGCC
>APMI01000863.1_pt1 | contig 21640 bp, 22 predicted proteins | sample 667938 | NCBI WGS metagenome assembly APMI01 (sample SAMN01084076, study PRJNA167559) | wastewater metagenome | biome: Wastewater | place: Denmark: Ejby Moelle, Odense | collected 2011-11-28
GCAACAGGCTTAGGTGATCCAGTATTCCAGCAACATTTTAGTAGTTCTCAGTACTGGATGATAAACAACTTGAAGATCACAGCTACAAATATCAATGGCGACGCCTATACCGACCTTACTATGTTTGCTGCTAATGCCTACGACGGTATTACGGTAGTACAAATCAATGGGGACGCTAGTGGACTGAAGTCAGCTCCCGTGATGAACACCGTGAGAAACCTCCAGCCAAATCTTGGGTGGAGGTGGTCGAATATCCGTTAATTACTTTTTGTTATATCCCAAAAAACGACCGGTATAAGTAGAATCATGTCGTACTTGCTAGCTTCTTCTTAGTATACCGGCAATACGCTTACAGCAGTGACCGTCACCATAGGGGTTCACTGCTTTTGCCATTCTGTCATATAATCCCTCGGTATTATCGAGAAGCCTCTTGGCATAATAGAGTATTTTTGCGGTATCGGTGCCTACCAGACATGCCGTTCCCGCCTCTACTCCCTCTGGTCGCTCAGTAACCTCTCTCAATACAAGTACCGGTTTACCAAGCGAGGGAGCCTCCTCCTGGATACCACCCGAATCGGTCAAGACGATATAGCTCCTATTCATCATCCACACAAGCTCAGGGTAGTCAAACGGCTCAAAGAGATGGATATTCTCAACACCCTTTAGCTTTGTATTTACGACTGACCGGACATTTGGATTAAGGTGCACGGGAAATATGATTTCGACGTCAGTCCGGGCGGCGAGCTGCTTAATCACACTGCAGATATTTTCCATTCCCTCACCAAAGTTCTCACGACGGTGAGCAGTTACGAGTATTATTTTTTTATTTATAAAATCAATATCCTTAAATCTATCTTCAATAGACTTGTCGCTCTCGACACGCTCGGTAGCAGCAATGATTGCATCGGTCACCGTGTTTCCTACTTTGAAAATATTATCTTCTGGGACTCTCTCGTAGAGTAATGCCTGCTGCGCATTAGTAGTAGGAGCAAAATGATATTTTGCGAGCTTTGAGATAAGTAGCCTGTTGGCTTCCTCGGGAAAAGGAGCATATATGTCACCGGTGCGCAAACCTGCTTCAACGTGAGCGATATCAATTTGATGATAGAAGCCCCCGAGCGCTCCAACCAATGCAGTCGTAGTATCACCCTGAACGATTATCACATTGGGCATAAAGTCATTGATGACATGATCGACTTTTGCCAGTATTGACCCTGTGACATCAAACAGGTTCTGTCCCGATTTCATAACGTTTAATTCATAATCAGGTGTGATATTAAAAAACTCCAATACTTGATCAAGCATCTCTCTGTGTTGGCCTGTCGAGCATACTTTAACTTCAAACTCGGGTGATTTTTTCATTTCGATAACAAGTGGGGCTAGTTTTATAGCTTCAGGACGTGTGCCAAATATAATCAGAACTTTTTTCATAGACTACCTCGCTTTCTTATAGTGGCGCATGATCAACTTATCTATTGATTTTGCTCTCGCAACCCACGTATTATTATTTGCCTGTGTGTATAGTGTATTCCGCATCTCGGTGCTTTTACGAAGTTTTATTGCCTTTTGAACATTTTCGATAAACTTTTCACCACTCCGAGATAGTAAGACACCCTCATAGCCTTGACACTCCCTTAAATCCTTTGTGCACACCGTCGGTAACCCCATCGCCATGTACTCAAAAAGTTTAACGGGTGAGGTTGATTTGGCTATTTCGCCTTCTACAAATGGGATAATCGCGGCATCGAAAAAGGAAGAATAATTGGGTAATTCGGCATACTGTTTTGGACCCAAATAATGAACGTTGTCGCGAATTGTAAGATATTGTAACCCACCATTATAGTCAACACCTATAAATACAAATTCTACTTCTGATAACTCGAGGGTCATTTTATTTATGAGAGCGTAGTCTAGCCATGGAGCCACCGCACCATAGTATCCAACAATACTCTTACCCGAATCAACTATCTCCTTTAAATCATTAGGGACAGGAGCCTTTCCCGACTTTGTATGGTCAAAATGTGTAGAATCAACTGCATTTTCGTTAAGCAGAAGCTTGTCTGTAGGAAACCTCTCTTCTAGCTGTCCGTAAAGCTTTTTTGCAGAGGCAAGAAGGAAGGACGGATGTAGTTCCTCTAGTCTATCAAATACCTCGCGCTGGAGCGTAAGATCGCCACTAATGGTCTCGTCGAGTTCATCAATGTACTCATATATCAAATTGAATCCCTTATTAACTATACTTTGCAACTTAGCAAACGACTTTGGATAGCCTGCTGGAAAGAGATAAAAGAGATTGACCTTATCTCGTACTGGCGAGAGGGCATCGATACACCAGTCACCGCCAACAAGTATTAGCTCGGGTGAAATGATTCTGTAACCCTCTAGCTCTGGATCCTGATAGATGACTAGGTAACCCAATTTCGAAAGATTCTCTGCAAGGTGGTGGGGCCGCTGCCTCATAATGTTATCCCATGGCATACCACAGTAAACAATGACTGCCTTATGTTCAGTGGCCTTCATTCTTAGAGTCTTAGCAAATCTCACTATCTCTAGCCGATCTTTCAGTTTGCCTACATATTGCGGCGTGTGCTTCACGGCACGGACGGATCGATAAAGACTTTTGGCAACATAGCGTTGAGGGCTCCCCTTTGGCATCACTTTTCCGACAGTATTAGCTAGTTTGTTTGCCACCCGTTGTCGTTTCGAGTTCGTTATCCGCCATAACTCATCGAGCTGCTCTTTTTGAGTACTGTTCTCGCGCTGCAGTCTCTCAATTTCCCCGTCTTGAGCAATTTTTTTCGTGATTACTGATTCAATAGCCCCCTGAAGCTCATGGAGGTAGTTCATTGAATAACTAGCGACTCCTTGTACGGCCTGCTCGGCGCTTGGGATCTCTTCGGTTTGTCTTGCGAAGATAACTAGTATTTGACTTCCAGCCCAGTACGTTGGCTGTCTCCTTGATACGTCGACTGCGGCAATATGAACAACTCTCCACTCGTCACTACGATGGTTAAAGAAGTCATCTGTAAAGAAACTGGCGAAGTGTTCTGGGATTCTTTTGTCTACAGGCTCCCGATACGGCACCTGTACAACAAAATATTTTGAAGCGTACTGTGATATTTTCGCAAATGTTGCCCATGGATCCTCGAAATGCTCAAAAATGTTTGAGGCATATATCACATCAAACTGTTTAGAATATTTCTCTGTAATTAAATCGACCGCATCAAATTTAATTTTTGGATATTTTTTTGCAGCTGACTTGATAGCGTTATCTGAAAAATCAATACCATAGATCTTGCTATTAGGGAGAAAAGAGCGAACCACCTCAGTACCGTCACCCTCCGCACACCCCCAGTCACATACTGATAGATTGCCGTTATTGACATGATCTACGAACCACTTGGGCAGGAGTTCCCGTGTGATATCTGCGAAAAAGATACTCTGCTTATCACCCTGCTCATCGTCCCAGTTTCCAGTGAAACGTTTATCCCAATACTTCTCGCTGTTAACGCTATTTTGATCGATCATGTGCGTTACCTCCAATTGTTGCCTCAAGTTCTTGTATTCTCTTTTCAAGCTCCTGTAGTCGTAGTTTATTGTCAGCAAGTGCGACTCCAACTGACCTGATTACTTTATCGACATGGTATTCTGTCACATTACTTTTACGTTCAAGCAGTTTATTATACCTCTCAATATCACCATAATACTGGGATATGAAAGAATGAATATCGTCTGTTCCCGCTAATCTTGCGACTACGTACTTCATGCCTTTTTTGACACGTCGCGGAGTTATTTTCGAAATAGACCGGAGAGAGCTCCTCGCAATTTTTTTTATCTCACTCATCTCCTTCTATTATCACCCATCTCTATCGCCATAGCAAGTAGGTGATGGATTGAATAGTACTCTTTTCCAGAAGGATCGAAGCGCTCCATTCGTTGAGGTCCGTCGGGAAATGCACGATATTCATCGTGTAATATATCAACGAGTTGCTGATGTTGCTTATCTCTATCAACAGACACATGATAATCTGCTGGCTCCTCGGAGAATGCTGCATACTCAGAGACGACAGTCTTACAACCGGCCGCATTGGCTTTCGTTAGTGGCCCCGAAGATTCACCACACGACGGAAATCGGAGTGACATAAAAAGCGATGTTTCGGCTATCATTCTATCCATATCACCATTAGATACATACCCATACAGTATTATGGCATTACTTGATGACTTATCTTTGACGTAAGCAGCAATATCATAGTCTGGATTACTTTTCCCAACAATACGTAGCTCTACTTTTTTCTTACCGCTACTATTAAGGCCTTGGTAAAACTCATCAAACGCATCTATTATTTCTGTGATTTGTTTTGAGGGGTTCATCCAACCAAATACACCCACCGAGAACTTACTCTTTTTTGTAGTCGAGATTGCCCCGCGAGAAATCATTTCAGGTGCATGACTAATTACCATATACTGCGGCTCATTCTTCCGACGTGATATGTAAGTAGCGCTTCTCTCACTACAGTATTTTGCAAGCGCATACTGTGAATGGAAAGCGATGATATCGCTCTGTTCATACACATGTGTAGCAGCGAGTGTTGAGTAGGGGAATATATTATCTGATCTACCTTCCCTATTCTGTTTCACGATCCATTCCACATCAGACCCAAAATCATACGCAGCAAAATATTTTAGGTCGTCCGGTATATAGCCATACTGGCGCAATGTACACATCGCCTCGATATTCATCCACATGGCAGGCTCATGAACTACACTCACTGCAAGTCCGTTGTTTGCGAGGTGATGATGTAGTGACCTATGGATGTAGCGATGATACTCGTTATTGGCCAGGAAATAGATTGTTATGTCATCTGCCGTGCGTTTCACCTGCCGATAGTCGATCACTTGATATCCTCGATACTCATTCACCCCTTGATCGAATAAGTCACTATCAATTACTAGTATTATCGAGGTCTTGGAGGGGCTTTTCTCCAGAAGATTCAGGACAAGATCAATATAATGTGCCGTACCCGTCTGAAGCGGCTCAATGGGAGTATAAAAATAAATACTGCCCATCATTCAAGCACGCGTGAGTTGTTTTCAGTAGAGACAGATATTATTCCTTCATTGATTACCGAATAACCCATCACGCCTTTCCGCGTGGATATGAACTGCGTACAATCAATCCAACAATCGAGATAGCTATCCCTTGCCGGTGAATACAGACTTATGTCAAAAAGGTATTCTCCGTCATTCAAAATGTTAGGAAAAGTGATCGTAACTATCGATTTGTTCCGCTTACGGCCCAATTCTGTTGTTGACATATGTTCTTTTCCGCCAAAAAGTTTTTGTCCATTGCTGTTTTTTACCGCATAACCAAGTATGATATCTTCTTCTATGATTTTCTCGGTGGTGACAATAGTAGCAGTTACCTCGATATATGACTTACTCTCGCCCTGATCGTTCAAAACTCTTGAGCTCACTTTATCGAGATAGGCAGTTCTATCCCCCCACCTCGATAGAGCGATCTCGCTATGCAACAGGGGGTTAAAAAGGTCGGTATAAGCTCTCGTAACTGTCTCAACATCTCCACTTTCAACTATTTTTCCCTCTTCGATAAGAATCGCTCTATCACAGTACTCACTTACCGACGCCATATCATGCGTAACAAGTATAACTGTCTTACCTGTATTCTTTAGTGTCTTAAAGTAAGTAAAACACTTCTTTTGAAAGTCAGCATCACCCACGGCCAACACTTCGTCTACTACTAAGATATCCGCCTGTGCCATTGTTGCGCAGGCGAAGGCGAGTCGAACTTGCATGCCGCTACTGTAATTCTTTAGTTTCTGCTCCATGAAGTTTCCGAGCTCAGCAAATTCTACTATCTTTTGATAATTCTCATCTATTTCGTGCCGCGAGAAACCGAGAATCGCACCGTTAAGGTAAACGTTTTCTCTCCCGCTAAGTTCGGGATTAAACCCAACCCCTAACTCAATAAATGAGACTAGCTTACCGTCTATATTGACCGATCCCTTTGTTGGCTGGTAGATACCAGATATTATTTTCAGCAGTGTGCTCTTACCACTTCCGTTTCTCCCGACGATTCCGAAAAATTCACCCTTCTTGACCGTGAAATCAACTCCAAGCAAGACACGATATATGTTATTCCCGCGTCGTTTCTTTATATTTGTGGTTACTACTCTCTTGAGAGAGTTCGTATCTTCTACTGGGAGGACAAACTCTTTTGTCACCCCTCTTACTGTTATAGCGGCCTCGACACGTGCACTCATGTTATACGTTCTCCGCAAAAAAAGCTGACTTCTTTATATAATAACGATACCCTAACACCAGTGTAGCAACAGAAACGAGAGCGGGTACTATCGTTAAGAGTAGAGGGTAGGATGTATTAAATGCAGTAATCACATGGTCATGTGGCACTAAAGCGTATCGTGCCCCTTGAATTGACTGGGTAACCGGACTTGCTAACATTATCGTAGCGATACTCGCCGGTACATACTGATATAACGGGTAAAGAATGGGGGTGAAATAAAATGCTGCTTGCATAATTACATCCCAGATATGATTAATATCTCTATACTTCACATATATTGCACTGAGAAAAAAACCAATTCCCATGGCAAATGCCGCCATCTCAAGCATAAATAGGAAAAAAGTTGGAAGATACCAAGTGAGTGGCACGCCAAGAAATATCATAAAGACAGCCACAATTGATAAATTAATGATCACGTTGATCATTGCCGAAAGAGTTGATGATACAATAATGACCGTTTTGGGGAAATTAACCTTGCGAATCAAGTCTCCTTTTGCGACCACGGCACCTATACTACTGCTTGTAATCTCTGCAAACATATTCCACAGTATGATGCCGAGAAGTAAGTAAAGACCATAATATGGTATATCTCCCTTTACTCGCATAAAGTTTACGAGAATGATATACAGGATACAAAACATTGCAAGTGGTTTGAGAACGCTCCACAAATAACCAAGTACTGATCCTTGATATCGAAGCTTGAAGTCGGTTTTCACAAACTCCTTGAGAATTATCATGGAGTAGTTTGCCTTCTTCATTTTTGCTCTATCGTCTTTTATTTTTACCACACTCCCATAATACCATTGATCTCTAGTGATATAATCAGCCTATGAGAAATAAGGATCGTCTTCGGCTGCGCATATGTGACTCGTCGCCCTACGATAACCAACGTTCCGGTGTGGGTAATTACTCACATTTACTAAGGCAAGCCTTCGAGGGTTCAAGTAAGGTAGTCCTCTCGCCACCCCGTATTTTCATATCAAAGAAAATATCGGGCTACTTGTACCGACTAATGGAAAAGCTGTACAGTCATGGATTTCCCGTTCCCTATGATATTCTCCTTCCACAGGCTGACCTTACCCTTTTTACAAACTTCTCGACATGGCCAACCCTACGCACCAACTCTGTGATGACCGTTGTACACGACCTTACCTACATCAACTACCCAGAGGTTGTCGAGAGAAAGAATCTTGCTCACTTGAGGAGAGTTGTTCCTCGCAGCATCACTAGAGCGGACACTATCATCACGGTCTCAGAATCAATGAAAAAAGAGATATGTAATGTGTTCGCGATACGTGATGACAAGGTAATAGTGACGAGGATTCCACCTTCACCGGAATTTTCTATAAAATCTAATAAGGACGTTCATAGTATTTATCGCATTCCAGCCGGGAAATATTTTCTCTTTGTTAGCAACTTAGAACCTAGAAAGAACCTTAAGGTGCTTATCAAAGCGTATCGTTTACTCCCCGTCTCTATCCGAAACACATACTCACTTGTTATTGCGGGTGGCAAGGGATGGAAATTTGAAGAAACACAAGCGCTGATCGACGAGCCGCTTGACGTGGGTACGGTTTGTCAGGTAGGATTTGTTGATCAATCCGATCTTCCAGCTCTTTTTCAGAAAGCGTCGCTATTCGTTATGCCATCATTATATGAGGGATTTGGCATGCCCATCGTTGAAGCTCTTGCAAGCGGCTGCAAGGTTGTTGCATCCGATATACCTGTTTTTCACGAATCGGGCGGAGGAGCTATCCACTATGCTAATCCACACGATGAAAGCGACTTTGCGTCTAAAATTATTCACGCCATCAAAACACCCCTTGACAATAACGCGGTACGCAAGCATTTGGCCACACTCACTTGGGATAGTAATGTTGAAACTATCCTTGATGGATATAGAGCAACCGAAGATCTCAAGAATTAACCCATAGTCAATGATTCAAGATGATTAATCTGTACTCATAGTGGCACATGAAAGAAATTTTATTTTATACTAATAGAATAAATGTTGTTACTAGAGTATGAGGCTAAGGAGATTATCAATAGAGAAGGGGTTGCCACTCCCTCGTCCTACAGAATCTTCTCTCATGACACATCTCCTACTACTGTTTCTTTTCCTTGTGTCATAAAATCACAGGTTCCTACTGGCGGCAGAGGAGAAGCCGGTGGAATATGGGTTGCTGAGAGTAAAAAACAGCTTCTCGGCATAACTCAGGCATTATTTTCGCTCTCTATAGGGGGTTACACACCTTCAAGCCTTTTGATCGAGGAACAGTTAGAGATTGAGCGAGAATTATACCTTTCACTGTCGCTCAATCGCTTAACAGCCTCAATTGAACTAGTTGCGCACGCTCATGGTGGCGTCGAAATCGAATCACGAGATGATTTTTTTACCGCTCAGCTGGACGAACGCGAGTTCAGTAAGGTTGGTGAATCCCTGGCGGAGATATACTCTCTAGAGAATAAAGCTTTTTTGCTCTCCGAACTTGTGGCGATTCTTTATCAAGTATTTTGTAAACAGGACGCCATTCTTCTTGAGATAAACCCTCTTGTTCTTACTTCATCTGGTGACCTTGTGACGGCAGATTGTAAAATGATCGTTGATGACGATGCCGCGTTTCGTCACCCCGATTGGTCGTTTGAGGAAATGAGCAAACCAAGCAACTATGTGGTATTAAACGAATATGGTACCGTCGCAACAATGGCAAATGGAGCAGGTCTTGCAATGGCGACTGTTGACACGGTTCAGGCCTCAGGGTTGGTGCCAGCAAATTTTTTGGATATTGGCGGTGCCGCAACTATTGAAAGTATTGCTAATTGCTTTGAAAAAATTGTGGAACTACCAAAGATTTCAGCGATCGTTATCAATATTTTCGGCGGAATCGTCCGCTGCGACGATGTGGCAAGAGCTATCATTGCGGCTCGGCAGCAAATACCATCTTTACCAAAGCTGTATATTCGACTCGCGGGTACAAATGCCAATGAAGCCGAATTAATTCTTGGCGAGAGCGGAATTACCTTGTATAAAACCATCGAAGAAGCTATTAAGGAGCTATCTCAAAATGGATAAATCAGTCTTTTTAGGAAAACGAGTAGTGGTACAGGGGATAACCGGCAGGCAGGGCAGATTTCATACTCAACGAATGCTTGAGTATGGAAGTTCGATTATCGCCGGTACTTCTCTATCAAAAGCTGGTACACGTGTGTGCGGCATACCGGTCTTTGCGTCGCTTGACGATATCAAGCAGCAGTTCTCGATTTCGATCGATATCTCTGTTATATTTGTGCCCGCACCCACAGCAAAAGCCGCCGTTATGGAGGCAATTAGAGCACAGGTCCCACTTATCGTCTGTATTACCGAACATATTCCTGTTCACGATATGTTGTATATACGGCAACAACTTGCCCATTCACAGTCGGTACTGATCGGCCCCAATAGTCCCGGGGTTCTGATGCCGGATAAGCAACTACTTGGTATTATCCCTGGTAGTTTTTCTACCGTGGGGACGACCGCAGTCGTAAGTCGAAGCGGTACCTTGACATATGAGGTGATGAGCCTGCTTACAGGGGCTGGTTTTGGCCAAAAATATATTATTGGCATCGGTGGTGACATGATTCAGGGCAGCTCTTTCGTGGACTGTCTCGAGCTATTTGAACATGATGATGGTGTTGAACGAATACTACTCATCGGTGAGGTCGGTGGAACTGCCGAGATAGCCGCGGCTGATTATATTGCGTCATCAATGAGTAAACCAGTGTATGCCTATATAGCGGGGCAATGCGCTCCCCCGGGCGTACAACTTGGCCACGCTGGAGCCATCCTGGGTACTAATGCGCTCGAGAGCGCTCAGGCAAAGACCACGTACCTGGGCCGCTCAGGTGCGGTCACTGCCTCTAATCTTTCCCAGCTTATATCGATGATGAAATAGCGTATACTAACATATATGAAGAAGTTGATTACAATACTTGTGCCTGCCTACAACGAGGAAGAGGTGTTACCCCTCCTCATGAAGCGGCTCGATAGCTTGACTGGCCAGTTGCCCAACTATAGTTGGGAGTTGTTATTCATCAACGACGGTAGTAAAGACAAGACCGACGAAATGCTGCGCTCCTATGCAGAAAGTGATAGCCGCATCTCGTACGTTAATTTTTCACGAAACTTTGGCAAAGAAGCCGCGCTAATCGCTGGCTTTGACTACGCAAAAGGTGATGCTGTCGTCAATATCGATGCCGATCTACAAGACCCGCCGGAGCTTATTCCAGAGATGATTCGCTATTGGGAAGAAGGCTACGATGACGTCTACGCAAAACGTCGCAGTCGCGCCGGTGAGACGTGGTTCAAGAAATTCTCGAGCCGCACCTACTACCGCATTCTCCAATCATCAACGCTGGTGCCACTCCAGGTTGATACGGGCGATTTCCGGCTCCTTAGTAAACGAGCCGTAGAGGCGATGAAGCAGTTTAGAGAGAGTGAGCGCTACACAAAAGGGATGTTTAGTTGGATTGGTTTTAAGAAAAAAGAACTCTTATATGATCGTGATCCTCGGGCAGCGGGAATGGCAAAGCAAAATTATCGCAAGTTAATCAATCTCGCCATCGATGGCATCACCAGCCTCACCACTGCGCCGCTGCGCATCTCGACATATGTCGGTGCTTTCACCTCATTTGTGGCGTTTGTGTATATTGTTTACCTACTTGTTCGTCCGTTGTTTGGAGTCCCGACCGTGCCAGGCTACGCCTCAACTTTGGCAGTGATATTGTTTCTCGGCGGTATTCAACTCCTCAGTCTCGGCATCATCGGCGAATATGTAGGACGAATATTTAACGAAACGAAGCGCCGCCCGCTGTATTTCGTCGAGACCTATCACGAAGGAGCGCATCATACTAAAAAATAAGCGCCAAGTTGGTCGCTTCGGCCTGGTGGGAATTATCAACACCGCGCTTGATATCGGCATCTTGTTTGTGTTGAAGTCACTCGGTGTACCGGTTAGCTATGCAAACGTTGTCTCAACTTCTGTTGCCTTTTGCTTCAGCTTTTTTGCAAACAAACTCTATACGTTTAACGGTCGCGAGGGCAATGTTGTACGCCAGATGACATTGTTTATTGTCGTAACCCTATTTGGACTGTGGGTGCTACAAACCATTGTTATACAACTGACGCTTCCGCTTTGGGGCACACTCTTTAGCAACGGTCAACTCGCACTCCTTGCAGCCAAATTAGCTGCTACCATTGTGTCGCTTTCATGGAATTACACCCTCTACGAAAAACTAGTGTTTGCAAAGAAAGAACCTTAGGTTACTGCTTCAAAGAGGTGCCAACCCCATAGGCAATGTCTATTCCGTAGCGTAAGCAGACTGTAGCCTCGGGGTTAAACTTATCGGAATCTCTGTCACCACCCTGAGCAAAGATAAGCTGGTCGTCTTTATACTTCTCGTCAGTAGCTATGCTCTGCATCGTTTCGACTACTGGTGGGTCGTTGTCAATGGCTAGTATCACTTCATCAACAGCGCGCAGCGCCTTCATGATTCGATAGCGCTCATTTTCATTGAGTACGATCTTCCCCTTTTTTATGAGTTGCTGCTTGTCATTATTTACAATAACAATCAGCCGATCACCGAGTGCCTTAGCACCTTCAATGAGATCGAGATGTCCACCGTGAAGCGGGCTGAAGTAACCACTAATAATAACTGTCTTCATATCATCAGTGTATCACAGCTCGCCCCGACAACCAGTTAGGTATTTGTTGTAAATTGGGTTCTAGCGTTTCGCCGTAAACACTCTTATAATAGGATGAGAAATTCTGGAGGAACTAATGCACTGTAGGTATCTATGTCCGATCTTATAAACAAAAAGTTGATCGATAAAGTCGCCAAGGCAACCTTTGTTCATATTGTCACGATTGGCACTAAGCCCGATATCATCAAACAAGCCCCTCTCTACCATGAACTCATCAAGCGCGGCGAAACCGTGCTTCTATTTCACACCGGCCAACATTACGATTACCGTTATAGTGGTGGTGTTGAGGAAGAGTTTGGCCTTGATGTCGATGTACGACTAAGTATCGATGGCAGCCTCGCTCAAAAAACAGCACAAATGATTGATCAATTTGGCACTATTTTAACCTATTTGCTCGAACAGAAAAAAATACCTATTCCGTATGTTCATGGTGACACATCAACCGCTTCGGCAATTGCCTATTCTGCAATGCTTCACGGGGTTGCATGCGTTCACGTCGAGGCGGGTATCCGTACTCTCACCCCGCGCGAAGCGATCTATCATTATTTTTACAAAGAATTTAAAGAGAATCGATTTGACTGGAACGAGTATTACCTCACGATGCAGGATATCGATACCTATAGCCGCGGTAGTATGGAGCCCTACCCCGAGCAAGTCAATACCCGCATGATCGAGCCAGCTTCGGGATTTTATGCGACACCTGTAGAAATTACAAAGGAGTTTTTGCTTTCAGAAGGATTTGAGGAATCAAAGATAAGTGTTGTAGGAAACACAATAGCAGACCCCACACTTAAGGCGCTTCGAGAAGCTGAGAGCTCAGATATTTTTAGCCATTACCCACTCCTTGAGGCGGGTAACTTCGTCATGGTGTCGATTCATCGGCGCGAAACATTGAATGACAGGATGCGTTTTGTTGCAATTATGGACGCGCTTGAACTACTCGTGAAAGATGGTATCAGGGTACTTTTTCTGTCGCTTAATGGTACAGAGCAGGCACTAGACCGATATAAACTCCGTACCAAAGTAATGAGCCTCGTAAAGAAATACCCCGAGTTGTTTATTTACTCTGAGGCATGGGCATACCACAAGGATGTTATTGCCGCCATGCGCCGCAGCGCGGTGGTAGCTTCTGATTCTGGCGGCTTTCAGGAAGAGGCAAATATTGTTGGGGTACCCTGCGTCACACTACGATATGGCTCCGATAGGGGTGAGTCGTTTATCGCAGGCGCAAATGTCCCCGCTCCTCCATTTGATAGTGCCTTTATCGTCAGTATCATAAAGGGGGCCATGAATAATCAAGATATGATCTCAGTCGGTAATATTTATGGTGAGAATGTTTCAAAAAAGATCGTCGATGGTGTATTGTCTCATCTTGATCCAGAAACTGGATTTTATATGCGCGAAGAACGCCGACTTGGGTTTACCTCATTTACTCAATAGCGAGAAAAGATATGCATATTGTTATCGAAGCACGCAATATAAACAGTTCGACCGGGCGCTATATTGAGCGCCTTGTGACGTATTTGCAAAAGATCGATACTACCAATACCTATTCAATCCTTGTCCCAACCAAGGATAAAGACTTCTGGAAACCCACAGCAAAAAACTTTAGTGTCAGGACGATTGATTTTGATAATTATTCGTTCGGTGAGCAACTTGGCTTCAAGCGATACCTTAAGAAACTAAAGCCGGATCTTGTACATTTTACTATGCCGCAACAGCCGATCTTTTATCGCGGCAAGTCGGTTACAACATTTCATGATCTCACCCTCCTCAAAACCTGGAACACTGATAAAAACTGGCTTGTGTATCACATAAAGCAGTTGGTGGGGAGGTTTGCCTTCTATTATACAGCTCACAATACAACCAGGATTATTGTTCCCTCTCAGTACACAAAAAGGGATTTATTATCTTTTAGCGGTATTACACCCAGCAAAATAACTGTTACGTATGAGGCGGCGGATGTTAGCCCGACTCGTCCGCGCGTTTACAAGACTCCTTTTAGTGAGTTCCTTTTGTACGTCGGTCAGCAAGCCGACTACAAGAATATTCGCCGTCTCGCCGAAGCACATCAACGACTCCTCCTAGACCACCCAACACTTGGGCTAATTTTAGCAGGTCGACTAAAAGATGATGCGAAGGCAAACCAGGCGTTCTTCAAAAAGCAAGGTTATAAAAATATTCATTTCACTGACTATATCTCTGACGAGGAGCGTGATTGGCTATATGCTCACTGCGCAGCTTATTGCTTCCCTAGTCTCATGGAAGGGTTTGGGCTTCCTGGTCTAGAAGCAATGACCTACGGGGCACCAGTTGTCGCGAGTAACGCGACCTGTATACCAGAGATACTCGGTGATGCCGCGCTATATTTTGATCCAAATAATACCGATGATATGGCTCAAACGATTGGACGCGTATTGGACGATCCAACCCTCAGAAAAGAGTTAATTGATCGTGGCCATAAACAAATAAAGAAGTATTCCTGGAAGCGAATGGCACAACAAACCCATGATGTCTACACTAGGGCAATCAACTCAAAGGGTTAGGAACTTTTTTGGGCGATAATAACGTGCCGATCACGCCCCTCGCCCTCTGAAAATGTCCGTATGTCTTCGTACTCGGCAGCGACTCGATGGACAATTCGACGATCGGCTGCGTTTATGCGTGCGATATGCGAGCTGCCGGTTGCTCTCACTTCTTCTATCCAACCACGTGCTTTTTCGGCAATCTTTTCTTCACGCTGTTTTTTGTAATCCGCTACATCTACGTTGACTCGCACAAGCTCGGCATTTTTGTTGCGCAGGGCCGTAGACACCATATACTGCAGGCTTCTCAGTGTCTCGGCATTCCTGCCGATAAGAATACTGTTGATATCAGATGATTCGATATATAGCTCGATGATATCGTCTTCGGCTTTCGCTGTAACGGCAATATTCTCACCAAAGAAAGAGATGATATCCTGCAGAAATTTTTGTGCAAACTCGACTGATTGTTCTTGGTCCATCCTACTTCTCCTTCTTCCTGCGTGTATCATTGGCTTTTATTCGCGTAATGTGTGCCTCTTCTGTCTTTCTAGGTGGGGATGACTTAGGTATTTTTTTCGAGGCCTTTATAGGATTCTCATCGGCAATTATTTCAAGCTCCTCCGTGTCTTTACTGAGGAGATAGTGCTGTTGGGCTACGGCCACAAGGTTTGAAACTGTGTAATAGAGCGCGAGAGCACCCGGCAAACTAATCATAATAAGGAACATCATTGCAGGCATAAACTTCGCCATGCCACTCATCATGGCAGCATTCATGTCCGTTTGATTTGTGCTTTTTCCCTCCGCCGCTTCGGCGACGATATCACGAAACTTTTTCTTTACGGTTGACTGCGGCATCGTCTGCTTTGTAAGGATGTATTGGGTCGCCGCAGAGATAAAGGCAAGGAGGAGAAGGATGTAGTCTACACCGTGGTTTCCGAACGTTGTTTTTGTAAGGTCAATTACTCCCAGCATGGTGTTATTGAAACTAGCGGGAGTGTCAATAATCGCCTTTACAGAAGGAATTTGTTGAACGAATGGATAGGTGTAGTGGGCAAGCTGGTTGATATGGAGAGTAAAGACCTGGATAACTTGATAAAGTCCAATAAATATTGGTAGCTGGATGATAAGAATAAGGATTGAGCGAAAAGGACTAATTCCATAACGCTTATAGAGATCCATCATCTGGCTCGCTTCTTGCTGTTTATCACCGGCTGCGCGCGCTTTTATCTTTGCTAGTTCCGGTTGAAGCTTGTGCATCGTGCGACTTTGATGAAGCTGGCTTCTCACGAGCGGATACATTAGTGTACGAATCAATATCGTGAATAGAATAATCGCAACACCAAAATCCCCTCCCGGTACAATGCTATATAAAAGCACGAGAGCATTTAGGATAGGTTTTACAATGACATCCTCAAACATAATCACTCCACTGGTTACTGCATTCTAGTATATCACTGGTCGACGGGTTTATACACACCCGTTTGTCGAAATGCGGTTTGGATAACTTCCGCAAGCTCCTGATGAGAAGCGGTGAGTGTCTCACCTGATATCACAATAACCGCGATATCATGTATTGACTGGAGGTGGGGTAGCTCGGCTCTGAGTATTTCATATATCCGTCGCCGTATTCGATTGCGGCCAACGGCGCTTTTATGAACTTTTTTGCTGACAACAACAGCAAACCGCGAATTGGCTCGGTGTGGGTTGTGTATATATTTGACCGTCAAAAGCCGAGAACGATAGGTGTCGGCTTTTTTATACACAAATTTTAGTGATCCGTGTCCATGAAACCGGTAGCTATTTTCTATCATGCTAGTATCAGTATAACAGCAAAAAACCGCCTCGTTGGTGTGGGCGGTTTGTTATTTCACCTGTCGTGTACTAGATAGCGACCTTGGCGCGACCTTTGAGACGGCGTCGTTTTAGGACAGCTCGTCCTGCTTTTGACGCAATGCGGGCTCGAAAGCCGTGAGTTTTAGCACGATGGCGTGTGTGTGGTTGATGGGTTCGTTTTGGCATCTTGTATGACAGTATACCCCCTTGGGTATATTTATTCAAGATGTAGTTGAAATAATAGCAATATTATTTGTTTGTTTGTTAATTTTCCACATCATTTCGTTATTTATCCACAGTATTATAGATTAGGTGGTTAATTGTGGAAAAATATGTATTATTTTCTCTGCTACTTTCAATGTCACTGAGTGGTTGTGGAAAACTTTTATATACCGTATAGTAGAGTTGTTGTTGTATGAAGAAAGTTGAGTGAGGGAGATGTACCATTCGTTGTGGCAAAGTGTCTTGGGTGAGATAGAGTTGACTGTTTCTCACGCAAACTTTACGACGTGGTTTAAGAACACCGAGTTGCTCGAATGTTCTAGTGATCGAGTCGTCGTTGGTGTCCCAAATGTTTTTGCTATCCGTCAATTTGAAGTGAAATTTAATGATCAAATTGTCTCTATATTGAAAAAAAATGGTGTTGAGCCATTGCGCGTTTCTTACGTAGTTAAGACTGTGAAAAAAAGTATTATTAGTAGAGAGACGACGGCAAATAATAGTGAGTTAGACCATCGAGTTGATGATCTTCTCGATAAAAAACACCTGCCCTCTCAGCAAACCACTAGTTTAAACCCTCGATATACGTTTGATAGTTTTATTGTTGGCTCGAGTAATGATTTGGCATATACCGCCTGTCAAGCTGTCGCCGCAAACCCCGGCACTAAATATAATCCTCTTTTTATCTATGGGGGGGTTGGTCTCGGAAAAACTCACCTTCTCCAGGCGGTAGGAAATGAAATAGTAAAAAATAAGTCATCAACACGTGTTGTCTATATTAGTTCGGAAACTTTTGTTAAGGAGTTTTTGGAAAGTATTCGCTTCAAAAAAGCAGGTTTTTCAGATAAGTATCGTAATGTTGATGTTCTCATCGTTGATGACATGCAGTTTATTGCCGGAAAAGAAAAGACCCAGGAGGAATTTTTTCATACATTCAATGCGCTTCATCAGTCAAACAAGCAGATCATTATCGGAAGCGACAAACCTCCTCGTAGCATCCCAACATTAACCGAACGCCTTCGTAGTCGGTTTGAGTGGGGCATGGCAATCGATATTCAGATGCCTGATTTTGAGACACGCTGCGCAATCGTCGAGACCAAGGCATCTGCCGCGGGGATTGTCCTTGAGCGTGAAACAATCGAGTATCTTGCAAAAAATATTAAGACAAACATCAGAGAGCTTGAAGGTGCTCTCAATCAACTGTTAGCATATGCCGAAATGCGCGGCGTTTCACCAGACATTACCACTGCAGAGGGGCTGATCGGAAATGTGCGACACTCTCGTCCACAACATGTCACCGCAAAACAGATAATTGATAAAACGGCGCGACATTTTCAGATCGACAGCAAAGAGATTTGCGGCGAAAAGCGTGACAAACATATCGTCGTGCCACGACAGATCGCGATGTATCTCCTAAGGAGTGAGCTCCATCTCAGTTTCCCGCGGATTGCAAATGAACTGGGGAGAAAAGATCATACGACCGCAATCCATTCTGTCGAAAAGATTGAGCGTTCAATCAAACTTGATTTCTTAATTCGTGAACAGGTAGCGGAGATTAGGGATAAACTATATGTATAACTTTTGTGTACAATCTGTGAATTGCTTGTGGACCTGTCCTGGTGAGGTTGGGGGATATACTTCCCCAACTAGCGGACCAGTTGTTCGTTTCACGGAAGGTTGGTGGGGAAAATTGAAGCATTATACTAAAACTCTCTACTCTTTTTCCGATGGTGTGTCCACGCTCCATCCACACAAGATATCTCTTTGGATTGGTGACTTTCTCAGCTTTTCCACAGCTACTACTATTAAAGTCACCGTGGTTAGATTTATAAAAAGAAAGGAATAATAGTAATGGAACTGTCTGTCACTCAGGAAAATCTTACGAAGGCTCTTTCTGCAGCCAGTCGAGTTGCGACAAGTCGAGCGGGGCTTCCCATCCTTGGTAATATTTTATTTCGCACGGAAGGCACTCGGCTACTTATTGCGGCAACAAATCTTGAGATTGCAACAGTTGTCTATATTGGAGCAAAAGTGGTAAAGCAAGGCTCACTCACTGTTCCAGCACGTATTGTATCGGAATTTGTAGCAAGCTTGCCTAAAGGAACTATCTCAATCAGTGTCAAGAAAAATCGGATGTCAATCAGTGCCGGTACCTTCAATTCAGTGATAAACGGTATTGATGCGGAAGAATTTCCAGAATTACCATCGATTTCCGTAAAAAACACTGTCAAATATTCCATCAATACTAATGATTTCAAGCAGGCAGTAACACAAACAATCATCACAAGCAGCAGCGATACCACACGCCCCGTACTAACAGGAGTCTATTGGCATTCGGTTGATGGGTCGCTGTATCTGGCAGCAACCGACGGCTATAGACTTGCTGAAAAAAAGCTTCTCAAGACAACTAGCCAGATATCCGCTATTATCCCCTCCTCAAGTCTTCAAGAAGTGCTTCGTGCTATCCATGAGTCGACCGAGGAAATAGAAGTACTCATCGATAACTCACAGGTACTCTTTCGCGTCGGTGACACCGAGATTACAAGTCGACTTATCGATGGAAACTACCCCGACTATCGGCAGCTCATACCTTCCTCATCGGAAACAGGGATAACACTTGAGACGAGCGAATTTATGAGACTCGTCAAAATAGCTGGTCTATTCGCTCGTGAATCCGGCGGAAGCATTACTGTCCAGGCCGAGGAACAAAACCAGCAACTTACCATCCAGTCCATCGCCTCTGAATATGGCGAGAACACCTCCTCCGCCAAAGCAGTTATCACGAATGACGGGCAAATTACCCTTAATTCTCGATATATTATCGATGCCCTATCTGTTATCGATGAACCGTCTATCACTTTCCGGTTTAGTGGCCGTCTCGCACCTTGTGTGATTAGTTCTTCAGAAAAAAGCTCCGACTATATCCACATCATTATGCCGCTAAAGAGTTAAATATATGATCTCTCATGTTCGAATTAAACACATTCGCAACCACAGAGATTCCCACTATAATTTTTCTCCCATAACTGTGTTGTATGGAAATAATGGGGTGGGTAAAACAGCAGCCCTCGAAGCAATCCACATAGCCCTTATGGGTACAAGCTTCAAGGGAGTCGATAAAGATATCGTACAGCATAAAAAAGAGTGGTATAAAATTGATCTCGTAAGCGACAACCCACAAATAACAAGAGCGGTCCGGTATATAAACCAAAAAAAAATATTCACAATCGATTCAAAAATATCAGCCCGACTTGGGGTGAAACAGAAGTTTCCGGTCGTATTATTTACTCCAGATGACCTAAGACTTATTAGTGGATCGCCAGCGCGACGGCGGCACTATATAGACCAGTTGATATGCCAAACTGAACCCCACTACACTAGCATCCTCCGGCGCTACGATCGAGCACTTATGCAGCGAAATAAGCTTCTAAAGGGAGATCGACCGACTCGTGATGCGCTATTTCCATGGAATATCATTCTTAGCGATACAGGTTCTCAGATCATTAACTTGAGAAATAAATATCTGGCAATTCTTGATGCATCACTTGAAGAACGCTACAACGAAGTGGCAGGGTCAGCGAATAGTGTTAAGGTTTTGTATACTCATGGCCCAACACAGACAACAGAATTACTTAGTGCGATCGAAAAATCTTTTGATGTAGATGTTCGTTACCATACCACCACAGTAGGGCCACATCGTCACGACTTCACTATTCGCCTCAATCATCACGATGCAGATACGACTGCGTCGCGCGGAGAAATACGAACACTTATTTTGTCACTAAAATCGACCGAAGCAGGTATGATCGAAAAGTTGAAGAATGTCTCGCCAATAATTCTACTCGATGATGTATATGGAGAACTTGATAATGAGAGGCAACAGATGTTGCTCGTTTTATTTCGCAACAAACAACTTGTTATTACGTCGACACACCCACTTCAAACAGTACCCGCACAGACCACACAAATCGAGATAGCCCTATCTCAGACCGATAGTATTGACGGCGATCAAAATTGAGCGCGGAACCCCCGGCGTATTATCGAGAGTGAGCACGACCTGGGGTGAGCCGATAACTTTCCAAACCCCATTCATTTTTTGTGCAACAGCACGATAATAGCTTGATGGGTTTTGTCGATCCATTCCCTTTGGTGTTAGCACTACCCCAGCCCACTCACCTTTTTGGTATAGGGTAACACTATCAATCTCATAACCTGCCATGGCAGCGGAATACTGTTTAGTAAGGAGAGAGGTAATAGCCGGCTGCTCAGCAGTAGCGAGACCTCCAAGGTGTTGAGCAGAATACGACGGGTCAACAGCGACAGTTTCATCCTTTGAAACAGAAAAGCCTATTTTATCTTGTGCTATATCCTTTCCCTTGGGTATCAGATAATACTGACCTTCTTTTAGTCGTACACTCCCTGCTGACGATAGCTGTGCGATAACACTGGGCTTGTCGCTGTACTCAATATCTTCATAAACATCAATACCCGAGACGGTGGACGCAAAAGTAAAAGATATCGTATGGTAACGCAATAACTCACGAACACCCAGGGCGACCCCAATAACTAAGACAATACTAATAATACTTGCGATGATTCTTTTTTGCGTCATGGCGTAAAAGGATTTCTTTCATTATTTATTACAATTTTGTAATCAACAGGGTTGTACCCCCAGTTCGATATCTGATTTATGGCTGCGTTTCGATAGACGGCCGGCGCTGAGATAGTAAGAATGATCGAACTCCCCGATTGATCAGAAGGATCATTCTTGTACCCGATAGTATATAACATTGTGTTATAGGGGAGGTTATCGACAATTGGGTTTTTACTACGAAACGTATCACCCTCATGATTTATTTTATTACCTATTACGCCCTCGACTATCAAATACTCTCCTGTGTTTGTTTGATACCACTTCTTGGCGTCGTCGCTCTTTGGTTCAAGCATCGCTGTGATAACCTGTTCGTCACTACTCTTGCCTTCTTTTACCTCATAGAG
>APMI01003355.1_pt1 | contig 21634 bp, 22 predicted proteins | sample 667938 | NCBI WGS metagenome assembly APMI01 (sample SAMN01084076, study PRJNA167559) | wastewater metagenome | biome: Wastewater | place: Denmark: Ejby Moelle, Odense | collected 2011-11-28
GGGGTGGAGCTGCGGGCGGGGTAGGGGGTGGTGCGTGAGATCACGCACCCTACGGTGTTTACCCGCCGTTAACCCTGAGCGGGTTTGGTGGGGCCATGTCAGATTATCGCCGCCCACGGGCTCCCGGCGCCGCCATCTTTTTCACGGTCGCCTTGCAGGACCGGGCATCCACAGTGCTATGTGATCAGGTGCAGCGGCTGCGCGAAGCAGTGGCCGTTACCCGGTTCGAGCGCCCGTTCGGAATTGAGGCTTGGGTTGTGCTGCCCAACCACATGCACTGCATCTGGACCCTGCCCGCGGGGGACAGCGACTTTTCTACCCGTTGGCGGCTGATCAAGGCGCGGTTTTCGCGTGGGCTGGCCCCGGGCCGATTGCGAGACAGCCATGTTGCCCGGAAGGAACGCGGGATTTGGCAGCGGCGGTATTGGGAACACCACATCCGGGACGAGGCGGATATGGCGGCGCATGTGCGGTATTGTTGGATGAACCCGGTCAAACACGGGTTGGTCGAACGGCCCGAGGATTGGCCGTATTCATCGGTTCACCGGGCGTTGGCAGAGGGAGGATATGAGTAGGGTGCGTGATTTCACGCACCATTGCGTGGATTGTCGAGGGGTGGAACGGTGCGTGCAAAGCACGCACCCTACGCGGTAACGCGACTGGTCAGGAATCCATCTTCAACGCATTGATGAATGCCGTCTGCGGAATTTCCACCTTCCCGAACTGGCGCATCTTCTTCTTGCCCTCTTTCTGCTTGTCCAACAGCTTCCTTTTCCGCGTCGCATCGCCGCCGTAGCACTTGGCGGTCACGTCCTTGCGCATGGCGGACAGGGTTTCACGGGCAATCACGCGGCCCCCGATGGCGGCCTGGATCGGGATTTTGAACATGTGGCGGGGGATCAGCTCTTTCAGCTTTTCCACCATCGCCCGGCCACGGGATTCGGCGCGGTCGCGGTGCACCATGATGGCCAGCGCATCCACCGGCTCTTCATTCACCATGATCGACATTTTCACGAGGTTATCCTCGCGGTATTCCGAAATCTGGTAGTCAAAGCTGGCATAGCCCTTGGTGACAGATTTCAGCCGGTCGTAAAAGTCGAACACCACTTCGGCCAAAGGCAGGTCATATTCCACCATGGCGCGGGTGCCGGCATAGGTCAGGTTCAACTGAATGCCGCGCCGGTCCTGGCACAGTTTCAGAATGTCGCCCAGATAGTCATCGGGCACCATGATCGTGGCCTTGATCCGCGGCTCTTCAATATGGTCGATATAGGTGACATCGGGCATATCGGCGGGGTTGTGCAGATCGCGCACCTCGCCATCCTTCATATGCAGCTTGAAGACCACGCTGGGGGCGGTGGTGATCAGGTCAAGGTCATATTCGCGTTCCAGACGGTCGCGGATAACCTCCAGGTGCAGCAGGCCCAGGAACCCCATGCGGAAGCCAAAGCCAAGGGCGGCGCTGGTTTCCATCTCATAGCTGAAGCTTGCGTCGTTCAGCGCCAGTTTTTCAATCGCGTCGCGCAGGTTTTCGAAATCGGCGGCATCCACCGGGAACAGCCCGCAGAACACCACCGGCTGCGCGGGTTTAAAGCCGGGCAGCGCCTCGGCGCAGGGTTTGCGTTCGTGCGTGACGGTATCGCCAACGCGGGTATCGCGCACCTGCTTGATGCTGGCGGTGAAAATGCCAATCTCGCCCGGCCCCAATTCGGCGATATCGACCATCTGGGGCTTCAGAACCGCCAGTTTGTCGATGCCGTAAACGGCGCCGGTTTGCATCATCTTGATGCGGTCGCCCTTTTTCACCACGCCATCGACGATGCGGATCATGACGACAACGCCCAGATAGGCATCATACCAGCTATCGACCAGCATGGCCTTCAGGGGGGCGTCGCGATCACCCTTTGGCGCGGGCAGGCGGGTGACGATGGCCTCCAGCACATCGGGAATGCCAAGGCCGGTCTTGGCGGAGATCGGGATGGCGTCGCTGGCGTCGATGCCGATGACATCCTCGATGTTTTCCTTGACCCGCTCGGGCTCGGCTGCTGGCAGGTCGATCTTGTTCAGCACCGGCACGATCTCATGCCCGGCGTCAATCGCCTGATAAACATTGGCCAGCGTCTGCGCCTCAACCCCTTGGCTTGCGTCAACCACCAGCAGCGACCCTTCGACGGCGCGCATCGAACGGCTGACCTCATAGGCAAAGTCAACGTGGCCGGGGGTGTCGATCAGGTTCAGGATGTAGGTCTTGCCATCCTTGGCCGGGTATTCGATGCGAACGGTGTTGGCCTTGATGGTGATGCCCCGTTCCCGCTCAATATCCATCGAGTCGAGAAGTTGCGCCTTCATGTCGCGTTCGGCCACCGTGCCTGTCATCTGGATCAGACGGTCGGCGAGGGTGGATTTGCCGTGGTCGATATGGGCCACGATGGAGAAATTGCGGATGAGGTCAAGCTGGGTCATGGCCGGGCATATACCGGGTTGAATGCAACGCGGGAAGGGGATTCTGGCGCACGGGTGAGTCGCGCGGGCGGGCGGGGCAGGGCAGGAAGTCAGGGGCCGCATATGGGGGTGGCGGCAATCCGGGGCACAAGGGAACGTAGGGCGATGAAGGCGCATGGGCTAAATTCCGCCAAACCCCTTGTGGGATTGAAAAAACCGCTTGGGATGGCTAGACTGCGTGGCAGAAAAATACCCGGCGGGAAAAACCGCGCGGGGGACACTGAGGCAGATGATGACCAAGACGATCATGCAGGCGGCCCTTGCGGCCATGGCCTTTTCCTTTTCCGCGGGTGCTGCATCGGCGGGGCCGATTGAGAGTGCTTGCCTGCGGTCGGACCGCGGGGCGGCCAATCGGGCACTGTGCGGCTGTATCCAGCAGGTGGCCGATTTCACCTTGCAAGGTGGTGACCAGCGCCGGGTAGCCGGGTTCTTCAAGGATCCCGAAAAGGCCCAGACGGTAAAGATGTCGAAAAGCAGCTCTGATGATGCGTTCTGGGACCGCTATACCGCCTTCACCGCCCAGGCAGAGGCCTATTGCGCGGCGCAGTAGCGCCTTACTCCGGCACCATGCCAAATCGGTAGCCGGCCGCATGGCCGGGCAGGGTGATGCCGGGCGCAAGGTCGGGCGCGGGCTGGGGTGCGCCCATTGTCAGGTTGATTGGCAGATTGCCGGCCCAGACCGGCCAAGCCTTGTCCTCTGCCGGGTCGCTTTCGCCGGGGGCGGCTGCGGAAATCTTGGCCGATGCTTCGGTCAGCGGCAGGGAAAGGATGGCTGTGGCTTTCAATTCCTGCGCGGTCATCGGGCGTAACTGGGGCCAGCGGCCGGGAAACATCTGTTCCATCATGGTTTCAAGGTGCCGGGCTTTTGCGACCGGATCGGTAATGGCCTGTGCCGTGCCCATAACCATGACGCAGCGATAATTGACCGAATGCTCTAGGCCCGAGCGGGACAGCACCATGGCATCGGTCAGGGTGACGGTCACGCAGACCGGCCCATTGGTTGCCGCGCGCGTCATGCGGCTGGCTGAAGATCCGTGCCAGTAGATATGGTCCCCCTCGCGCCATTGCAGGGTGGGGGTGACTATTGGGAAGCCATCGACCAGATGGCCGACATGGGCGACCGGCATTGCATCGAGAATGGCGTCGATGGTGGCACGGTCATAGGCGGCCTTTTCGTGCAGGCGGCGAACACGGGTGCGGGGGGAAGGGGGATGGGTCATGGCCGCAGGCTAGCGCAGGCACGGTGCAGAGGGAACGGCGATCCTGTGGCGCCATCAACATAGGCCATGGTCGCACGCAGGAGAAAGTGGCCTTGTGATGCCGGGGGATTTGGGCGCGCCCAGGGGGGATGCCAGCCTCTTTGGCGCTGCGCAGGAAGGTGCCTGAACCGGCACAGAAAAAGGCCCCCTCGCGGGGGGCCTTTCGAAATCACTCTGCGGTCAGCAGCGGCGGTTTCTGACCCGTCAGGCGGGGCTTGCCCGGTTCCTCATATGTCAGGTGGATCGCGTCATCTTTCACGCCCACATGCACCGTGCCGCCCTTGACCAGCTTGCCGAACAGCAGTTCTTCAGCCAACGGTTTCTTGATGTTTTCCTGGATCACGCGGCCCAAGGGACGCGCGCCCATCTTGTCATCATAGCCCTTGTCGCCCAACCAGACCGCCGCCTCGGGCGACAGGTCGATATGGACGTTGCGGTCCAGAAGCTGCGCCTCAAGTTGCAGCACGAACTTTTCCACCACCTGCGAAATGACGTCCTTGGACAGCGGTGCGAAAGAGATCACCGCATCCAGCCGGTTGCGGAACTCTGGCGTGAAGACACGTTCGATGGCGGCAGTATCCTCGCCCGTGCGACGTTCACGGCCAAAGCCGATGGCCGCCTGGCTTTGTTCGCGCGCACCTGCGTTCGATGTCATGATCAGGATCACGTTGCGGAAATCCACCGTCCGGCCGTTGTGGTCGGTCAGCTTGCCGTGGTCCATCACCTGCAACAGGATATTGTAAACGTCCGGGTGCGCCTTTTCCATTTCGTCCAAGAGAAGGACGCAATGCGGATGCTGGTCAACGCCATCGGTCAGCATCCCGCCCTGATCGAAGCCGACATAGCCGGGCGGTGCGCCAATCAGACGGGAAACCGCGTGCTTCTCCATGTATTCCGACATGTCAAAGCGCAGCAGCTCCACGCCAAGGGACGAAGCGAGCTGCTTGGCCACCTCGGTCTTGCCCACGCCCGTCGGCCCGGCGAACAGATAGTTGCCGATGGGCTTTTCGGGTTCGCGCAGGCCAGCACGGGCCAGTTTGATCGCCGAGCACAGCGCCTCGACTGCCTTGTCCTGACCAAAGACCACGCGTTTCAGCGTCTTTTCCAGATCGCGCAGGGTTTCGGCGTCGTCCTTCGAGACGTTCTTCGGCGGGATGCGGGCGATTTTCGCCACCACTGCCTCGATCTCTTTCGTCCCAAGCGTCTTGCGGCGCTTGCCCTCGGGCAGAAGATGTTGGGCCGCGCCCGCCTCGTCGATCACGTCAATCGCAGAGTCGGGCAGCTTGCGGTCGTGAATATAGCGCGAGGCCAGTTCCACCGCCGACTTGATGGCATCGGCAGTGTAGCGGACGTCGTGATGCTCTTCAAAATTCGGCTTCAGCCCTTGCAGGATCTTGATGGCATCGGGCACGGTCGGTTCGTTCACGTCGATCTTCTGGAACCGACGCGACAGGGCGCGATCTTTTTCGAAATGCTGACGGAACTCCTTGTAGGTCGTGCTGCCCATGCAGCGCAGCTTGCCGCCTTGCAGGGCAGGTTTCAGCAGGTTCGAGGCATCCATCGCCCCGCCACTGGTGGCACCTGCGCCGATGACGGTGTGGATTTCGTCGATGAACAGGATGGCATCAGGGTGATCCTCCAATTCCTTCACCACCTGCTTCAGCCGCTCTTCGAAATCGCCGCGATAGCGGGTTCCGGCCAGCAGGGCGCCCATATCAAGGCTGTAGATCGTGGCATGGGCCAGAATTTCCGGTGTCTGCTTGTCCACGATCTTCTTAGCCAGGCCCTCGGCGATGGCGGTCTTGCCTACGCCCGGATCGCCCACCAAAAGCGGGTTGTTCTTGCGGCGGCGGCACAGCACCTGAATCGCGCGCTCCACCTCTTGCTCGCGTCCGATCAGCGGATCAACATCGCCCTTGCGCGCCTTGACGTTCAGATCGACGCAATACTTGGACAGGGCGGATTCCTTGGCCTCTCCAGCCTCGCCCTTGGGTGTTTCGTGCTGCGTCTCATCCGCGCCGGAAACCGGGCGGGTCTCGCCATAGCTGGGGTCTTTCGCCACGCCATGCGCGATGAAATTCACCGCGTCATAGCGGGTCATGTCCTGTTCTTGCAGGAAATAGGCAGCATTCGATTCGCGTTCGGCAAAGATCGCGACCAGCACATTGGCCCCCGTCACCTCGGTGCGGCCCGATGATTGCACATGGATCGCCGCACGCTGGATAACACGCTGGAAGGCGGCGGTCGGTACGGCTTCGGACCCTTCGACATCGGTCACCAGAGTCGAGAGATCATCATCGATAAACTCGACCAAGGTCTTGCGCAGATCGTCCAGATTGACCGAGCACGCCTTCATCACGCGGGCGGCGTCAGGCTCATCGATCAGGGCCAGAAGCAGGTGTTCAAGGGTGGCCAGTTCGTGGCGGCGCGCATTGGCAAGGGCAAGCGCGGCGTGAATGGCCTGTTCCAGCGTCGTGGTAAAAGATGGCACGTTCAAGTGCTCCTATCCTGCGGGCCGAGGGCGTTACCTCGACCGTGGCCTCATAAGGTAAAGGATCGGTTTTCTGGAGCAGGTTTCAAGCCCCATCGCACCGGATTTGTGCTTTCTTTCGAAAGCGGCACAAAATGTGATCATTTCGGGGGCGCGCGGACCGTCCCGGCCCTGTCGCAAGGGGGTATGTGGGAACTGATCCGGGGTTTGCAAGGGGAGGACTTGCGGCAGGCCGACATTCCGGAAGCCGGGGCCGGGGCGGGGTTCCGGTTCTGCCCGCATCGCGGGGGCCAGGCGATGACCTTTGCCGCAGCAGCGGAAATGGAAGGTCGGGCCTAAAAGCGGTCCTTGCGGGCCCGAATCTCGGCAAAAACCTGAAGATCGGTGCCATCGGGCAGGCCGGCGGCGGCCTTTATCTGAGGCAGATGGCAGCGCAAATAGGGGTTTGTTGCCAGTTCTTCAGACAACAGCACCGGCACGGTGGCGCGACCCTCGGCCCGCGCGGCGGTGCAGGCGGCGATGCGGGCCTGAAGGGCGGGGTTTTCCGGCTCGATCGTCGCGGCAAAGCGCAGGTTCGAGGCGGTGTATTCATGGCCGGAGCAGATCAGGGTTTCAGGCGGTAGCGCGGCCAGTTTTTGCAGGCTGGCGAACATTTCGGCAGGCGTACCCTCGAACAGCCTTCCGCAACCGCCTGACATCAGGCTGTCGCCGGTAAAGGCCAGTTTCGAGCCTGGGAAGTGCAGCGCAATATGCCCGCGCGTATGACCGGGCACATCCAGTACCCAGCCCGATTCCCGCCCGACCTCGACCAGATCGCCCTGCTCCAGTGACCAGTCGAGATAGGGCAGGCGGGCGCGGTCAGCCTCTGCCCCCCAAACCTTGGCGCCCGTCACCTCGCGCAGCTCTGCCACGCCCTGGATGTGGTCATCATGATGATGTGTCAGGAAAATATCGGAAAGCAGCCATTCGCGTTTCAGCAGCTCTTTCAGGATCGGGCCGACTTCGGGCGCATCGACCAAAGCGGCCCGGTTGCTGCCGCGTGCGTGCAGCAGATAGGCATAGTTGTCTTGAAGGCAGGGGATGGTGACGAGTTCAAGCGGCATGGTTTTCTGCGTTTTCCTCGGTATGCTGGGCCAGTTTGAACCGAAGGGCGGGCGGCTGCAATGCACCTCGACGTGCTGGACCTGCGGAACTTTTATTATCGCACCCAACTTGGGCGCGTGGCACAGCGTGCCATCCGTGACCGCGTGGTCGATTTCTGGCCGCCCCTCAGCGGGCAGACCGTGGTGGGCTTCGGCTTCGCCGTGCCCTTGCTGCGGCCCTATCTGGCCGAAGCGCGCCGCGTGATCGGGCTGATGCCGGGGCCGCAGGGGGTGATGCCCTGGCCTGCGGGCATGGAGAATGTAAGCGTCCTGTGCGAGGAAACCCAGTGGCCGGTCTCGACCGGGCTGGTGGACCGGCTGGTGATGATGCACGGGCTGGAAACCTCGGACCATCCGGCGGCCCTGCTGGAAGAGGCGCACCGCGTGCTTGGCCCCGGCGGGCGGGTGCTGTTCGTCGTGCCGAATCGCGCGGGCCTGTGGTCGCGAAGCGACGCGACGCCCTTTGGCGTGGGCCGGCCCTATTCTGCGGCGCAGCTTGAGACGCTGATCAAACAGCATGGCTTTACCCCCGAAGGCGGGAAAACCGTGCTGCACGCCCCGCCAAGCCAGGCGCCGTTCTGGCTGCGCACGGCGGGGTTCTGGGAAGGGGTGGGCCGCCGCCTGCCCTGGCTTTCTGGCGGGGTTCTGATGATCGAGGCGTCAAAGCAGACCTACGCGCCGACGCGCGGTGGTTTGGGCGCGGTGGTGCGCCGCCCGCTGCGGGTGCTGGAAGGGGTGGGCCAGCCGGTGCCCACGCCGCAGGTGACGCCTCGCACCGAAGGCTGATCACGCGCCCGTGAGGTGTGTGTGATTCTGGTCCGCCGCTGCCCTGCTGCGGCGCTGATAGCGCCAGCAGGACCTCAGCTTTGTTGCCGCGGCGCAGCGAACACATATTTGCCGCATCTTTTTGGCGGGTCTTGGCGGCCCTTCCCGGTTGCTACGTTACAATCCCTCTGCTAAGGACGCCCGAAATCTGAAGACGTATGCCCCAGTGTACGCCGCCAATCGGGTCGTGACCCGAGGACGGTGAGGGGGGGCCTAAGACAGCGGAAGGGATGACGTGTCCGAACCAGCTTCGATCTCGCTCGGCATTGCAGGGCGCTATGCCCAGGCACTGTTCGAGCTTGCCAAGGACGGCAAGGCGCTGAAGGCGCTGGAAACTGATGCCGATGCTTTGGGCGAGGCGCTTGCCGCCAGCCCCGATCTGCGCGAGGCGATCTCGTCTCCGGTGATCACCCGTGAAGATCAGGGCCGCGCGATCGCTGCCGTCGGCGAAAAGCTGGGCCTGTCTGCGCTGACCGCCAATACGCTGGCGCTGATGGCGGGCAACCGCCGCCTGTTCGTGCTGCCGCAACTGGTGGACGACCTCAAGGCGCGCATCGCCGAGGAAAAGGGCGAAGTCACGGCAGAAGTGACCGCCGCCGCCAAGCTGACCGCAGCACAGTCGAAAAAGCTGGCTGAAACGCTGAAAGCCAAGGTCGGCAAGACCGTCAAGCTGAACACCACCGTTGATGAGACCCTTATCGGCGGACTTATCGTCAAGCTGGGCTCGACCATGATCGACACGTCGGTCAAGTCGAAGCTCGCTTCCCTGCAGAATGCAATGAAAGAGGTTGGGTGATGGGAATCCAGGCTGCTGAGATCTCTGCGATCCTCAAGGAGCAGATCAAGAACTTTGGCAAGGACGCCGAAGTGGCCGAAGTGGGCCGCGTGCTGTCGGTTGGCGACGGCATCGCCCGCGTTCACGGGCTGGACAATGTTCAGGCCGGTGAAATGGTGGAATTCCCCGGCGGCATCCGTGGCATGGCGCTGAACCTCGAAGTCGACAACGTCGGCGTCGTGATCTTCGGTTCCGACCAGGACATCAAGGAAGGCGACACCGTCAAGCGCACCAAGTCCATCGTGGACGTGCCCGCTGGCAACGCCCTTCTGGGTCGCGTGGTTGACGGTCTGGGCAACCCGATCGACGGCAAAGGCCCGATTGCGGCGTCCGAGCGCCGCGTGGCCGACGTCAAGGCCCCCGGCATCATTCCTCGTAAATCGGTGCATGAGCCGATGGCGACCGGCCTGAAGGCCGTTGACGCCATGATCCCGGTTGGCCGTGGCCAGCGCGAGCTGATCATCGGTGACCGCCAGACCGGCAAGACTGCCGTGGCGCTGGACACCATCCTGAACCAGAAGTCCTACAATGAGGCTGCCGGTTCCGACGAGTCGAAGAAGCTGTACTGCATCTACGTCGCCATCGGGCAAAAGCGCTCGACCGTGGCGCAGCTGGTGAAGAAGCTGGAAGAAACCGGCGCCATCGACTACACCATCGTCGTCGCCGCCACCGCTTCGGACCCCGCGCCGATGCAGTTCCTGGCGCCCTACTCGGCGACCGCTATGGCGGAATTCTTCCGCGACAATGGCCGCCATGCCCTGATCATCTATGATGACCTCTCGAAGCAGGCCGTTGCGTATCGCCAGATGTCGCTGCTGCTCCGCCGTCCGCCGGGCCGCGAGGCCTATCCGGGTGACGTGTTCTATCTGCACTCTCGCCTGCTGGAGCGTTCGGCCAAGCTGAACGAAGATTTCGGCGCCGGTTCGCTGACCGCGCTGCCGATCATCGAAACCCAAGGCGGCGACGTGTCGGCCTTTATTCCGACCAACGTGATCTCGATCACTGACGGCCAGATCTTCCTTGAAACCGAACTGTTCTACCAAGGCATCCGCCCGGCCGTGAACACCGGCCTCTCGGTGTCGCGCGTGGGCTCGTCGGCTCAGACCAACTCGATGAAAACGGTTGCCGGCCCGGTGAAACTGTCCCTCGCGCAGTACCGCGAAATGGCGGCCTTCGCCCAGTTCGGGTCCGACCTTGACGCCTCGACCCAGGCCCTCCTGAACCGTGGTGCGCGCCTGACCGAGCTGATGAAGCAGCCGCAATATGCGCCGCTGACCAACGCGGAAATCGTCGCGGTGATCTATTCGGGCACCTCGGGTTTCCTCGACAAGATCGCCGTCAAGGACGTGGGCCGGTTCGAGGCCGGTCTGGTTCAGTTCCTGCGGACCAAGCGCAAGGACATCCTGGACTGGATCACCACCGCCGATCCCAAGATCAAGGGTGCGGACGAGCAGAAGCTGAAAGACGCGATCGCGGAATTCGCCAAAGACTTCGCTTGAGCGGTTTGAGAGGACAGGGATATGCCCAGCCTTAAGGACCTAAAAAACCGGATCCAAAGCGTCAAGAACACGCGGAAGATCACGAAGGCCATGCAGATGGTGGCCGCGGCGAAGCTGCGCCGCGCCCAGGAAGCTGCGGAAGCCGCACGGCCCTATGCCGAGCGGATGACTGCGGTGATGGGTGCGCTGGCTTCGGGCGCCGCCAATTCTGCTGGTGCCCCGCGCCTTCTGGCCGGGACCGGCGCCGACAAGGTGCATCTCTTGGTCATCATGACCTCGGAGCGCGGATTGTGCGGCGGCTTCAACACCACCATCGTCCGCCTGGCGCGGGCGAAGATTGCCGAACTGCTTGCAGCCGGAAAGACGGTCAAGATCCTGACTGTCGGCAAAAAGGGCCGCGAGCAACTGCGCCGTGACTATGGGCAGTATTTTGTCGGCCATGTCGATCTGAGCGACGTCAAGCGCATGGGGTATTCCAACGCGCAAGGCATCGCACGGGAAATCCTGTCGCGCTTTGACGGCGGCGAGTTTGACGTGGCGACGCTGTTCTACAACCGCTTCCAGTCGGTGATCAGCCAGATCCCGACCGCGAAACAGGTGATCCCGGCGACCTTTGAGGATGCCGGCAGCGCGTCGGCCCTGTATGACTATGAGCCGTCAGAGGAAGGCATCCTTGCCGACCTTCTGCCGCGCGGCGTGGCCACGCAGGTCTTTACCGCTCTTCTGGAAAACGGAGCGTCCGAGCAGGGCGCGCGGATGTCCGCCATGGACAACGCGACGCGCAACGCGGGCGACATGATCAACAAGCTGACGATCCGCTACAACCGGAGCCGTCAGGCCGCGATCACCAAAGAGCTTATCGAAATCATTTCGGGCGCCGAGGCGCTCTGAGGAACCGGAGAAACGACAATGGCACAAGGCAAAGTCACGCAGGTGATCGGCGCTGTCGTGGACGTGCAGTTCGAAGGCGCGCTGCCCGCGATTCTGAACGCGCTTGAAACCGACAACAATGGCAAGCGGCTGGTGATGGAAGTCGCCCAGCATCTGGGCGAAAACACCGTTCGCGCGGTGGCGATGGACGCAACCGAAGGTCTGGTGCGCGGTGCGGCGGTGAAAGATCTGGGCGCGCCGATCTCGGTTCCGGTCGGTTCGGCCACGCTGGGCCGCATCCTGAACGTCATCGGTGAGCCGGTGGACGAAAAGGGTCCGGTCGTGGCCACCACGACCCGCGCCATCCACCAACCCGCCCCGGCCTTCGCCGATCAGGCGACCGAAAGCCAGATTCTGGTGACCGGTATCAAGGTGATCGACCTCTTGGCCCCCTATACCAAGGGCGGCAAGATCGGCCTGTTCGGCGGCGCCGGCGTGGGCAAGACGGTTCTGATCATGGAACTGATCAACAACATCGCCAAGGTGCACTCGGGCGTGTCGGTGTTCGCTGGTGTGGGCGAGCGGACCCGTGAGGGCAACGACCTTTACCACGAAATGATCGAGTCCGGTGTTATCGACATCGAAGACCTGACCAAATCGAAAATCGCGCTGGTGTACGGTCAGATGAACGAACCGCCGGGCGCGCGGATGCGCATCGCGCTGTCGGGTCTGACCCTGGCCGAGCAGTTCCGCGATGAAACCGGCGCTGACGTGCTGTTCTTCGTGGACAACATCTTCCGCTTTACCCAGGCAGGTTCGGAAGTGTCGGCTCTTCTGGGCCGTATTCCTTCGGCCGTGGGTTATCAGCCGACGCTGGCAACCGACATGGGCGCGATGCAGGAACGCATCACCTCGACCAAGAACGGCTCGATCACCTCGGTGCAGGCCGTTTACGTTCCGGCCGACGACCTTACCGACCCGGCGCCTGCAACCTCGTTCGCCCACCTTGACGCAACGACCGTTCTGGACCGTGCGATCTCGGAAAAAGGCATCTATCCTGCCGTGGACCCGCTGGGTTCGACCTCGCGCCTGCTGGACCCGCTGATCATCGGCGAAGAGCACTACACCGTCGCGACCAGCGTGCAGAAGGTTCTGCAACGCTACAAGTCGCTGCAAGACATCATCGCCATTCTTGGCATGGACGAGTTGTCGGAAGAGGACAAGCTGACCGTGGCCCGCGCCCGCAAGCTGGAGCGGTTCCTGTCGCAGCCCTTCGACGTGGCAAAGGTCTTTACCGGCTCGGACGGGGTTCAGGTTCCGCTGGAAAAAACCATCGCCTCGTTCAAGGCGGTTGTGGCTGGTGAATACGATCACCTGCCGGAAGCGGCCTTCTACATGGTCGGCGACATCGAGGAAGTGAAAGCCAAGGCTGCCAAACTCGCCGCGGCTGCGGCGTAAGGGGGCGACATGGCTGGCACCATGCAGTTCGATCTCGTCAGCCCCGAGCGGAAGCTTGCTTCTGCTGCGGCGACCGAGGTCATGATTCCGGGTGCCGAGGGCGACATGACGGCGATGGAAGGGCATAGCCCCACCATCACCACCCTGCGCCCCGGTGTCCTGCGCGCGGTGACGACCGAGGGGGTTAAATCCTACGTCGTGACCGGCGGTTTTGCCGAGATTTCGGCAACCGGCGTAACAGTTCTGGCCGAGCGCGCCATTCCGGTTGAGGAAGCCACCGGCACCGTGCTGGACGACATCCTGGCCGAGGCCCGCTCGCTGGCCGCTGCCGCGCTGCCCGAGGACAAGAACGCCGCCGAAAAGGCGGTGAACGATGTGATGGCGCTGCGCGACGCGGTTCTGGCGCATCACTGAGGCCCCAGAGGGCATGACAAAAGGTTGAAGGATCAGGGCCCTACGGGGCCCTTTTCCGTCGCAAATCGGGCTTGGTGCTGCCCTGTCAGCCACCTATTCTGGGCGCAGGGAGGCCCGGTGATGAAGCGTATTTCTGCCCATCAGTTGGGCATCGAACAGGGCACCCGGGTGCTGTTTTCCGACTATGCCGATGGCGGCCAGATGTGGACCGGCTCTGGCGAACGCGAAAGCCGCCATATCGTGACGTTCAAAGAGGCCTTCACCGCCCCTCCGTCGGTTCTGGTTGGCATCGCGATGTGGGACATCGACCACCGTCACAACGCCCGCGCAGATCTGACGGCGGAAAACGTCACCGCAACGGGATTTCATCTGGTTTTCCGCACCTGGGGCGATACCCGCGTGGCGCGGGTGCGGGCAGACTGGACGGCGATTGGCCCGGTGCGGGATGAGGACGACTGGGACGTGGAATGAAAAAGCCCGCCGCGGCGGCACCGGGCGGGCAAAAAACCTGGAAGATCTTTACAAATTCCTTCCAAGGAATTTGCGCAGCGTCTTAACCGCGCGGGTAGAAGCCCTCATAGATCGGCGTCAGGGTGTCGGTCTCGAACAGCGACGACACCGACATGCCGCCCCAGATGTTCAGGATCGCTTGTGCGAACATCGGTGCGGTCGGCACGATGCGGATGTTCTTGGCGGCCTTCACCTTGTCGGTCGCCTCGATCGAATCGGTGATCACCAGCGATTTCATGACCGAGTTCTGAACACGCTCCACCGCGGGGCCCGACAGCACACCATGGGTGATATAGCTGTGCACCTCGGTCGCGCCCGCCTCCATCAGCGTCTCGGCCGCCTTGCACAGGGTTCCGGCGGTGTCGCAGATGTCATCGACGATGATGCATTTGCGGCCCTTCACATCGCCGATCACGGTCATGCCGGCCACTTCGCCGGCCTTCTCGCGCCGCTTGTCCACGATGGCGAGCGGGGCGCTGATCCGTTTGGCCAGTTCGCGCGCGCGTGCCACGCCGCCCACATCGGGCGAGATGATCATGATGTCTTCCATCTGACCCTTGAAATTATGCTCGATATCCAGGGCAAAGATCGGGCTGGCATAAAGGTTGTCCACCGGAATGTCGAAAAAGCCCTGAATCTGGGCGGCGTGCAGATCCAGTGTCAGGATACGGTCGATGCCCGCCGTCTCGATCAGGTTCGCCACCAGCTTGGCCGAAATCGGGGTGCGGGCTTTCGACCGGCGGTCCTGCCGGGCATAGCCGAAATAGGGAATCACGGCGGTGATGCGGCTGGCCGAAGACCGGCGCAGCGCGTCGGTCATAATCAACAACTCCATCAGGTTGTCGTTCGCCGGGTTCGAGGTGGGCTGGATGACATACATATCCTCGCCCCGGACATTCTCGAATACTTCGACGAAAATTTCCTGATCGTTGAACCGTTCGACCCGCGCATCGACGAGGTTGACCGAGGTTCCCCGGTGCATCGACATCCGCCGCGCGATGGAGCGGGCAAGGGTCAGGTTGGCATTGCCGGAAATCAGCTTGGGTTCGGTGAGGGCGGGCATGGGGATCTCCGGCTGCAACGGATTCGGGGCGTTGACACCGCTTATCACCCGGCTAGGGTCTTGCAAACCGATGGAACCCGGCAAAAGGCGGACGAAATGGCGCAGATCGACTACTTTCTGGCGTTGCAGTCGCCTTATGTCTATCTGGCGGGCAGACGCCCGGCCGAGATTGCGGCAAGGCATGGCGCGGCGCTGGTTTATCGGCCATTGGACGTGGCGCAGCTTTTTCCCCGCACCGGAGGCAAGGTGCGCGAGGAGCGGCATCCCTCGCGCAATGACTACGGCACGCAAGATCGCGCCCGGCAGGCGCGCAAGCTGGGCTTGCCACTGGACGCCGCGCCCTTGTTCCGCTCGGCCAATCCGGCCCCCGCAGCCTATGCGCTGATTGCGGCGCAAGCCGCAGGCGGTGGCGATCTGGCGGGTTTCGTGCAGTCAATCGGGCGGGCGTTGTGGGCCGAGGGCAAGGATTTCTCGGAGGATGAGGTGATCCGCGCGGCCCTGGCAGCGAACGGGTTCGACCCTGCGATCGCTGATCGGGGGCTGCTGATGGCGGCCGAGACCTACGCCGCGAACCTGGAGGATGCGGTGTCGAAGGGCGTCTTTGGCGTGCCGTTCTTCGTGGTCGGCGACCAGAAGTTCTGGGGGCAGGACCGGCTGGACGATCTGGATCTTTATCTGCAAGGCAAGCTGTAAATGACCAGTCTTCCGCCCCACCGTGCCTGGGGCCCGGCTGACGCGCCGCCGGTTCTGGCGCTACATTGCTCGTTGTCCCACGCTGGGGAATGGTCGGCCTTGGCTACCTGCCTGCCCGGAATGCGGCTGGTGGGGGCAGATCAGCCGGGCCATGGGCATCAGCCGGAATGGGACGGCCAAAGCGACCTGCACGCTCAGGCGCTGCAAGAGGCCGCTGCGCTGGCGGCAGAGCTTGGCGGGGCCGCTGGCAGGCCAGTCGATGTGATCGGGCATTCCTTTGGTGCGACGGTCGGGCTGCGGCTGGCACTGGAGCGGCCTGAACTCGTGCGCCGTCTGGTTCTGGTCGAGCCTGTTCTGTTCGCGGCGGCCAAGGGCACCCCGGCCTTTTCTGGCTTCGTTGAGCGCAACGGCCAGTTGCCGGCGCTGATCGCGGCAGGCAAGACCGAAGAGGCGTCGGCAGCCTTTTACGAAGATTGGGGCGGCGGCGGGCAGTTTGAGGGGCTGCCTGCGGCACTGCGGGCCTATATGGCGGCGCGGATCGCCATCATTCCGGCGCAGAATGGTGTGCTGGTTGACGATACGGCCGCGATGCTGGCGCCGGGGCGACTGGAGCGGTTGCAGGCTCCCGTTTTGCTGGTCGAGGGAGCCGACAGCCCGCTGATCGTGGCGGCAATTCAGGCAGAGCTGTCACGGCGACTGCCCGATGCGCGGCGTATGGTTCTGCCCGGCGCAAGGCATATGTTGCCGGTGACCCATGCCGCCGCGCTTGCGCCGCTGGTGGCGGCGCATCTGGCCTGAGGCGGCGCGGGCCCCCTCCTATCCCCGTCCCCACGAGGGCGAGGCGCGTTGTTGTCGGGAGGGGGAGCTAAAGGGCGGCGAGAAAGCGGTCCACATCCGCCTCGGTCGTGGACCAGCTTGTCACCAGCCGTGCGGCCTCGCGGCTATCGGGCGCGGGCATATCGTAATAGGCGGCACCCGCCGCTTGCAGGCAGGCATGGGTTCCTGCGGGCCATTCGGGGAACAGGATGTTGGCTTGAACCGGATGCGTCAGGGTGATGCCGGTCCTTGTCGCCAGCCCTTCGGCCAGCCGTGCTGCCATGGCATTGGCATGGCCCGCCAACCGCAGCCACAGGCCGCCTTCCAGATAAGCCGCCATCTGCGCCGAAAGGAAGCGGTGCTTGGAAAACAGATGCCCGCCCCGTTTGCGGCGCAGCTCGAACTCCCACGCTTTTGCGGGGTCAAAGATCACCACGGCCTCGACCCCCATGCAGCCGTTCTTGGTGCCGCCGAAGGACACAAGGTCGATGCCCGCCTTCCAGGTCATCTCCGCGGCCGTGGCACCCGTCGCCACCAGCGCATTGGCAAAGCGCGCGCCGTCCAGATGGCAGGGCAGGCCATGGGCTTTGGCAACAGCGGTCAGGGCGGCGACTTCGGCGGGCGTGTACACCGTACCAGCCTCGGTGACATTGGTGATTGTTACCATGCCTTTCTGGACGCCATGCACACTGGTGCCGGTGCGGTCCAGCAAAGGGGCCAGCGTCTCGGGCGTCATCTTTCCATGGTCGCCCGGCACCAGAACCAGCTTTGCGCCGCTGGTATAAAACTCGGGCGCGCCGCATTCATCCTCGGCCACATGGGCATGTTCGTGGCAGAACACGGCGCCCCAGGGCGGGCAGGTCAGCGCAAGGGCCAGCGAATTGGCGATGGTGCCGGTGGCAACAAGGTAAACGGCAGCCTCGGGCGCCTCGAAGGTTTCGCGGACCTGTGCCGTCACCCGGGCCATCAGATCATCTGTGCCATAGCTGCGGGCATACCCTTGGTTCGCGGCCACTACGGCAGCCATGATCTCGGGCGCGGCACCAGAGGCGTTGTCGGATGTGAACCACATCAGGGCGTTTCCTCGATGATGTAATCTTCCCAGTCGTCCTCATCCACCTCGAACTCCGGCACGGTCCAGCCGCGCACGGAATTGCCCGAGGCATGGGTGCTTTCCGGATCGCCGGTTACAAGGGGGTGCCAGTCGGGCAGCGCCTCACCCGCCCAAAGCAGGCGATAGGCGCAGGTCTTGGGCATCCAATAGGCGATCTTGGGCAGGCTCTTGGGCGTCAGCCGCACGCAATCGGGGACGAACTGGTGGCGAATGTCATATTGGGTGCAGCGGCAGGTTTCGCCATCCAGCAGGCGGCAGGCGACGCGGGTGTATTCCACCTCGCCCGTATCCTCATATTCGATCTTGTTCAGGCAGCATTTGCCGCAGCCGTCGCACAGCGCCTCCCATTCGGGGGCGGTCATCTTGGCAAGGGGAACGGTTTCCCAGAACCGGGCGCGCAGCTTGGTCATAGGGCCGACAATATCGCGCGGGCCTGTTCCACGTCTGCGGCCATTTGCACCAAAAGCGCGGGCAATCCGTCGAATTTCATCTCTGGCCGCAGATAATCGACCAGCGCGACCGACAGATGCTGGCCATAAAGGTCGCCCTTGAAATCCAGAAGGAAGGTTTCAAGGTTCGGTGCGTTCTCGCCAAACATCGGCCGCACACCAAGGGATGAGGCCCCCATATAGCTGCCCGCTTGCGGCCCGGTCAGAACATCGACCCTTGTGGCGTAAACCCCCAGCTTGGGCAGGTGCAGGCCCGAAACGCTCATGTTCGCGGTGGGAAAGCCCAGTTCGCGGCCACGTTTTTCGCCGTGGATCACTTCACCATCAATGCGGTGCCAATGGCCCAGCATCTCGGCGGCGTCGCGGGGGCGGCCTTCGGTCAGCGCCTGCCGGATGGCGGTGGAGGATATTTCATCTGCGCCGTGGCGCACCATTTCGGCCACGGTGACGCCAAAGCCGTGCTGCATGCTCAGGGTTTTCAGGGTTTCGACCGTGCCCTTGCGGCCGCTGCCAAAGCAGAAATCGCCGCCCACCACGACATGGGCCACGCCAAGACCGCCCACCAGAACCTGTTCGACAAAGGCTTCGGGCGTCAACCCGGAGATAGCGTTGTCAAAGGGCAGCTCATACAGGTGTTCGACGCCCAGCTTGGCCAGACGGTTGGCCCGCGCCTCGGCATTCATCAGGCGAAAGGGCGGGGCGTCGGGGCGGAAAAACTCGCGTGGGTGCGGCTCGAACGTCACCACGCCAAGGGGGCCATGTTCGCGTGCCCGGGCAATCACCGCCTGATGGCCAAGGTGAATCCCGTCGAAATTGCCCATGGCCACGGATGCGCCGTGCGCCGTATCGGGCAAACCCTGCCAGTGACGGTGAACCTGCATCTTTCCCCGGATCGGCGGGGAAAGCCCCGCTAGTCGAACTTGCGGCTGGGCGCCAGAACCAGCGCCTCGCCCTTCAGAACAACCGTATTACCCACCGCGCAGTGGGTTTCAAGGGTAACCCGCCGGCGAGCGTGGTCGATTGCGATGACCTTGACCTCTGCATGAACCCGGTCGCCGGGGCGGACGGGGGCCATGAACTTGAGCGACTGTCCCAGATAGACCGTGCCATGGCCGGGCAACTGCTCGCCGATCACGGCGGAAATCAGACCGGCGGTCAGCATCCCATGCGCGATGCGGCCCTGAAAAATCGTGTCCTGCGCATAGGCGTCATCCATATGCACCGGGTTGCGGTCGGTCGAGACCTCGGCGAACAGTTCAATGTCGCGGTCGGTCACGGTCTTGTCCAGATAGCGGACCATGCCAACCTCGAGATCTTCGATACAGATCGTGCCGCGGGGCAGATTGTGCTGGCTGTCAAGCATGTCGCGATTCCCGGTGTTCATGCGGCGCAGCATAGGTCACGCTGCGCCGCAGCGCAATATGTCTGCGCATGAATTGTGCTGTAATGCGACGAAAGCCGCAATAATGTTGCCGGGGCATCACGCCAGAAACGGCATCGCCCAAGGCGGGGACAGGCGTTGTTGTGCCAGCCAGGCCTCCAGCAGGGCCTTGTCGGGGTTGGCCGGATCGGGGCCGAAATGGGCCGAGGCGATGCCGCCAGTGATGAACAGGCTATCCAGCCCTTCGGCCTCTGCTCCCTGAATATCGGTCGCGATTCCGTCGCCGATGCACAGGATGCGCGCATCCTCCAGCCCCAACCGCTGGCGTGCCAGATCATAGATCGGCGGATGCGGTTTGCCGTAATAACTGGCACTGCCGCCCATATTCACGAAGTCTTCGGCCAGGGCCCCCGCGCACCAGACGCGGGTTTCGCCCATGTCCACCACGATGTCGGGGTTTGCGCACAGCATCGGCAAGTCCCGCGACTTTGCCAACAGCAGCGTGGCGCGGTAATCTTCCGGCGTCTCGGTCCGGTCATCGGCAAGGCCGGTGCAAACCACGCCCTCCGCCTCCAGCATCCCCACGCGCTGAATTTCCCGCCCGGCAAAAGGCAGGTTCTCCGGCGCGATTTCATCAAAGAATGGCATGTCCTTTTCGGCACCGATATGAAACACCTTGCGGCCCACCGCGCCCTGCAACATCGCCGCCTGCGCCGCATCGCCCGAAGCCACGATGATGTCCCAGGCATCGCGCGGCAGGCCCATGCTGGCCAACTGCCGCTCCACCGCCATACGGGGGCGCGGCGCGTTGGTCATCAGCACCACGCGGCCCCCCTTTGCCCGGAACGCCTGCAAGGCCGCCACGGCAGAGGGAAACGGGGTCTGGCCGTTGTGCAGGCAGCCCCACAGATCGCAGAACACCACGTCATAGCGGTTGGAAATATCGGCAAGGCGGGTGATCAGTTCGGTCATGGCACATCCTTTGGCTTGGCTCATGACTAGCCCGCGCCCGGCAAAAGAAAAAGGGGCGCGGCCGCCCCATCATCTGTTTATAAATATCCCACGGGGGTGCGGGGGTGTGAAACCCCCGCTTCCGCCGCTTACAGCTTCAGCGCCGGGATGATCTGCTTTTTCCGGCTCATCAGGCCGGGGATCACCACGGTATCGCCCGCGACCTTCACCCCGAACGAGGCTTCGGCCAGATCCTTGACCAGATCGTTCGGCACCAGAAGGGTCGCCTCTTCCTTCAGGATGTCGATGACGAACAGCAGCACCTGATCGGCGCCATCTTCCTTGGCCACAGCAGGCATCGAGGCCATCAGGCTGGCCTTGCGGTCCAGAAGGACCTTGGGCGCGGTGGTTTCCAGAACCGACACGCGCAGCTCCTTGCCAGCGACGTTATATTCCTTGCTGTCCATCCGCAGCAGTTCGGCGTCCGAGAACGAGGACACGTCCGACTTTGCCTCGAACATCGCGGTGGCCAGTTCGGCGATCGACACGCCCAAGTCGGCGGCCAGCTTCTCGGCCACGGCCTTGTCATGGGCGGTGGTGGTGGGCGAGCGGAATTCCAGCGTGTCGGACAGGATGCACGACAGCATCGCGCCCTTGATCGCCTTCGGTGCCTTGGCCACATCGGCCCCCATCAGGTCGTGCATCACGGTGGCGGTGCAGGCCAGCGGGCGGATGGTAATGTCGATCGGTGTCTTGGTCTTGATGCCACCAACCAGCATGTGGTGGTCGATGATCGCCTGGATCTTCGCCTCGTTGATCGAGGGCGGCAGTTCGGAGGGGTTGTTGGTGTCAACGATCACCACCTTGTCGTCCGCGGTCACGTCCGCGATGATCGCGGGCTTGTCCAGGCCCCAATGCTTCAGCACAAAGGCCGCTTCTGTATTGGGCTCGCCCAGCAGGACGGCCTTGGCCGGGGTGCCCTTCACTTCGGACAGATACCAGGCCCAGACGATGGGCGAGCCGGTCGAGTCGGTGTCGGGGGATTTGTGGCCGAAGACGAGGGTGGTCATGGGTGCCTGCCGTTTCCTGATTTTTCGGCGCCCTCATAGCCCAGGTGATCGGGAATGTCACCTGCCCAGACCTGCGGCGTTTGGCACAAGGCTCAGGCGTGGTCCGGGGCGGGCGACAGGATGTGCCAGACCACCGCCGCCATGACGATGCTGCCGCCGATCAGGGTGGCCGCGCCCGGCGCCTCGGCGAAGGCGAGCCAGACCCACAGGGGCGCAAGGGGCGCATCCAGCGCGCCGATCAGCGCGGTCTGCACCGGGGGCAGGCGGGGCGGTCCGGGCCGAAACAGGCCCA
>APMI01017444.1_pt1 | contig 21626 bp, 17 predicted proteins | sample 667938 | NCBI WGS metagenome assembly APMI01 (sample SAMN01084076, study PRJNA167559) | wastewater metagenome | biome: Wastewater | place: Denmark: Ejby Moelle, Odense | collected 2011-11-28
GTTGCTATCCTTGTTATACTCGCGCTGATTTTTTGAGCACTATCTACTTTTAAATAATCTATATATTGTTACATATTATTAAATTAGTTTACGTTACAATTACAAAGAAATACAAAATAATTTTTCATCCTCTAAATTGAGTCTCAAATAAAAAATATCGTTGATATTAATTGTTAAACACTTGTCAGAATCAATGTGGCATGTTAGAAAATATCATATTGAAAGGTATATTTTGGTGCAAAATTATATTCTTTCATTAATGCATAATACTAGAATCGCCTTTGATCTCGGTGGGGTCATACTACTTCGAGAAGCCCTCGAAAACCATCTTATGGAAGAGAGTGACATGAGTGTCAAGTTAGCTATTCAGAAGTTTGGAGCAGAGAACGTGTTTATCATATCAAAAGCAAAGGATAAATATCAGCAAAGAAATATTGACTTACTCCAAAGTGTTAATTTCTTCCAAAACACAGGACTGCGCATCCAGAATGTTCACTTTGTTGATGAATACGAGGATAAGGCAATAAAAATGAAAGCGTTAGGAATTACTTACATTCTTGATGACTCAATCAAAATAGCGAAAGACTGCACAGCTCAAGGACTCAAGCCTATTTTGTTCGGAAATCACACATAATTTCTTTAGCACAACAAAGATCTAAAAATTATGAATGCAAAGACCTGGAAAAGCTTCCGAAAGCTACTCGAGACAATTCCAAAATGATTAATTATATTTATAATTACATATGAGTTTATGGGTAATCATTAGATATTGAGAAACTTTTTACGCAGCTGTTTTAATATGGATGGCTGAAATATGAAGTTCTGGTTGAACACTTGCACATGGGATGCTTATGGCCACTCGCACTTCAATAATGGGGTATAGTATGAAACTAGCGGATTGTGAGCTTCCACTACTTATATTTTCATTAATGTGGCCTCAGAAATGTCTCTAAATTCGGTTATCAAATTCTGAGTTATGTTTATATTCTCAAGGTGAGGAAGATTGAGTCGATTTAGAAATTTTATGCTGCATATGAAATTATTTCCTAAATAATTATGTTCATACTGAAAGACAGGATCTTTAAACTTGATAGATTATTTAACGCTGTAGCATCTATGGACTAAATCTTATTGCCTGATAAATACAACAAACTAAGTTTGTTTAATGATCCAAATTAGAGAAAGCGAACATCTGTAATTTAATTGCAATCAAGAGTTAGTTCCTCCAAATTTAAACATTTATTATTTTGTAAGTACTCCTTAATTGCTTCATCATTAATACTGTTTCCGTCTGCTAATATTAATAATACTATTTTTGAAGCCCAACTTGAGTTATACTAAATTGGGAGCTGATAGAGAGCACAAAGGTTTCAAATCTGAAATTTAGTTACCGTCTATACATATCTGATGGTTTACATAATAGTAACTTTTACAAAGCTGGTAGATCTTGATTAGCTAGTCCTAAAATATCATTTAGCATGTTGTTGTCTACATTAACAAATAATAACTAAGTGCAAGGGTCTTTAATTTTTTAAATTAATAGCCAGACAGTTCATTTACGTTTTGCATGAAATTTTAGCCTATCATAAAATGATTGCAATACTTAGGTCAATTTGTTCGATCTTTGTAGCAATGAGACTATTGATAACTGGCACAGTCATTAAATTTTTGCGCTTGAGAAAAATCGAGTTCATGGAATCTTCACTATTTCTTTTCCTCATTATTTGATACCACTCTTATAATAATGAACAGTTTTATAATTGTAGAAGTATTATAGATAAACTTTTTATGAAAAAGGATAAACCTCAACTCTGTAAGTATTTCGCAGTTGTTGGCAAATGTAAATTCGGCAATATGTGCAAGTTCAGTCACGAAGGTATCAAGTGTTGGATGATGAGACATGCTTAATCCTATTTTAATGAGGCACTTGAGAAATGTAAATTTGATGCCTCATCATAATAAGCAAAGTAAGAGTACCAGCTGAAAAGTTAGTTCATGGACTGTGGACTTACTTAAAAGGGATGTGAACAAATCGATGCAGTCGATACTAGCAGTATACAAGGAGGAGATAAAGTCAAATTTGATATTATATTCGTATCTCCATTGGAAAGATGTCTGAAATCAACATAGAGATTTATCGTTAAGCATAAGATCAGATATAAAAAAGTATTAGTATTGCCAGGTCTCACTTAAGTGCTTTCAAAAATTTGTGATTTTAGTCACTCAATTTAATACAAGAAGAAAAAATATGAACTTTTTGATTTTAGTTTGATGGAGGCTTAAGTCAAATAAGATAGCGAATGGCAAGACATACTTGTGGATCCTGAACACAGAAATCAAATTGAAGAAAATAAAACGTTTGGTAATAGATACATGTAGTTATTGAAAAATATTTTCCCACAACCATTATAAAATAGCGCAAGATGCTTTGATCGAGTTTAACGCACTTTGACATAAATAAAGAGAATATGCTAAGAGTAAAAGGCCATTAAGGTTTTAATAATTTCGCATAATAGAATAATCAAATATATAATGGGAAGGCATCATGGAGGAAAACATAAAAGCATTCTTAATTGCGAAATCAAGTTCACTCTTCTGTGAATGAATCTGCCATATTTTTTCATGTATCTATAATACTTTTCTTTGTTATATTTATTGATTTATATCTACATTTTGAACTAATTTTAATAATTTAAAAAATGCAAATCCAAGTTATTCAACCAGGAAACGGTGCTAAACCCACTAAGGGAAGCAAAGTATCTGTGCACTATGTGGGTACCTTCCTTGAGGGTAAGAAGTTCGACTCCTCCCGAGATCGAGGAAAACCATTTGAGTTCACTCTCGGCAAAGGTGAAGTCATTAAGGGATGGGATTAAGGCGTTGCTAAGATGAGTATTGGAGAAAAGTCAATTTTAATCTGCCCACCAGAATTTGCCTACGGTAAACAAGGAGCAGGCGGCATTATTCCTCCTAATGCAACACTTAAGTTCTAAGTCGAACTTTTAAGCTTTAAATGATTGAAAATATCGTTAACACTCATTAAAAATTTTTGATTATTTTAGGTTGCTAGATTTAGCATCTTGTTATGCTTGTTTTCACGTCAAAATTTGTCGATGCCAGTTATGTCTTAAAATTAAAGTATGTTATCGATTCATGAAATAATAAGCTATTGTTGTCCATCAAGACACTCTTACTCATCATATAAATTTATTCTGTTAATTATTTACCGTAACTGAAGAAGAGATTTAAATGTTCATGATTTATGCATTTGAAAGATATTTTAAAATAGATGCAAGCCTTACAATTCCCAAGAGGCAATTACTACGTGATTATCTGCAAGGCAGGTGATCAGGCTCTTAGAGTTCAAGAAACCGACCCCACTAAGTATGAGAAGTCGAGAATCACCAGCTCTCAGCCTAACCCACAAGACAATGCTCAAGTCTTCATGATCGAGAAGGTCGGCTTGGGTGATGATCAATTCGAAATCGTCAGCTGCCCTGCTGCTCTTGTTTTCGATGAAGAAGGCAACGAAATTAGACTTAGACCAGGCAAGCAAGCAGGGGACCAACTGTTTGCTATTGTCCCTGCCAACATCCAGAGCTTCCATCCATATTTTTGGATCAAGACCGACAATAAAGGTGATAAAGCTCTTTCCCTTGAAGGCATTCTCAGATATGGAAAGTTCGATCCCAACAGCGAATCTCAGCTCTTCAGATTTGAGCAAGTCAATAACCCAACCGTTCAAGGCAGCGCAGTTATCATTAACAACGCTTCAGGCAAGGCCCTTGATGTCCCGGGAGCCACCTGGAAGAAGGGAGAGAGACTTGTTCAGTGGGAAAAGAACAAGAGATGGAATCAAAGATGGAGATTCGTCAAGCAAGGCAAAGGAGTCGTAATCCAAAGCGTTTTCAATAACCTCGCTCTCGATATTGCTGAAGAAAAGAGATAAAACAAGGCAAAAGTCGTTCAGTGGTAGAAAACCGGAGGCTCAAACCAACAATGGTTCCCAGAACCTGCTGGAAATGGTGTGTTCAAACTTAGATCATGCCACGAGCCATCATTGTTTTTGGCAATCAAGAAGCAGTCTGTTGACAATGGAGGTGAACTTGAAGTATCTAACGAGGAGAACGGTACCATGTACTGGAGATTCGAAGGTGCCCAACCTTGATTCTAGATGTATAGCCAAACTTCGATCGCCAATATTTACATATTAATAGTTCAAATATATTAAAAATCAGAAATTATGAAAATATTCTTTAAAGTCATCGAAGGTCATTTTATTTTTGTAAACCTTGACGTACTTAAAGCTATTTTCGATTTCATTAATCGTGATGTTCTTTTACAAAGCTTTAAACACAGCTAGAATATCGTCAGGAGTTAAATAACCTTTTTTATCTCTGTCTAGGTGATAAAACAAGCACAATAATTAATCATCAATGTTTTTCTGCTTCAAGGTTTATGCCAATTTTTGTTCAAACTAGGATTTGCTTATAGTTCGCGAGAGTGGAAGAAAGTTATTTGTTCCCAATGCTTGCACATTCACTTGACCAGTTAGTTGATCATTACTTCCATAAATAGTGGTGTAGATTTGAGTGAGTCTATCGCCCGCTATCTAACTATTCTTGTTGGCCAAGTACGAAAATATTTAGTTGACTTCATTTTTATTCGCCATCTTATTCTTCGTTTATTATGATTAACTTATAGTATATAATTAAGTTGATCTTCAAAACTTTATTTTTCCAATTACCACTGACAAGATATTAAATTCTATCGTAATATTTTGGTAATTCATGCTAAAATATTCTTTAAATTAAAATTTTTAGCTTAAAGCAGTATCGGCACCCCAATTTTAAGTGCTTATTTTTAATTTTATTGTTGAGTCTATAATAAAGAATTAGCAACTCTTAGCTTTTCGTTCAAATGCTTAATCAAAATGAAAGTATTTAACTCAAGGCTCAATCAAAAATCAACTAGAAATGGATTGTAAAAGATAATCATGCTCAAAAGCAAAATAGCAAAGGCAATATTCGAAATGATGATCTTATGAAATTTCTTGATCCGTCAAGTGCCAAGAGTGCTGTCAAACCTGCAGGTAAGCGATGCTTTTCGAATAGCAATGCTGCTAGTAAAGATCTACCGGATCATCTTCATATGTTCAAAACTCTCATGGTCACTTCGATAAATAAGAAAAATGATCTAAAGCCTCATCAAAATCCTTAAACAGACATCTTCAATCACAAGCTTAATACTTAAAGAAAAGGGTTTGATGCTCATAAAAACTATTTCAGCGTAAGCAGACAAGGAGAAGAGTTGGATAAAAAGATTGAATTTTTAAACGAGTATTCAAGTACAATTCAACACACAGAAAGGCCTTTTAATCGAAAAATAAGCGATTACAGTAATTTCATTTAGCAAAACATCAAAAATGAATGGAGCAATCAGCATCCTTTGATGGGAGCAGAGCGTAATTCTGAGGGAAGACGTATTCGCAATATTTAGCGAGACAGTATAATTGACTAAAAAATGAGGACTCGAGAAAGCTTTTTGAAAACATTTCACACAAGCCGTCTTAATAGAAATGAGTCAAGCTCCTAAAATTCACGAAAATAGATCGAATAAACGAATCGAAATATGAAATCGATGAGTAGCCGAAAAAATCGTTCTAAGAAGTAACTTCTCATTTCTAATAATCACTTGATATTTAGTGAGAAAAGCCGACTGAGAACAAATCGAAACTAAATTGCCAAACAACTTCACGAAGACACAGATTCATACATGGTGAAAGCAAAACGTTCAGGTTTACATAGTCATCACTCAAGCGAGCTATACAAAACAACACAGATCTAACCAGAGCCTACAACAAACTTGGGGTCTCCTTCAAGAACCATAAAATACACAACTTTCGACATACTAATTACTAAGTACCAGCATGGAGGACAAAAGAAGAAGGTCCACACTCACTTTTAAACCGACATAGCCCACGAGAGCAATCGGCAAATGATCGCCAACATCGAAAAGTGGGCAGGGGAGAACCCATTGCAGCGACTACCTCAGTGCTCAAGTCCTTCCAGAAATATCAAGAGAACTCAAAAGTCGGGGCTGGCCAATTGAGTATGCTCAATGCAATGACTGATTAATAACATCTAAAATTTGTGAATATATCAAACTCATTTAATTATGAATATTCCATGTTATATATTGAGAGAATTATTCTTTTCTTGTGCATAACCTTTTTCATGAGACTATTCCTTCATAAATATGCAATAACATTTTTACAATTGATTCCTAATCTAAACATAAAAATGTATGCTCTATTGATATAAATAAGAAATATGTAACTTAAATCTGACGTTGAGACAAACTGCTGGTGCATAAAGTGATTTGATTTGGTTTATTAATAAAAATTCATGGATTTTTATTATAAAGCAATCGTACCTGCAGATGCTTTGGAAAAAACTTAAAACATAAAAAGGAAAAGAGTAGCCTATTGTTACATCGAATGAGAACCCAAATGACCGCATAAAATAGTATAAAAAAATGGACTTAAATTAGCAATTGTAATTTACTGATAAACTTTTGGAAACTGATAGAAACCACCCCGAAGAAAACAAGTAAGTTTAGGACATAAAAAATTATACCGATAATGGACAACAAGACCCTTCTTTTGAAAATTAAAATGCACGAAGGTCGTAAATTTTGTAAAATAATACTCCAAATTTTAATAAACTGTAGAAAACTAAAACTTTCAAACAATATCAATTGGATGAGCACAAACAATAAAACGCTTTGATTCCTGCTGAATAGTTGAAGCTAGAGAATTTAAATTAATAAATAAAATAAAATAATTAATAAAACAAAAAGGTGAGCCAAGAAGTTGATACTAAACTAAGCAATATTGAAAAATAAAAAGCGACTGAAACTTACTTTTCGACAATTCCAAATCGAAGTAATTCATAGCTTTATAAGCAATTTAAAAGTTATTCGCAGGGGATATCCAAAAATCAAAGAGAGAATATAAAAAGTGGTATAAAGTGGTCAGGGGAAGATCCAGTCATTATGTACTCGGAGCCGTCTTCGTAGTCAGATGCATTAAACACGATGCACTTTGGGCCAAGTATTAAAAATATTGAGAACCGAAAAGCAAGTAATTAAGATATGGGAGTAGATGAATTTTTCAAAAAAATACAATAGGCTGGCGTTGACATTTCGGATCTTCAATCAAATGCCCATCGATCACGCATAGATTCATATCGATCGCCCAACTAACAAGCAGAGGAGCTGGGTTTATTTATTAATGTCAAAGCCTCTGTATCTTAGATATAGCACGTGGGATCGGTCAATGCTAAAAGTGAATTTGCTTTAAGTTATCACAGAATCTAATTCGATAAATTCAAAACTAGTTCAGCATAAAATGATCAAAATGAGGAAATTATGCGCAGAGAAAGCTCAAAGAATTAAGACTAGTCAAGGATGTATCAACTGACTCTAAGCAATCGAAAGTAGATATCTTTCAAGCAATAAAAAATCATTAGAGCAATTGATATTCGAAGTCCTAAAAAACAGAATTTGATTAAGAAACTAAAAGGGGTCATTGATTAAATAACAATGCTTAAGTTAGAACTGTAAATGATGAAATCTGATGATTCATCATTTACTGAAATTCATCAAAAAATTCAATAATGTAGTCAGTAATTTCAGCAAAGAATAACTCAGTTTTAATTAAGTGCTAAGAAAAATTTGAATAAGAGTAAAAATTAAACCGAAATTATTGAATAACTGAGGCATCGTATTGAATCGCTAGAGACATAAATATTACAAAAATAAACCAAAATTAGAAAATTAAATGAAAGCATAACATAATATGCAAACAGATGTGAGGAAATTGGAGAAGCGCTGTTTGATGCCAATCAAAAAATTGCCCAATCAGAACTCATCTTTGCCAGCAGGCTAGAAACGCTTGTTTAAAAGTATGAAGAGAAGGAAGCTGGTAAAGAAATAAAAAATCAAGAATTTTCAGATCTCTAAATCAGAAGACTTAGTTAGGAGGTCGAATAACTAACAAAGCTTTATGAACAATCTCAGCTTCAGCAAAAGAATTCGCTTGAAAGTGAGAAAATGTTTTTGTCGATTGAGCAGTAAAAATTAGCTCGAAAATAAGTGGCACTGCATCAAAAATAGCTTAGATTGAATAAGATAGAAGAACAATTAAACTAGAAGTAAATGTTGCTTAATAAGCAAGAACTCGAATAAAGTAAGAAAAGAGATGAAATTAATAATCTATAAAAAGTGTTAATGGATAAATTTTAGAAAATGTAGTAACTTGAAGTATAACTCAACGAGGGATTCGTATATATCTAATAAGTTAAAAAAGATCATTATGAGAACATGCTGGCACTTGAATAAGATAAAACTTAGCTTGAGAATAAAGTGGTTTTACTTTAGAGAAAAGTTCAAGCATTAGAGAAACAACTTAAAGCGAAGAAATAAGTTGACTTTTCGGTGTATGAGATGAAAAATAATTCAAAGAACGTTATTGCAGAACAAGACAAGTCGAATTCACCGAAATTTTCTGAAAATAAAAATAAAAACAGGACTGCAGAAAACGATACAAATTATCAAGATTTTTATTTTGAACAAAATCAACAGCTTTTCGACAGGGATGATTACCAGTTTAGTTTCAACAAACCAAATATTCATACCGATAGGAACAAATATCAGAAAAATAATTAAAATGCTCGTATGATAGTTGCAAACAATGAACGCTCATAGAAGTTTATTTCGTATGAGAGACCTTGCAGGACGTAACTTGAATATCCATTAACTGATTTTGCAAAATCATAGTACAGAAGCTAAACAGGCAGCAACTAAGGTTACTTCTAAAAAGGCAAAGTATATTTAGATAGTGACTTTAATAGTCGTCCATTCGACAGCAAGCTTAGAAGATACAAAAAGGATAACAGATTTCTTAGTCAAGTGTTATCGACAGGCAAGATTGAGCATAATATGAGCAGAATCCACGATATTCGAGAGCCAAAAATAAGATTGTTCAAATCCGAAAAATTCGACAAAAATCTTAGAAATTTGAAATCTCTGGGCAAAAAGATTCCTTAGAACTAGAAAATTGGACAATTGGACATCAAAATTGAAAATTTAAGAAAGCAGATTAAGAAATAGATAAGTGCAGCACGATAAAATTGAATTTATATTAATAACACAAACATCATTTATTTTGCTATTGAGGTGCAATCTATTTATCTAATTATTTTTCGGTAAAGTTAAGTAATTCTATGTTTTTCGGTTGCTCAATTTATTCAACTTTAAAATTATCTTCTTTTTGGTTATTTTCATATTTTTTATTATTCTTATTCTTATGACCTTTTTGTTAATTTTGGTATTTTTATTTTTTCTTTTAATTATTGTTTTAACCACTTTACTCTTCTTATTATGGCTATTATTCTAATTACTTCTTTTAATAGTCTTGACGATGCTCTAGCCAACCACTAAATATTTACTATTCAATCTAATGTTTAATAATTTTGGTTTCAAGATAGGCCCTATATTTTCTAATTCTCTATTCTTAATCTTCTGTAAATTCAACTTTCTCTTTAGTGTCTCTTCTGTTGTTGTATGATTAGAATGTCATTCGGTTCAGGTACAGACCTTAACCTGGAGCCAAATACACATCGTACTGTTCTGGTTGAAACGCTTTCTTTATTGTTTATTATCCCTCAAGCTCTTCAGAGAATATTTTGATCAGTAGTCCAATCATCTTCCTAATTTGATGGTAGATGAAAGACTGACCAACAAGGGTGAATCTGATGAAACTTTCATACTACTTTTACTAATCGCGTCCGCATTATTTGAGAATTGACTTTACAGTAGACTATTATACTTTCTCAACAGTCATCTTAATCATGAATCGCACACATCGAGGATCTATTCTCTTATATCCGCGAGTGAAATTCCAGAAGCAATGGGTACCTAAATAAGATTTCACAAGTTAGTTGAGTTTATTTATAACTTGCTCCAGGTCCTCCCCTTCTATCGGACATTCTTATTTAAATTTGGAGAAGCTCTGAAATAACCTACTAGGTATTATGTAGTTGTAGATTCGAGTTTTGGCATCATGTCTCATGTCAAAGCTTTTGGCAACTTTACGTAAAGCTAAAATACGAATATCTTGTGGCAATTGATCATTGAGATCGTTAATGATACGATTATAACAGATTTATCTACTGCCTGGCTATGTAACATATTTGGGACTAATTTCTATCTTCATGGTGATCCCATTACAAAGAGCATGTACTTTCTTATCTGTACGTGCTGCTCTACTCCATCTTATTCTCTTGAGTTAATGAGCATTTGATTTCAAGATGAACCCATTCTATACTAATAGTGCGTGTAGTGTATTCTCGATTGTGTTTGTATGCTCTCTCTGATATTGCATACCTTGAAACTTTTAACCATTATAACCGAAGAAGAAACCGAGCTTAGCTTTGAAACTTTTGCTTCCATCACCGGCTTGTTCTCGTTCATCCTTATCGCTGTCTTCTGGATCCATTTATGATTATTATTAATTTAATTATTAAACAGGACTATTTGATCTATGACATAATCAAAAATTAATGAAATTTCATGCCATATATCAAAAGTAAAGCAAATTATGCTCAAATAAATGATTTATTAATTGAAGAAATTTCTGATTATTTCAATTGAGTATAAATGAAAGCACCAAAAACAGGGTTGATTTATGACCCTCGAATGACTGAACACAAATGTAAACGCAAGCATCCGGAGCGACCTCAGCGTGTTAAGTTCATAATGAAGCTGTTGTAATAAAAATTCTACACTTCCCACCCCCATGTGGAATACCTGAGCACAATTGATAGGGTGGTGACTGATGAGAACATCCGGATGGTGCATCCTGAGAAGTATATTAAGCACGTGAGCACATTGTGGCCAAAGACCTCGCATAGATCCGATATTACTGTGCTCGATACTTACTTTAATGAGAAAACCGAGAAGTGTGCTAAACTGGCCATCGGAGGTGTGCTCGAGGGTATCGACAAAATTATGAGTGGCCAGTGGGAAAATGGGTTCGCTTGTGTCAGACCACCAGGCCATCACTCAGGAGGCAGGCATACTATTAATGGGTTCTGTATTTACAACAATGTGGCTATTGGAGCGAGACATCTGCTTCAAAATCACAAAGTTGGCAAAGTAGCCATCGTAGACTGGGACGTGCATCACGGTGATGGTACACAACATGTCTTTGAAAAAGAGAAAAATGTGTTACTAATTTCAATCCACAGATATGACAGAGGTACTTTCTATCCAGCCTATCAATTTGGAAATGTTAACAACCAAGGAGTTGGAGAGGGTGAAGGATCAAAGCTGAATTTACCATTGGATTACGTCGATGAGAAATTCAAATAGTATCCATTTCAAGCTCCAGGTGACAATTAATATATCTATCTGTATCACAGAATCGTAGAACCAGTTTTGAAATAATATAAACCAGATTTTATATTAGTCTCCTGTGGGTTTGATGCAGCCAGAGGTGACCCTCTCGGAGGGTTCACAGTGACTCCCAACGGATATTATTATATGACTAAAAGGCTACTTTAATTCCAAAAACCAATGCTTGTAGTCTTATAAGGTGGTTATAACTTGGAGTCAATAAGCAACTCAGCAGAAGCAGTTATGAGAGCTTTAGTCCACGATGATCATTACCCTGAACCGATTGATGTGAGCGATAAGCACATTAAGTATAAATGTCAGTTGCCGGAGCCTATCCATAAGCAGGTTGACAATATTGTTGAAGTACTCAGTCAGCATTGGCCTAATCTTAAAAGTGAAGAGCTCAAAGGGTACGCTGAAATTGTTAAAGGTAATTAGAAAAGATTATTTGGTATTGTTGAGAAAGGTATTTAATCTTCTTCGTCAGAGTAATAAGATGATGATAAGAGTACTGTTAGCGAAATATCAAGCACATCTGAAGCATCTGTTTCAAGCAGTAGTAGCTCTCATAGATACAACACAAGAAGCAAAACTCGCGAGGCCCAGCATGAACAGGAAAAGCTAGATGAGCTTAAATAACTCGAGAAATAACAAAAATAATGGGATAAAATGACGAAAATGAAAAAGAAAACAGACAACAAGTTTACCGAATAAGGTAGTATATAAGCTGCAACCACTCAAACAAAGACTAATGAAAAAGTGGTTCAATCATAGCACAACTAGAAAAAAGAGAAGAAGGTTAAAGAGAAGGCTAAGAAGACGAAAAAAAATAAATAGTAACAAAAGCACGAAAATTAGTTGAGTTAAAACGAGGGCGAAGGGTCTGTTGTGAATCAGTTTTATTTTGCAGCTGGCCATTTGCAAAAATTTAAAAATTTCAGTCCCAAGAATGAAAAAATCATAAAAATAACCTATCCTGAAGAAATCTAATTTTATGAACATATAACATTTGAGAAAGAGTTCACTCCGAAATATTATGGAAAGGAAGGTGAGGACAGTATAGTTATGGAAAACCTTTTATTTTAACAATAGGATCCTGTGGTTGTGGACATCAAACTATCATTGCAGGCCAAAAATACAACGCTGACTGAATAACGCAGAGAGAAGGAGCGCAAAAAATAAGAAAAGAGTACGAGCCAGGAGTTTGGATTTAGAATAAGTGGGTTCACCACTCCTTCTTATAAGGAAGGCGGCGTTTTATAAAGCGGACCTGACAATGTGAAAAAGATTCTCAGAAATGCAGTCACATTGGAAAATAAATAACTTTTTTGTGATTTTTTGACAAAACTAAGCCATGCTTTGAGCAAATCCTCCCGTAGATACTATGGAACAAGCATTCTCCTAATAAAGGGTCCTAAGAAATCCGATATAAGATGGATTGACTTTCGATATTGCTGTAATGATTTCTTAATATAGTCGAAAAGGAAGCAAGCGAAGGCCCTGACGTGGAGACTATTAAGGGTGTGGAAAACCTAAGGAAATTTATTCAAGAACTCTAGATCTCATTTTGATAGCTTGATGACTGCCTTACGTTTTAATAACAATATTCAAATTTAAATATAGAGCGATGGCTTCCAAACTAAGCGAAGCAAACCAATAAGAAATTAATGAGTACATCAAGGAGTATTTGAAGTATTGGGATCTCAACAACTCTCTTGAATCTTTTGAGGATGAACTTAAATCAAAAGTAAATGTTATGTAAATTAGGAAAACAAAAAGAGTAGCAAAAATATTCCCGAAACTAAGTTATAATCCTTGATGAAAACTACACCAAACAAGACCAAGAACGAGTTGCAGTTGGAAAAATAAAATAAGGTTCAAAACAAAAAATATCAAGAAGTGTTACAGGCAGGGAGACAAATCTTTTCTGTATCAATAAATCTACTACAAATAATACACAACATCAAGGAAGGAGGGTCTAAATACGACTATCTTAATGAGGCTATTGAAAACTATAAAATTCAGTTGGGCAAACACCACAAAATAATAATCAATGAAGGCAAAGTGGAGGGTTCAGAACTGATCAGTGAAAACGTAATCCGTGACCACAAGGCTAAGCTGGAGCAATACGTAGCCGAGAAGTCAAACACTGAAGGAATTATCGAAATATTGCTATCTTTGCGCATCAGCGCTCTGCAGATCGCTCCATAATTGCGTAAGAATCTAGTTGAGGAACTTATCAGACGAGACATCTTTAAAATTACGCAAGAAGAGAAAGATAATTTTAAATTTTTACTGGGACTGCTGTCAATAAAGAGTAACTCACTTAAGCATGCGATTACTTCATTAATTTCGGTGATCGTGTCAACTATCAAGGGTATTGAGTACATCACATACAACGGCAACGACGTCATCATAAAGAGGGTAATTAAAATTCTGGAAGAGCAAGAGGACGGCAACGTGACGCAAAGGTTTTGCTTAGGAATATTACAGAAATGTTCAATAAAGTAAAAGCTTATTTACACCTATCTGGATGCAAAATTAATTGACTGGGTGTTAAGGCTAGTCGAATGCTCATTTAAAACTAAAATCCATATGTTTTGCTTAGACTTCTCCACTGCAATGCTGGCAAATATAATTCACTCCAAGTGGTGTCAGATTAAGCTCACGGAATCTCCCGAGCAGACTGTACAAATTATGGACACCATCTTGAAATTCATCAAGCACCCAATGGAAGTGAGCGTACTAATGCACCTGCTCATCACTCTGTCATATATGTGCAAACCTAAGTTCAAGAAACAAATGGAGGAGGCTAATCTTGTAAAGAGAATCAATGAATTTGTGGACTACTACGAAAACAATTTCAGTAAAGGTAATGCATAACTGATATTTAGATGGTGAAGCAGCATAAATGGACAAGAAAACAGTCCTTGATCTTTGCAACCACATGTTCCACGGCAAAGAGGAAGAGTATGATACGGAGGAACGTATCAGAGAGTATTAAAATGGACAAGGTTAACTTATATTCGAATGCTTCCAAGATGAAGTCAGTTGAGACACTAATTTTATTCTTAGTTATTGCTATTATCAATCAATCAAATATAGTTCTTTCCTTTCCGTTCTTGTGATCTGCGTACTTTTTAACAGTAGTTCGCATTGATGTGGGCGAATGTGTAGCCACGTGAGTTAGAGGTCTTATGAATTGATGCCTGTACACTTTAAATCCTTATCTCTAAGCTAATTCTTGCGGAGTAGTGTTTGCTGTGATAGCCTTATAAAACACTTTAAGGACATTATACACATTTTTCTCAGTATGAGATACATGAAATCCACAATGATCCATACCTGCGAGGGTGAGCATAAAAGCAATCAAAGGATGTCCATGGGGATTAAAGCCAGGTATCGGTCGCAAGTAGAGTCGATAATCTTGGAAGCGTTTTCGGATATGTAATGGCATAGTAATTCTTGAGTCTCTTGGAATAGCTATTACATTTTTCTTTAAAGTATCTAACGCTCTATCTAGAGCCTCAGATGGGTTTGTGCCTTTGCCTTTAGCATATGAGATGATACCATTTCCATTTCCCATAAACAAGAGTGTCTTATATGAATTGATTCTGTTGAGTGTGGTAACTTTGGTGTTGCTCCTTGAGTTCAGGAGGATAATAACAAAATCATCTTTAATTCTAAATGGTCCTTGCGAGCACTCACCGTCAAAATTTGTTTCTTACTAATCAATAGGAGCTGCCTTATCTTCAACGTTGTTCGTCTACTCCAAGAGCTATCCATCATGAAGTTTAGGATCTTACTTTTTGAATCCGAAAAGCTGATTTTCAATAGTGTTTGTATTCATGTAGGGCATATCTTTGCCTTTTTCTTTGATTTGTTCTCTCATTTACATCAGTCTTTGATCTACCTTTCTTTTCTGGAATTACTTGATCATTTCAATATCCTATTTCTTAAGTGGTTTGTTTCTAAGATCTCCGAGCTCAGTAACATAACTAGAGAAATCAAGAAGAGTAGCTTTGTTTTTATGTTTGACATTGAATTTCTGGATGAAGTCTTTCAACTGCGAATCATAACTAGATTAATAAAATTGTACTCTGTCCTGTTAGCCATATCGTATGCTATTTTTTCTTTAGGCGTGTTAACTACAAACTATGCCATTTTTTTAATGTCGATATCTGATGCCTTTTGATGAAGGTTAATATCATTTTGATATCGTCTGATTTTGCGAGTAAATGCCTTGTTCTTAGTGTTCAAATCGCAGAACAATCTTCTAGTAATTAGTACAATAGATCTCATTAGTGTTGTGGCTATATATTACTATAACTCGCCTAAATTATATATAAAATACAGTCATTGAGTTAATTCACACCTTCAAACATATGATTTGCTAATTAGAAAAAGATTTTCAATGTTAGGAAATTTATATTCATTTGGAGTAACCGATAAACTAACTATAATGTTTATTAGTCTAAAAATGTTCATCGTTAGTCTCTTATTTGAAAATCGTGGAAGCGACTGAGTCTAGTATCAACAAAATTGTGGAGGATATTCACTTAGATCAAGGGTACTTTTTTGGCATTTTTTGAGATATCAGTTTTAAATGAATAAAAATTACGAGTTGTTAATTTTAATTTTATGTAATTTGAGGAAAGCCGACTTTTTCGAAGCTTCGACCGCGGAGAAGTTTGCCAGGCTACCCCATCGACTTCAGGACCTAGTGATTCCAACGAAAACTAGATGCAAGATCCTGACGTTCAAGAATTCAGTCTCTCTTACGATGTCTTGCATCTGACAAAGATGATGAGTGGTTCATCCTTAAACGACAAGGAAAACTAGAAGCATGTCACGGATCGATTCATTCCTATCAGAAGAGCTTCGAGTAACAGAGTCTAAAAATTCGGAGAAGATTCTTCCAATCAAGCCTAGAAGAAGCCTAGTCGAGGCGTCGAGATCGGGGAATCCAAAGTCACATTGGGCGAAATGTATAAAATGCTCTTGCTTGAAAAATCTGAGAATAAGTTGTTGAGTTTCGGATAACAGTCCAATCGTAATGGAATTATACAGAATAATATCTTTAAATAACCTGGCTAAAAATTCTTTAATGCTAAGAATATTCCCAAAAGAAATCAAGTGTAAAATCGCAAAATTAGCAAAGCTCCATTCAAGGTTTTAGATGCTCCTAATCTTCAAGATGATTTTTATTTGAATCTGCTAGAGTGGTCATCTCAGAACATCTTATCAGTGGCTTTAGACTCTTCTTTATATATGTGGAATGGTAATAACAATAAAGTCGTCAGATTTTGCGATATTAATCCTAGTTCAATTACGAGTATTGCTTGGAATCAGCCTGGCTCACAGATCTCGATTGGTAATAACCAAGGAGTTACGGAAATATGGGATTTATAAAGAAATGCCAAAGTTAATGACATGTTTGGACACAACGCTAGAGTAAGTTCGCTTTCATGGCATGGTAATCTCCTCGCCAGCGGATCTAGAGACAGGACCATCAATATTCATGATACGAGAATGAGCTCTAGAGATATTGTTTCTATTATGCAGGGTCATACACAAGAAGTTTGCGGTTTGAAATGGTCATTTGATGGATACTCTCTTGCATCAGGTGGTAATGACAATAAACTCATGATTTGGAATACGCGATCAACTGCTCCAATTAGCAAATTCAGTCAGCACTGTGCTGCAGTTAAGGGATTGGCATGGAGTCCTCATAATCATGGGGTCTTGGCTTCAGGAGGAGGATCTGCAGATCGTACCATTAAGTTCTGGAATACGCTAGATGGCACATTATTGGATAGTATTGACACAGGATCGCAAATTTGTAACTTGATCTTCTCGAAAACGACAAAATAGTTCGTAAGTACTCACGGATACTCTAACAACTAGATTGTGGTGTGGAAATACCCTACTTTAGAAAAAGTAGCAACTCTGACAGGTCACACAAGCAGAGTACTTTTCTTAACGATGAATCCTAGTGGCGAGACTATAGTTACGGGAGCAGGCGATGAAACGCTGCGATTCTGGAATGTGTTCCCCTCTGCCAAACAATCTACGAGTCTGAACAGCAGCATCTTCTCTAGTTTAGTGCTTAGATGAGGCGATGCTGATGTTTTACTGATACTTTTAATTTTTGTTGTCTTCGCCAATTATGCAAAATGGGAGATTATATTATGAGCATATATATCGATTTATATCCATGCAAACTGCAAGTAGGCTGTCTGAAGAGGAGACTGTCCAGATGCTCAAGCTAGAACAATTATTTCATAACAGATATTTGACACCTGAGTTTCTACACCATTTGATCGCCATCTACGTGAAAGCTATTGAAGCATTTTCTGGTGACTTCAAGTTCATGAGAACATACTTCATGGACAAAATGCAGTTCGTACTTTCCACTCCTGAGGTTATCAGAATGCTAGAGGGCGGAGGCAGCACCATCGATGAAATAAGATAGACTGTAAGGATGACAGAACGCCCTATTTTCGCATAAGTCCCTCCTAAAAAGCAAGCATAAATAAGTAAGCACGAGAACAACGTAAATGGTTCATCAGCCTCAGTGAGTACAAAACCATAACAGTCTGTAGAGATTAAACGTGCAAATTTACAATAATAATAATTAGATCATAATTAAAGGCAAGCTCAGCAAGAAGTAAAACACCTGCATCATCATACAAGAGAGCAACATCATTACTATCACTATGATGAGAGTAAGTCGAATCGAAGAGGTATGAAGATCGATTTGAATATGAAAGTTATGAGGGAAGTTGAATAAAATATCAAAAAAATACATAAAGAAGTTAACTAAGCTGATCGCAAAATTGAAGTCAATTAGGAAAAAGTTAAAGCTATTTAAAAAAGTCAAGAAGAAATTTTAAATTAAAGAATCGCTAGAAGGAAGAAAAGATTGAGAAAGAAGTCTGTATAAATAAAAGCTGCAATTGTAGTTGATGGATAAGAGCCCTAGCAATAGCCTGTAATTAAAAAATAATAGCTAATTGAAGCACAGAGGGAATTAACACAAGCTGTCTTAAAATTCACAGTGAGGATAACATAAAGACAGAAATAAAAATAAGTAGCAGCTTTTGGAAAGAAGCAAGCAGACAGAGTGAAGAGAGCAAGGGGTCGAGATGATGATTAAATGCTACTTGAGTAGGACGAATAAAACTAAATAGTAGATAATTCTGCTCCTTAAAACACTAAAATGAAAAAGAAAGAAGCAGTAGAATCAGTATAGGTAAAATAGTAAGAAAAGAAAGGTGCAACACAGGGTAGAGTGAAAACAATAAGAAGGCACTATGATGATGAAAATGATAATTTCTGAATCGTTTGTTGAGTTGCTAGCTTAATATTAATTATATACACTCGATTACAAATATACTAACACTTAATTATTATTTCAGTGATAGAACTGTTATATGTATTGTAAGTATATGCTAGTAAAAGAATATAGGATCTTTCTAACACTATTGTAGAATTGATAATTATAAACACTAATAAAAATTGTGAAAATTGTCATTTTAAAAGATTCTATGAGCTACCTAAAGAAGTTCGCACAAAAGTACTTCACTAACATTGAGGACGAGCATAATGGTGAAATGAAGACATAAAATAAACCACTTAACATAAGTGCTAGTCAACCACCAGCTCAGCAGTGTACCGCATATTTTTATCAAAGTAACCTACGATGAAATGATTGAGCAGATTATTAAAGATAGGATGGAGCATCTTAATCCTATGATGTCAATTTCATATCGAGCTAAACCATTGCGAATTAAGTTTGCAAGGGGACAGTATTTATTCGAAGAAAATGGCACTCGCACATTAGACTGCATCAACAATGTCAGCCATATCGGGCATTGTCATCCTTACTATGTGAACAAAATGCAAAAACAATTAAACAAACTTTTGACTAACTCTAGATTTCTCTATGATGAGCTTATGGACACCACACACAAACTCCTTAAGAGATTTCCGCCAGAATTATGCGTTGTGACTTTTGCCAACTCTGGTTCAGAAGCCAATGACTTAGCTATGCAGATGGCCGAAATTCACTCCCGCAAGAATGGTATCATTTGTTTTGATGGGGCCTATCACGGCATCACTAAAGCTTGTCAAGAAGTGAGTCCATATAAATGGAATGAATTTATAAAGAAGGCAGATAATGTAAAAGTTGCTCAAAGTCCTTGCACATATCGAGGATTCCTTTCGAAAAGCAGCGATCCCATAACTGACTACTCTGCTTACATTGACAATCTCATTGATGAAAACACTGGTGCTTTTATTTGCGAGTTCATGCAAAGCTGTGCGGGTCAGGTTATTCCTCCTAGAGAGTTTTATAAAGCTATATACGAAAAACTCAAGAATAAAGGCGTTGTCTGCATAGGTGATGAAGTTCAAACAGGTTTCGGCCGAGTTGGAGAGGCCTTCTGGGCATTCTAATATTATGGTGTCATCCCTGACATAGTCACCATTGGAAAAGCTATGGGCAATGGATTTCCCGTATCAGCTGTAGTCTGCACAAAAGCAGTGGCTGAAAGTTATAAGAAGCGTAACATTGAATATTTTAGCACGTATGGTGGCAATCCATTAGCAGTCACAGCTACTAATGCTGTCCTAGACGTTGTCGAAAATCAGAACCTGCAGTAAAATGCCAGGTAAACTGGAAAATATTTGCGTGAAAAGCTAGAATAGCTTAAGAAGTACGATTTTGTAGGTGACGTGAGAGGAGTTGGGTTATTCCAAGGCATCGATATCGTAAAGTCAAAAGAGTCTAAGTAGGAGGATGGCGAAACAGCAGCCCAAATTATTCTCCTAATGCGAGAAAGACATGTTTTAGTCAGCCGAGATGGTAAGAAAGGTAACGTGTTAAAAATAAAACCTCCTATAATTTTTAATAAATAAAACGTTGATGAGTTAATGAGTGCCTTTAATGAAGTGCTGCCCCTCATTAAGAAATGAGTTGTAGTAATATAATGTTTACATGTATTATTCTTCATTTATAAATCAACAATATCTTACGTAAAAATATTTATTATATCCTTCAATATTTATGACAAATTGGTAATGAAGATTTTTTTAGCAAAATGAATTTGTTAATTCAGAATTATATGCTCAGGGGAATTAATATATTTAGTTGGTTTTTTGGGATGAGTCAACTTAATTTGAATTTACAAAAGAGACAATATTCGAATTGCCGTTGTATTATTTATATTCTAGATATCAGTAAAATAAAATATGCTTCAAAATTTAAAAATTGGTGCTCAGTCTAATAAAATTATCAAAATAGTTTCGTAGTTAATAATTTCTTGAATTAATACGATTTAGCATGTTATGACAAAGTAAAACAAGGCAATAAATAAAAATAGCGATAAATGTTTGCTGTCTTCAGGAACTTATCATAATAATTATTTTGAATATTTTTACTGAAAACTGCAGCCTGCTTCAGTAAACAGGTAAATATGCTAATAAAATTGATTGCGATATCTCAAAACCAAAATAAACTTGAGGCTAATCAGTTCGAACGGCAACCCTCAAATTTTTTAGGAGTGTTTAATATAATTTATAAATGTTGGCAAATCCATAGGGAAAGTTGGAGAGATTAGTGTCATAGTTGATGCAGGATGATAAATACAGGCAGGCGATGGACTATGGACACGCCAGGTACAAAATTAAAATGTACAACATTGTTAATCTACTCCCCAATCGAGTTTTAGAGACGTACTATGAGCTTTCCAGCAAGTAATCAAATCTATAACTAGATTTTATTCAGTCAATTTCAATTTCAATTTTTAGTACTGGCATGAAAATGAACTTAAAATATTCGTTTGGCTGCTTGTGGGTCACTCTTTTCTCTCAAAACGGTGTATCTCTTAAATGGTACAAAATATTTAAAACGCAGACTGACGATGATTGGCTTTATTTCAGTCAAATTTTTAAAGACAAAAACCCATATATGATTTAATTTCAAGCGCTACAGGTTCTAAAGCAGAAGGAGCGATGCCCGAAGTGGAGCAATGACTAAATCAGCCTATTTGAAAATATAATGAAGTTTTATTTTTGTCAATTTTCAGCAAATTTAGCAAGAAGAATACATGGAACTAAATAGCCCGCAATCTCTACGTGCTCTCGTCTAGGAAATACCTTAG